>Ga0209755_10003630_pt1 | contig 19117 bp, 17 predicted proteins | sample TergutCo191P1_FD_187301 | JGI IMG/M metagenome (GOLD analysis project Ga0209755, IMG submission 187301) | Cornitermes sp. P1 segment gut microbial communities from Petit-Saut dam, French Guiana - Co191P1 (SPAdes) (version 2) | ecosystem: Host-associated > Arthropoda: Insects > Digestive system...
TTGTAGGGGCGAGGCATGCCTCGCCCTTACGCTTTTTGTACCCCGTAGGGGATTCGAACCCCTGATCTTCAGGATGAAAACCTGATGTCCTAGGCCTCTAGACGAACGGGGCATAGGGTTTTGAACGCTCCCGATAATTGAAATTTTCAAAATCGGATTGCAAAGATACGACTTTTTTTTGAAATAACCAAATTTTTTTTACACTATTTGATTTTTTTCTTCGCCGAGGATGGCCAAAACGGTTGTAACACCATCTATTGCTGACGAAGTGATGCCTCCGGCATAGCCTGCACCTTCGCCACACGGATACAAATTTTGCAAGTCGAGATGCTGACGATTTTCGTTTCGTGGAATGCGAACGGGCGATGATGTGCGGGATTCCAAGCCAATCAGCATTGCATCGTTGGTTAAAAAGCCACGCATTTTTTTGTCGAAAGCCACAAATGCTTTTCGCAAAGCAGATGCAATGAAATCCGGTAAAAGTTTATTGAAATCCGCAGAGACCAAGCCACGGTGGTACGTGCTTTCATTCAATTCTTTGGAGGTTTTGCCTTTGACAAAGTCGTATAATTTTTGTGCAGGTGCTTGATAATTTTCGCCACCTGTTTCGAAAAAGCGTTTTTCTACGGATTCCCTGAAGTGTAAACCAGATAAATAATTTGAATCCGAAAAATCGTCAGTATCTACCGTAACAACAACCCCAGAATTAGCAAACGCCGAGTTGCGTTGCGAGTTAGACATTCCATTCACAACCAACGTCTTTTCCGATGTCGATGCAGGAATAATCACACCACCCGGACACATACAAAACGAAAAAACGCCTCGTCCGTCGATTTGTGCAGTAAGACTGTATGTCGCAGCACTCAAATGCGGACTGCGAGGGGAGGAATGGTACTGAATTTTATCAATCAACGCTTGCGGATGTTCCACGCGAACGCCCATCGCAAAAGGCTTTGCTTCAATCGCATAGTTGTTTTTGTCAAACCATTCGTAGATGTCATTTGCGGAATGTCCGGTGCATAAAATCACGGTTTCGCATGGCGTGGAATTTCCGTTTTGATCAACAATGGCAACAACTTTTTTGTCTTTGACTACAAAGTCGCAAACCTTAGTGCTAAAGCAGATTTCGCCACCATACGACAAAATAGTTTCACGAATGTTTTGGATGATTGTTGGCAATTTATCCGAACCAATATGCGGTTGTGCATCAATCAAAATATCTTCATCAGCACCGTGAATGATTAGTGTTTTCAGGATATCTGAGACATTGCCACGCTTGTTTGAACGTGTGAAAAGTTTGCCATCCGAAAACGTTCCTGCACCACCTTCGCCAAAACAATAGTTGGAATCTTCGTCCAAAATGCCTTTGGTGGATAAGGTTGCGATATCTTTTTTTCGATCGCTTACAGATTTTCCACGCTCCAAAACAATAGGTTTTAAGCCGTGTTCCAAACATTTCAAGGCGGCGAATAATCCCGCAGGACCAGCGCCGACAATTAAAATTTCACGTGATTTTTTATCAGCTTTTTTGTAATCAACGTGAAAAATTTCTTTTTCAAACATTGAGTTTCGTGCAAAAATTTCTAAGCGAATGCGAAATTTGACTTGTTTGGAACGCCCGTCAATAGAGCGTTTTAGAATGTTGATGTGATTTATTTCGGAGCGCTTAATGCCCGATCGTTGCGAAACCAAGCGTTTGAATTCTTCTGGATTGCCAGCAATTTCGGGGCTAACAGCAATTTCAATAGTTTTTATCATTACTCAAGATTTATCGCAATTAATAAATTTCGAGAGGTCAAACGGTCTATACCATTCGTAAACACGTTGTTTTCGCGAATCAACATATCTCGCAAACCAAACGCCATTTTGATTTCAATACTAACTCGATTTCCGAAAGGGAAGTAAAAATTAAATCCACCACCAATCGTGAGAAAAAAATCATCTCGCTCTAATCGCACCACAATATCTCGCAAATCTTCGGATTGTTCTTGCCGTTGTCGGCGTGCCGAAAGCATATCCAGACTGTAGCGGAAACCGCCAATTACGTAAGGACGCAGACTTCGGTCACGCATACCGCTCCACTTAATTTCCAATGGGATATCCATCGTTGTTGAGTGTATCGTTTTTCGCATCCTCGTCATTTGATCTTGGAGCCTTAGCGTATAATACAAGTTCCGACTGCCGAGAGAAATCGTTGCTCCTGTGCGAAGATCAAAAAAGTCGTGAAGGCTCACATTGAAAAGTGCACCAACGGTAAATCCAATCGTACCGCGGGTTTGAATGCCAAGGAGGGTGTCGCCAATAAAATTTTCGGGTGTTCTCAAACCAAAATTCATATGGTTGGCCGCAAGGATAAAACCAAAGTGAGATCTTTTGTATTCTTGATACGACCAATTCGGAATTGGCGAGCGAGGTCTTTGCTGTGGAAAGAACTCTGCAATTCGCGATTGCTGGGCGAAAGCGCCCATCGACGAACCTAAAACGAGAAGTAATATGACGGTTTTTTTCAATTTCAAAGTGTGGGTTTACGATTTTTCATTCAGATAAAAAAGGTGTCTGTTGTAGCACAAAAACTCAATGGTTTCGTGAATGTGCGGATACATCAACTCGTCATTTTCAATGAACGGAACAACTTTTCGATATTCAGAAATTAAGTGTTGAATTTTTGGTGATGATTTTTGAGGACGTCTGAACTCCAACGCCTGCGTGGCATTCAGAAGTTCAATCGCCAAAACACGTTCGGTGTTTTTCAAAACTTTGAACAATTTTGTTGCGGCATTTGCACCCATACTCACGTGGTCTTCCTGACCCTGCGAAGAATCAATGGAATCCACAGACGCAGGCGCGCAAAGTTGTTTGCTTTGACTCACAATCGATGCAGCCGTATATTGCGGAATCATAAAACCGCTATTCAGTCCAGGTTTTGCAACCAAAAAGCTTGGCAAATCACGCTTTCCGCCGATCAGTTGATACGTTCGACGCTCAGAGATACTGCCCAATTCAGCAATTGCGATTGCGAGAAAATCCATCGCCAACGCCAACGGTTGTCCGTGAAAATTTCCTGCAGAAATAATCAAATCTTCCTTTGCAAAAATCGTTGGATTGTCGGTAACCGAATTAATTTCGGTCGTTACAACGTTCAAAACGTAATTGATTGCATCTTTTGTAGCCCCGTGTACTTGCGGGATACAGCGAAATGAGTACGGGTCTTGCACGTGCTCTTTCGGACGATTAATCAGTTCACTGCCGTCCAAAATTTCGCGGATATTTTTTGCAGTTTGTATTTGTCCGTTGTGCGGACGAACGTTTTGAATCAACTCGTGAAACGGACTAATTCGACCATCAAACGCATCCAAAGAAATCGCAGAAATAAAGTCGGCTTGCTTAGATAGTCGCAGACTTCGGATTAAAGCATGTACTGCATAAGCACTCATAAATTGTGTGCCATTCAACAACGCCAAACCTTCTTTGCTTTTTAATTGAATCGGCTTCCAATCCAACGAATCTAAAATAACTGCCGAACTCAAACGCGAGTTGTTGTAGTACATTTCGCCAAGTCCGAGCAACGGCAAACACAGATGTGCCAACGGCGCCAGGTCGCCCGAAGCACCCAAAGAACCTTGCAAATAAACAACCGGCAACGCGTCGTGATTGAACATATCCACCAAACGTTGAACGGTTGCCAACTGCACGCCAGAATGTCCGTACGACAACGATTGAATTTTGAGCAAAAGCATTATTTTTACAATGGATAGCGACACTTCGCCGCCCGTTCCGCAAGCGTGCGAAACAACCAAATTATGTTGCAATTGCGTGAGTTCGTCGAACGAAATGGTGTGGTCGCAAAGCGAGCCAAACCCAGTGTTTATGCCGTAAATGGGCTCTTTTTGGGTTTCCATTTTGTCGTCTAAATAATTGCGACAACGTTGGATATTTTCGATGGCTTTTTCGGATAATTCCAAGACAGTTTTTGCAGATGTAATTTGATCAATCAGCTCTACAGTCAACGGTTCTGACAGAATTTGAAACTTTTTCATAACTTAGGAAAGCATTGTGGTTAGTTGCTCTACAGACATTTTCTCTTGCTGTCCGCTTTGCATATTTTTTACAGTAATGGTCTTATTTTTTATTTCGTCTTCGCCAATAATCGCCACATACGGAATGTGATTATTGTTGGCATAATTGAATTGTTTTTGCATTTTTGCCGTGTCCGGATAAAGTTCACAAGCAATATTTTTTTCTCTCAAACGTTTGAGAATAGGCAGAATGACGCGGGTTTCCGCACGTCCGAAATTCACAAATAAAATTTGCGAACCAACGCTCGAACTTTTTGGAAACAGATCCAATTCGGTCATCACATCGTAAATGCGATCTGCACCAAACGAAACACCAACGCCCGACATGTTTTTTAAGCCGAAAATTCCCGTCAAATCGTCGTAGCGACCACCGCCACAAATGCTGCCCATGGCGGCATCCAGCGCTTTCACTTCAAAAATTGAGCCGGTATAATAATTCAAACCGCGTGCCAAAGTTAGGTCTAATTCGCACGCCATCTTCAAATTCAAATCGTTGGCATAGTCAAATAATTCAAGCATTTCAGCGATGCCTTGCATGCCGATTTCCGAAGTTGCCAACATTGTTTTTAGCGTTTCGATTTTCTCCGAAAAACTGCCTTTCATCAGTAAAATCGGCTGTAATTTGGCAATCGCATCCGCAGAAATTTTGCTACTTAACTCCTCGTTCACTTTCTCCAAACCGATTTTATCAATCTTATCAATCGCGATGGTGATATCAATCATCTTTTCAGGAAAACCGATGGTTTCAGCGATTCCTGCCAAGATTTTTCGGTTGTTAATTTTCGTTACAACGCGAATGTTGAGCGCCGTGTAAACATCGTCAATGATGTTCAACAATTCCGCCTCATTCAACAAAGACGTACTTCCGATAACATCCACATCACACTGAAAAAACTCGCGATAACGCCCTTTTTGTGGACGGTCAGCACGCCAAACCGGCTGTATTTGGTAGCGTTTGAACGGAAACGTGAGTGCATTTTGATGTTGCACAACAAAGCGTGCAAACGGCACAGTCAAATCGTAACGCAAGCCTTTTTCGCAAATCGTTGTACCCAATTTTTTAGCATCTTGCGAAAAATCTACACCACTCGCGAAGTCGCCAGAATTAAGGATTTTGAACAATAATTTATCGCCTTCTTCGCCATATTTTCCGAGCAATGAAGAAAGATTTTCCATTGCTGGCGTTTCGATTGGCAAGTAAGCGTAATGTTCAAAAATTTGTCGTATGGTTTGAAAAATATGATTTCGCTTCATCATTTCTTGAGGAGCAAAATCTCGGGTTCCTTTGGGAATAGACGGTTTTTGAGCCATTATCTAATTTTAATCACTTGCTTGACGAAAGCAAAATCGTTGAAAACAAATTTAACAAAATAAACGCCCGTTGGCAAGTCCGATGTGTTGTGTGTAAACTCGTGAACACCCTGCTCTAACAGGCGTCTTGAAAGAATTGTACGCAACCTTACACCTTCCAACGTGTAGAATTCAACAGATACATTTGTCGCTTCTTCAAGAACAAAATGCACAGTAAATTCGTCGTTAAACGGGTTTGGAAAAACGCTATGCACATACTCTCTACGCTCCATCAACATTGGTCTGTCGGCAACAGCAGGTTGGTCAGCAGGAGCCGTTCGAACAAATTCGTTTACGGCTGCCGAACGGTGCCAAGATGTATCACGATTGTTGTTGATAAACATCGTTTCCAAAATCGCAAACACTGGATAACGCTGGTCTTCCGTGTAAAACAGATAGCGTCGTTGGTGCGTTTCAGAAAAGAAACACATCGCAAATTCGTAGCGTGAAAGCGTATGACGAACGCGCAAAACATTCGTCAAGATGTTGTTTGGCAGAATCAATGTGCCCCAAGCATCGGCTTCAAAACTGTAATCACCAACGATTTCGGTTGTTGCGCCATTGCTATACACGCCATAGCCCGAAAATGTCGAACTGTGAAAGTTCCCAAAATCAAACGGATACATCAATCGGCGTTGCGGCTGTGTGAAAACCACATGAAAATCGTTTCCAAAATGTCCCAAGTTTTCATTGCCAAAAGGCGTCACTCGGAACATGCTATGGAACTCTCCGCCCGTGTTAATCGCCACATTTGCAGATGGAAAAACACCGAACATACGCGTGGTTGTCGCATCCAGAATTTGATTGTGCTCTTCGCCAGTAAACTCCAAATCCGAAAAATTCCAAATCAAACCAGCACCACCTGGACCGGGTTCAACAAACGCGGCACGGTGCATAACTTGAACATCGCCAGGTCTTAACGCATGACGTTCAAACGTTAGTGTAGCTTGAGAGAAAACGTTGATGCTAAGCAACAAAACAGCAAAAGAAATGACAAATTTTTTCATAGCGTGAAGTTTTAGGACACTTTTTTTTGCAAAGATACAATTTTTTTCGTAATTTTGCAACAAAAAACACTTAAAAGATGTCGAAAAAGATTTTAATCGTGGTTGATGTGCAGAATGACTTTCTCGAAGGCGGTGCGTTGGCGTGCGAAGGTGGAAAGGCAATCGTTGCTGGTATCAATTCAATTTTAGGTAGTTACGACCATGTTATCGCAACACAAGATTGGCATCCCGAAAATCACATGAGTTTTGCGAAATCGGATAGCGATTTTTTCAAAACGGTTTCTGTCGAAAATGAGCAAGGTTCTTGTGAACAAACACTTTGGCCTCCACATTGTGTGCAAAATACGTTTGGTGCGGAATTTCCAAAAGACTTGGATGCGCACAAATTTAACACGATTGTTCGCAAAGGTTCGAATCCGCTGATCGACAGTTATAGCGGGCTTTTCGACAATGCAATGACGAAAGATGATTTGGTTTATCGGAATCCAACGGGATTGTCCGGAATTTTGAAAGAATTGGACTACGATTGTTGCTGCCGCGTTGATATTTGTGGCATTGCGACCGATGTTTGCGTGAAATTTACGGTGAATGATATTTTGGATTTGAAGTTGAGTAGCAAAGTTCGCATTATCGAAAACCTCTGTGTGGGTGTAACAAAAGCTGGCCATGACAGTACCATCGCGGCATTCAAGCAAAACGAAAAAGTAGGTGTTATATCGCTTTTCGACGAAAAAAAGTGTAATTGTTAAGTGCAAAAAAATATGTTTTATTCGATCATTATACCTGTTTACAACCGTCCCGACGAGATAGAAGAATTGTTGGCGAGCCTGGACCTTCAGACGATTAAACCGTTTGAGGTTGTTATCGTTGAAGATGGTTCAACGTTGCCGTGCAACGAAATTGTGGATGCTTACAGCGACCGCTTAAACATTATTTACCACACCAAACCCAACACTGGACGAAGCGATAGCCGCAACGTCGGCATGCAATTAGCAACGAAAGATTACTTCATTTTTACCGATTCCGATTGCGTGTTTCCGCCCGATTATTTTGAACGTTTAAACAACGCATTGCAAGGGAATTACAGCGATTGTTTTGGTGGACCAGATGCTGCACACGAGTCGTTTTCAGACGTGCAAAAAGCCATCAATTATGCGATGACATCGTTTTTTACAACCGGTGGCATTCGTGGCGGCAAACAACAGATGGAAAAATTCAAACCACGCACATTCAACATGGGATTTTCTCGCGAAGTTTTTGAAAAAGTTGGTGGATTTAAAGATATGTTTGGCGAAGACATTGACCTCTCCATTCGCATCATTGACGCAGGTTTCCGAACGATGCTGTTTCACGATGTGTATGTTTATCACAAACGTCGTGTGAGTTTCCGTAAATTCTTCAAACAAATTTTTAATTTTGGTACCGCACGCATAAATCTTGTGCTTTTGCACAAAGGTTCGCTGAAACTTGTGCACACATTTCCAGCGTTGTTTCTGATTGGCGCAGTGGCCGTTGTGTTTATGGCCGTTTGTTGTTCGCCGTGGTGGTTGTTATTTCCAGCGGCCTACTCGTTGTTGCTTTTTGCGGATGCATTTGGCAAAACAAAATCGTTGAAAACGGCACTTTTGTCTGTTTGGGCATCCTACATTCAAATCACAGCTTACGGCTGGGGATTTCTAACATCGTTTGTCAAAAAAATCATCCTTCGACAAGGCTTGGAAACCGCTGAAACGTTGAAACAGAAATATAAGTAGACGTTTCAATATTTTTTTGTATCTTTGCAGAAATAATGGTAGCAACAAGCAACATAAAAAAGGTAATTTTTAAAATAGCACACTATTGTTTTCCGCAATTGCTGTACAGAAAAATATCTTACTCTCAAGATGGGGAAGATATGATGTTGCAGACCTATTATGAAACGAAAAAGCACTACAAAGGGTTTTATGTTGATGTAGGTGCCCATCACCCTTATCGTTTTTCTAATACGGCTTATTTCTACAAAAAAGGATGGCGGGGAATTAACATTGAGCCAACACCAACGCTTTTTCGAGCGTTTCAGAGACATCGAAAAAGAGATATAAACTTGAATGTAGGGATCTCTGCAAGCAATACGACAATGCCATTTTATGTGTTTAATGATCAGGCATTGAACACGTTTGATGAGCAGCTTGCACAAGAACGACACCATGCCAGAGATCGATATGAGATAATTTCCAAGATGGATGTACAAACTTCCTCGTTGAAAGATATTTTGGAAAAGTATTTGCCAATTAACCAGTCAATAGATTTTTTAACTGTTGACGTGGAAGGTTTGGATTTAGAGGTTTTAGCATCTAACGATTGGGCAAAATTTTGTCCGAAATTTATCTTGGTAGAGTGCGAAACAGACGTAGTCAATCAATCATCAATCAATACCTTCCTTCAGCATAATGGATATATACTCGTAGGCAGAACAAAAAGAACATCTTTGTTTAAACACCAAAATGCAGAACTTTAAGACACCCGTACTCTTCCTAATCTTCAATCGTCCAGATACGACGCAAAAGGTTTTTGATGCGATTCGCAAACAACAGCCAAAATACTTGTATGTTGCGGCCGACGGTGCGCGAAAACACAAAGCAGGAGAGGCTGAAATCGTGCAACAAACGAGAGATATTCTCAAGCAGGTGGATTGGGATTGCGATGTAAAAACATTGTTTCGCGACGAAAATTTGGGTTGCAAAATTGCGGTGAGTTCAGCGATTACGTGGTTTTTCGAGCATGTGGAACAAGGCATTATTTTGGAAGACGACTGCTTGCCAGACCCATCGTTTTTTCCGTTTTGCGAAGAACTTTTGGAACGGTATAAACATGATACGCGGATTGGACATATTGGCGGAAATAATTTCTTGCCGGGCATCGTAGATAAAGCGTTGAGCTACGACTTTTGTTCCTATTCGCACATTTGGGGTTGGGCGACGTGGCGCAGAGCTTGGGCACATTATGATGTTGATTTTTCGTTTTGGAACGAACAAAAAAACAAGCGTGATATGTTGTTTTGCAACACGCGGGATAAAATTTATTTTTCGTCGTTTATTCCAGATGCAATTTTTAATCGAAACGGCCTAAATACGTGGGATACACAATGGCTTTTCACATTGCGTTTGCAAAAACAATTGAGCATTTATCCTGCGGTAAATTTGGTTGCGAATATTGGTTTTGATACCCCGGATTCCACACATACATATGTGAAATCGGAGAAAGATCCAGCATCATCTTCAACGGCAATTTCATTTCCACTCAAGCACCCAGAACATATTTTGCGGAATAAGAAAATTGATGATAAAACAGTGAAAAAATCTTTCTTTTCGTGGAAAAGATTTGTACGTTATCTCCTGAATAATTATTGAAAAAAATAAAAATATTCGTTGCAATGGTCGAAAAAAAATCGTATCTTTGCAACATCAAAGAAATTACCGTTGCCTATGCCTAAAATACTCGAGCAATATGAATCGCAAAAACAGAATCGTGTGCATTTAAGCGAAGCAGATAAGGCTGAAGAATTGAAGGCCTTATTTGATAGCTATTCTGCTAATGGTGAGGCAGAAAAGTACTCTTTTTTCTTTGGAATTATTGAGGCTAACGACAAATGGCTTGCAGTTGGCGATCATTATGGCTACGAATCTTACTTTTTCTCGAAATTTGGATTAGATGTTTTGCCAGCAGATATTTGTGTGAATTTCTTGCAAACGGCTAAGAATCTAAACTATATATCTAAATTTTCAGAGCAGAATGTTGAGGCGATGACCTTTGATGACAATATGTTTGACTTTGTGTTTTGTAGAGATTCTTACCACCATTTTCCTCGTCCTATTTTGGGTGTTTATGAAATGTTGCGTGTTGCAAAAAAAGGCGTAATTGTTTCTGAGCCAACGGATCCGTTGCTAAAGTCATCGTTTTTGTTGTTTTTATGTAATCTTTTGGACACAAAAAATAATCCAACAAGAAGCTGGAAATTGTGGAAGAATAGATTTAGTTTTGAAACAATTGGAAACTATGTTTACAAAGTATCCCAACGGGAATTTGAAAAATTAGCGATGGGAATAGGGTTGCCTGCCATTGCTTTTCGCTACTCAGATACAGCCAATCATTCATATTCTCAAAGCAGATTGAAAAAGATATTTTTAACGATGCTTATGAAAATGAAAATTCTACCATATCCGATACTTTCAATAATTTTATTCAAGGTTGAACCTGAAAAATCAACCGTCGAAAAATTGAAAAACGAAGGATGGAGTGTTTATAACTTACCTGAAAATCCATATTTATGATATGAGGACAACGCAAACAACCTGTATCGTTTGCCACAGTTCGGCAAAGGTTTTAATGAATGGACAGATTTTGCAAAAATATGACATACATTATTATTTTTGTGGAAGTTGTAAATGTATTTTTACTGAAAAACCGTATTGGATTTCGGAGGCCTATCACGAATCAATTGCTGTAACGGATACTGGCATAATGCTTCGAAATTTGGAAGTGAGTCGAGATTTATTTGCAATAACGAAACGCTACTTTAATCCGCAAACCAAAATGCTGGATTATGGCGGTGGATATGGGATTTTGACGCGTATGTTGCGAGATAAAGGGGTTGATGTTTATTGGTCGGATAGGTATTCCAAAAATATTCTTGCCAAAGGTTTTGAATACGATGGACGTTCGAAAGTTGATGTTGTTTTGGCCTTTGAAGTTGTTGAACATTTGGAAAATCCGGTGGACATAATCCGTGAAATTATGACCAAAAGCGATTGCTTCATATTTTCAGTTTCAACATTGCCGAAATTTAACTTCAAAACAAACAACGAGTGGTGGTATTTTTCTCCGGAAACGGGACAGCACATCTTCTTTCCATCAAAAGAAACGTTGCAATGGATTGCGAACGAGATAGGCTGTAAATACTACAAATTGCTGGGGTTTCACATCTTTTCAAAAAAGAAAACGTTCCCATTCATTCGAAGTTTAGACTTGACATTTGTTTGGATTATTCGCCAAATTCAAAAGAAATTTTTCAAAGGAAGACGGTTTAAATCGAAAGTTTGGGCGGATAATTCAACACTGAAAAATAGATTAAAAAACGATACGCAAAAACAAACGAATAACTAACGCTATGCAAACCGAAGGCTTAAAAAAACTTTCCGAATCGACAATCATCGTTTGTGGAATTGTTAGAGATTGTGGAAAAAATCTGAAAAAAAACATTCGGACAATCAATAAAATTTGTGATCTTGCAAAGGATTATCATGTTGTTTTTTTTGAAAATGATAGCAAGGATAACACCAAGCAAATCCTTACAGATTGGGCGAATGCAAAGAAAAATATCCATGTGTCGCTAAACGATTTCAACACGATAACGATTCCTAGAAAACAGTCGAATGTTAACCCAAATTTTTCAGTGCAACGCATAGAGAAAATGGCGCATTACAGAAACCAATATCTGGATTATATCGACAAAAATAAACTGGATGGCGATTACGTAATCGTTGTAGATATGGATGTTAGCAAGATTTGTTTGCAAGGCATAGTTCATTCGTTTGCATTGAATTATGAATGGGATGCGCTTACGGCGAATGGAGTTTCTCGTGCGCCGTCTGCGTTTTTTAGAAAGCGTTATTACGACTCGTTTGCGATGGTTGAATGTGGGCAAGAACTGATTCCTCAAACTGAAAAAACCATCAAAATGGCACAATATAAATGGGCTTTTTTGAAACCAAATATGCCGTTGATTCGAGTGGCTTCGGCATTTGGTGGTTTGGCAATTTACAAAAAAGAAGCGATTGCAAATTGCCGTTATGGGGTGATGCTCAACGACGATGAAAACGTGGAATGTCGTTGCGAACACTATTATTTTTACCAGCAAATGAAAGCAAACGGTTACGACAAGATTTTTATCAATCCAGCGTTGCACTTGAGGTACCAAACACAGGTTATTAATACAATTCGCCGATTTTTCAGGAAATAATCAACAATTTTTCGTATCTTTGCAAGATATTTTCACGATATAACTAAAAAACATGAAAAACTTTAATTACAAACCCTTTTTACCGCATCTCGCCGCAGTTGCGCTTTTTCTGATTTTAACGGTCGTTTATTTTTCGCCTGTTGTGTTTGATAATAAAGACCTTGTTCAGGGCGATATGATTGGTGTTCGAGGCATGATAGAAGCGGCCAGAGATTTTCATGAAACAACAGGTGAGCGCACGCTTTGGACGCCGAGCATGTTTGCTGGAATGCCAGAAGTTATGTATTTAACGCCTTCAAGGAGTATTTTTCGTGCAGTATTTGATGTTATGCGTGCCTACTTGCCCTTGTTTCATATGGGCATATTCTTTGCGTATTTACTTGGGTTTTACATCTTTATGCTGTGCATTGGGATTAGGAATTTCTGGTTTGCAATTTTAGGGGCATTGGCCTATTCCTTAATGTCATACAATATCATTATCATTGAGGCAGGGCACGTCAATAAAGGCTATGCCATGGCTTGGGTTGCGCCCATGTTTGGAGGAATTATTTTGGCATTTCGAAAAAAGATTTTTTGGGGAGCTGTTGTGACGACGATTTTTTTAGGGCTTCAGGTTTATTCCTATCACATCCAAATTACTTACTACGCAATGCTTGCAGTTATTCTCGCAGGTGTTGCTTACTTTATTCACTACGCGTTTGTAGAGAAAAATCTGAAATTGTACTCAAAAATTATTGGCATATTGTCTATAGCTGCTGTATTGGCCATCTTGCCTGCAGCGGATGCACTACTTCCCAAAAAAGATTTTAGTAGAGATACTATGCGTGCTGGCTCGGAACTAACCATAAATCCTGATGGCACGCCATACGTGAAACCGAATCAGTCTGGATTAGAAATTGATTATGCGTTTATGTGGAGCTATGGCGTAATGGAAACACTTACGTTGCTTATTCCGAATTTATATGGGGGAGGAAGTGGTACGCCTATAGATCCAGATTCTGAGACGGCTCGACAACTGCGGCAAGCAGGTGCAAATTTCAGTTTTTTACCAACGTTTTGGGGTGATAAGCCGTTTACATCGGGCCCGCACTATGCTGGAGCAGTAGTTATGTTTTTGTTTATTTTGAGTTTGTTTATCTTGCGAGGCCCTGAAAAATGGTGGCTACTCGCAGCAACGATACTTTCGATTATGTTGGCATGGGGCAGAAATTTCCCATCATTCAACAACTTTTTGTTCGAATATCTGCCGCTCTACAACAGGTTTCGAACGCCAGAAATGGCGCTGTTTTTAGCCGAAACAACAATGCCGATTTTGGCGATGTTGGGCTTGAAACGAATTGTTGAAAACAAGGTTCCAAAAGTTGACTTGATAAAATATTTGAAGTACACACTTGCTATTGTTGGCGGGATCTGCGTGTTTTTCTTGGCGTTTGGCTCGTCAATACTGTCGTTTTCTGGTCCTGCTGATGCTGGTTTTGCACACCGTTTGGCGAATGCTGGATTTCCGCAAGCATCCATTACGCAGATTATGGATATCTTACGTGATCATCGTCAGTCCATGATGATGAACGACACCTGGCGCTCGTTGCTTTTTGTGGTGTTGGCGTTTGGTTTGATGTGGTTGTTTGTGAAAGGGAAAATACAAAAGACAAACTACTTGATTATTGCGCTGGTGGTGCTGGTTACCGTGGATTTGTGGGGCGTTTCGAGACGTCACTTGAACGAGCGTCATTTTGTGGATAGAAGACAGGCGCTTGCCATTATTCCTACAGAGGCTGATTTGTTGATTTTGCAAGATCCTGATCCGAATTTCCGTGTGTTTAATGCCGCTTCAAACACGTTTAATGAAGCAAATACATCATATTTTCATAATTCAATCGGAGGGTATAGTCCAATAAAACTGCGTCGTTATCAGGATATTATTGACTTCCACTTGTCGCACAGACGAGGCATAAATATCGATGTGTTGAACATGCTAAACACGCGATATTTCATTGCGCCAAACGGTCAAGTACAACACAATGTTGCGGCACTTGGATATGCGTGGTTTGTTGATTCTGTAAGGTTTGTAGCAAATCCGGATGAAGATATTTTAGCGCTGGATGATTTTGATCCGAGCTCGGTGGCGATTATTGACACGTCGCTGTTTGGCGATATTTTTGGCGACTTTACGTTCGAGCGCGATCCGATGGCAGAAATTGTGATGACACATTGGCAACCCAATAAAATTATTTATCAGACATCTGCCGAAACACCACAGTTTGCAGTGTTTTCAGAAGTGTTTTATCGGATTTGGGAAGCGAGAATTGACGGCGAAAAAGTGCCGATTATTCGTGTAAATTATATCTTGAGAGGACTTATAATTCCTGAGGGTGAGCGTGAAATTGTGTTCACATACTGCTTCTCGCCAATTCAGAAAATTTCGAGATATATCAGTTTTTATAGCTCCATTCTGCTTGTTTTGGTGCTGATTGGTGGCGCTGTATATCATGTCAGACGAAAGAGAAAAGAATAGCGTTGTTTTGGGTCCGAAAATTTCCATAATAACGGTTTGCTATAATGCGGAAACCTTGATTGAACGCACGATTCGGAGTGTTCTGAGCCAAACGTATGCGAACATTGAATATGTGATTGTTGACGGAAACAGTACGGATAAAACGATGGATGTTATTCGTGATATTTTTTCGAAAAACCCTGTAGAGACGTGGCATGCCACGTCTCTACAAATCGTTTCCGAGCCCGACACTGGAATTTACGACGCAATGAACAAAGGCCTAACCTTAGCAACTGGCGATTACGTCTGGTTTATCAATGCTGGCGATGAAATTTATGAACCCACAACGCTGGAAAATTTAATGCCGTTTTTTGAACAAAATGCTGATGTGATTTATGGCGATACGGTGCGCGTTGACGAAGGGCGAAATGTGCTGGGTTTGAGAGAAAAACGACCGCCAAAAACGTTCACGTGGAAAACATTTCGCATGGGAATGATGGTCTGTCATCAATCGATTTTGATTGCGAAAAACATCGCTCCAAAATACGATTTGCACTACAAAATTAGCGCCGATATTGATTGGATTATTCGTGCGATGAAACAAGCAAAAGTTGTTTGCAATTCACACCAAATCTTGTCGCGTTTTTTGATTGGTGGTTTTTCCAAGCAGCGGGAAAAACAATCTTGGAAAGAGCGTTTTGTGATTATGAAAAAACATTATGGTCTGCTACAAACCTTGATATTCCACGTGTTTATAAGCGTTCGCTTTTTGTTCAAATAAAAAAATATGCCGAAAGTTTCTGTAATCATCCCAGTTTACAATGCGGAAAAAACTGTTGTCCGTTGCGTTGATTCCTTACTGAATCAAACGCTTCAGGATATGGAGGTGATTATAGTTGACGATCACGGTCAAGACGAAAGCATCAAAATTATACAGAGTCACATTGCCGAACATCCCCGAAAAAATATGTTTCACTTTACGGAAACGTCTGTAAATTCAGGGCCTGGAGAGGCTCGAAACATTGGACTTCAACTGGCGAAAGGGGAGTATGTTGCTTTTTTGGATAGTGATGATTGGGTGGAAAACGAGATGTATGCAACGCTGTACGAAACGGCCATTCGACACGCGGCGGACTTGTGTTATTGCCAGGCTATTTTAGAAGACGAGAAAAAAAATAAACGACGTGTTTTGTCGAATATGCCAGTAAAATCAGGGGCTTTCAGCGATAAGAGCAAGCGACATTTCTTGTCGCACTTCAGAAGCTATTTTTGGTTTTATATTTTTCGGCGTGAGATCATCAGCAAGAACACCATCACGTTTTTCTCGGAAAAAGCGGCGGAAGACGTTTGTTTTTTGACGTGCAATATCTTGTGTGCGGAACGGATTGCTTACGTGGGCAAAGCGCTGTATCACTACGTGCACAACGAAAATTCGCTAAGCAATTTTCAAAACGACCAACGTTATTTGGATAAATTATCCGCGTTTCGGAAATTGTTCAATTATGCAAAAATGCATTATGCAAAAAAGCATAACGAGGCGGAACGCAGTTTCTACGAAGAATATCAACACGAATTGCAATTTGTATATTTCAAGAAAGCCTATTTGGCGGCAACGCTGAATTATTTGAGAAACGCCAAACGTCCGAAAATAAAGGTGGTTCGAGAAATTTACAACGAGCTTTTGGACGTTTGTCCAGATTACAATGCACGCAAAGTTATTGCGTCAACATTCCGGCTAATTGCAACAAAATTGTTTCGGAAACCCTAGTCAAAAACAAACTGTTGATGTAACGATTTATCGCGTTGAGATAATTGCGTTGTGCTTCGCGAAGTTCAAGCGCCGTAAGGTTTCCAAGCTGGTAGCGTTCAAGCGAAATCTCCATATTTTGTTGCGCAATTTCGATGTTTTCGGCTTCCAAATTGACCAAGTCGCGATTGGTTTCGTAGTTGATAAAATGCAAGCGAAGTTGTGTTTTCAAATTCAACAACGTTGCTTGTTCGGCGATGTGTGCATTTTCAACAGCCAACCTCGCATTTCGTTGTCTGCGTTGGGTTTCCAGGCCATTGAACAGATTCATGCGTACGGTTGCGCCGTAAAAAACACCACGACCAATCAAGTTGTAATTGAAAAAATCGTAGCCCGCATTTAGGCTGATTACTGGCATGTGCAACGCCGTAATTTCACGACGCGAAGCTTCGCTAATTACCGTTTGCAAACGTGAGATATTCAATTCCGCATTTTGTTCGAGAGCCCTTGCGTGAATTTCAGCAAAATCTAAATCGCTGCTGCGTGGAATATAGTCGGCCACCTGAAACTGAATATCCACGGGGCGTGCAAGCAATTGGTTAAGGTTTGTTTTTGCAGATAACATCTGTTCCAAACTGCGGCGATACGCGCTGCTGTCCGTGTTAAAATCCACGCGTGCATTCAACACATCTAGTCGCGATGCACTACCAACTTCGTGCCTCGCTTGCACAAAATCGAAACGTGTTTGCGACACCATCAACGATTGTCGAATCGAGCGCAATTGCTGTTCAGCACTCACAATCAGATAGTACTGATTGATCACTTCACGAATGGTATTTTCCACAGCCACACGAAAATTCACGCTACTGATTTCGTCCATCGAACGAAGTCTGTTGTGTGCAGCAAACATGCGAAAACCGTCAAAAACTGTCCAGTTTAATTCCACCGTTGCACGCGCACGTGCAATGGCTTGTGCATCGCCGGGTGCCTCGCTAATCGAGTAGTTTCCGCCAACACCAAGCGTTGGCAACATTCCCGCGCTGCCCCAAGTTGCGTTCACTTGGTCAGAGATATTTCGTGCAATTTGGATCGAAAAATTATTTTCCAAGGCAATTTCGATAGCCTGATCAATCGTCAGAACATCTGATGTGTCTTCTTGCGAATAGCCCAAAACAGGGGCAAACAATGCTATCGCAACTATTTTCTTTACTACATTTTTCATTCTCAATTAATATTTATCGGTTGCCATAAAAATTAAGATTCGGCTTATAGATTGCTCGCAACAAACCTTTCTTATTTCGTCCAATCTCCTCAATCGCTTTACATATCGGCAAAAGAGCAGCATAGCCATTTTTATCCAACCAGTATTTTCCTTCAATGCGATCCTGGCACGCCAGCACAAAACACACGTCGAACTTATCGTCTTTATGTTGCAGTGCTTTTAGTGCGGTTTCGTCGTCGTTTATGGCATTTACAAACACCCACCAATCTACGCCAGCCCTTGCTTTTAGCCACATTCCAGCGTTGTAATCGCCGTTGATAACACTGCAAAATGCTGCCAATTCAGGGCATTTTTCAGTGCTTAGCAACCGATGGAAAGCACTTTTGTCACCTTTTATCGCCTTTAGCAGAAGGTCTAAAATTTCTTGTGGATAATTTTGTAACATTACATAAATCCCTGTTTTGTCAGGGTTTTTAAGAATTTTTCAGAGAAAAATTCGTTGTCGGTTTTCTTGTATCGTTTTTCCGTAAAAATTTGTGCTAAATTCGGCAATTGATTTTCTTCCAAAAGTTTTTTTGTGAATTCCAAATTTTCTTTTTCGTGATAAAGTGCGTTGATTTTTTCAGTAGAGTAGGGGACATAATCCTCGTGATGTACAACAGCTTCAAGCGGCAAACGGTCAGTCAATTCAGGCGTTTCAGCAGGATAGCCAACCGTGATTGCTGTAATCGGAACTACACCGTGAGGAAGTTTGAGCAAGTCGATAATTTCGTCGGCCATATAAGTTGCCGTACCCAAATAGCAAATGCCCAAACCCGCGTCTTCCGCGGCAATGCAGACATTTTGTGCGGCCAAAATAGCATCAATTGCACCGTTCATAAACCACAAAAAATTGTTGTAACCCGGTTCTGCATTTCGTGCCTTGCACCAAAGATTGAAGCGGTTGAGGTCTGCACAAAACGTAAGAACGACGGGTGCTTCAGACACCATCGCTTGATTGAAATGGCATTTTTTCAACTGCTCTTTTCGCTCTTGATCTTGCGTAACAATGATGCTATACACTTGCATATTGCCAGTTGTGGATGCGCGCGTTCCCGCCTCTAACAAGCGATTCAGCAATGCAGGGTCGATAGGTTTTGAACTATACTTTCGAATACTTCTGTGTTGAAGTAGCAATTCTGTGGGATTCATTTTTTGCGTTTTTTGTGCAAAGATACGAAAAA
>Ga0209755_10003631_pt1 | contig 19112 bp, 12 predicted proteins | sample TergutCo191P1_FD_187301 | JGI IMG/M metagenome (GOLD analysis project Ga0209755, IMG submission 187301) | Cornitermes sp. P1 segment gut microbial communities from Petit-Saut dam, French Guiana - Co191P1 (SPAdes) (version 2) | ecosystem: Host-associated > Arthropoda: Insects > Digestive system...
TGTGTGCCTGGGCTTCAGCCTGCAACATGGACACTACCCAAACCCAGCCGCACCAAATCTCCATCACACAACGAACCACGAACAAAATGACCGATGTGGTAATTCAACAGCAAAGTCACAAGCTCCTGATGACGGATATATTAATGTCTGAAACATGTCGGGCACATAAGAAGTGAAATAAAATAGCTAGTGACATCAAGTTGGTCTTTTATTTTTCAAATACGCAGTTAGTAGTTCACTGCTGAGCATAATTTACACTAACACACTTTCCTATTACATTAAACACATCTGATCATTTTGTATCACTACCATGTTTCCAGTCATTACCATTAAAAAAATAGTTTATACATAATATGTCTGTACATTTATGATATTCCTCCACATTACATTCCACGTGTCTAACAGCAATGCTTCAATAGTCACCATGAAATACAGCATTCAGTTGGCACCAATTTGTCATTTTACATTCTACAAAAAGGAAACAATAATTTGAACAGAAGATGCATATTATGTGATGATCTATTAAGACACAAAAAGTCTGTACCCTATATTTACAGCATCAGTGCTCTCACATCATAAGCTGGCATGACCACCATCTTCATATTATAGGTGGTGGGAAATTAGTATAAAGGTAAGGTGGTTTCTATCTGTAGGACATTAAGATTGAGCTTCATAAATATCTGTCAATTCTATAAAAATTACTCTGAGAACAGAAACACTTGTAGTACAATAAATTACTCATGAGCCAATCACACTCTCTCTTAATTTTACAAATTTCAGATCTTACAAATCACCTTAGCATTCTTTCTTCAACTCAGCTTTCACAATCCAACATTTAAGACTTAATGCATAAAGCTACATCAAAAATCCACATGGTATTATACTTAGAAACAAAGAAAGCTTACAAAATTTCACACACCTTCCTCCTTTCTTACTTCTTCCACTTCAAGCACTGACTATGATAACACCCTTGTAATCTAATATATAAAATTCTGGATTATGGTGTCTTGGTTTACCACACCATAACATGCACCTCAGGCTAAAACAGTACACATTTTCAGTGTTGATGTCCCAGTGTAAGCAGCAGTGGCAGCAGTGCACCAATAATTAGGGACACGAGTTCAATTGTGCGTAACCCTTTCCTCTCAGTAGTTTCAATGATGGAACCTCCATGTGAGTAGCCACTCCTGGAAGTTAGTTCTGGTAGAACATGTACTGTTGCTACATACAGGAATGTGCCAGCACTAAATAACATTGCAATTCCAGTTGCATTAACAGATGAAAGGGTTTCTTTACCTTCCTGTAATTATAAAAACAACACACATGATACTGGTTGTTGTAGAATATCATGTGAAAGTACCATTATTAACTAAGTCTTGATATGACTCAAATAAACCAACTTTTAAGCTTCAATATTATTCTTTATTTCAATGTGCAAACAACTGTTGCCTCTCAGTTACAGTTAACATTACAATGCTGGTACTGAAAGGACACACATATATTAACTCACTTTAAATTTGAAGTTTTCCATCCTGAAGTGTTATAACATACAATTAAATACAATACGTCAGTCAGTAACACAACATTTATTTTATATACAATGGTATATATGTCAGGGCGACATGTCCCAAATGCTCCCAAGTTGTGAGCATTTGGGATCCTATAATGCAGGAAAACTAAACAACTCATGGATCTATTTACTTAGAGGGCCTGAGGATAACTGACAAGGTCGAAATGTGTCACCCTGACATATATACCATTGTATATAAAATAAATGTTGTGTTATTGACTGATGTTTAGTATTTAATTGCATGTTATAACACTTTGGGATGAAAAACTTCAAACGTATAGCTGGTCAGGCTAGTTCCATCAATCAGTACAAGAATACAAGATCCAAGCTTTTAAAATGTTGTGCAAACATCTATTTCAACAAGCAATGCCTTGCAAAAAACTTGTGAGCATTTGGGATCCTATAATGCAGGAAAACTAAACAACTCTTGGATCTGTTTTCTTGGAGGGCCTGAGGATGATTGACTAGGTCGAAACATGTCGCCCTGACATACATACCATTGTATATAAAATAAATGTTGTGTTATTGACTCACATATAGTATTTAATTGCACTTTAAATTACTTTCTTCCAAGCACATTTATTTATTTATGTCCATAACGTATAGCAGTTCCTTAATAATCAATTATTGCACATTTGTTTTAATCATTTTTTATATTAAGCAATGTAAATAGCCAAATGCCAGTTTTTTTATTTTCCATCAGTAAATAAATTTCTTTCAACATACTAATTCCTTACACATTACCACTATGTGTATATAACAAACAGCATGATCACAAGCCATGCTACAGTCCTGGTTTACCAACAGTAAAGACAAGTTGAGGTTCATTCCACATGCCTTGATATGTCAAAGAGCCTCTTCTAATGAACTTCTCAAAACATAGGTTGCACATATTTCCTCATTTCTCTAAGTACACTAGATCAAATTAGGCTAGCCCTACTCAAACCCCTTTGATTAATTATCACAGTAATATTGTATGAAGGCTTATTATGTAAAGTGGGAAATCAAGGTTCAAGTAGGAAATGCTTCACATATTAGGTTTAAATGAACTTTTTACTACTCCAGACGTGCTGTGTAGCTTTGTAACAGAGTGGGATATAAACTAACAGTTACAAAACAAGTTCATCTTACCTGTCCTATACCAAAAAAAGTAAGAAGTGCAAGGAGTGGAGCCGATAACGAAAACACTAACAGATGCTTCCTAATACGATTTCGATCCAAACCCTCATGGAGTAGAAATGTGACTAAACCAAAGGCTGCTGGAGCCTAGAAAATAAAATACTACATTAGTAAATCTGATCACATTGTTCAAAGTGTGTTCAGTACCATCCTGCATGTTTCCAATACAACACAAGTCAAGCTACTTCTGGTGTCAACAATGCATAAAGTGTTTATTTGCATTTCATGTTCACATAATTTTTCACTGCTGTTGTCTACAGGTTTTTGATTCTCCAAATTACTAGCAATACAGCAAGCTGAACAGAAAGTTCCACACATGATTTTTTGGACATAAAATAGTTCTTCCAATTTACCTCCTATAGAAAACCTGATACCTCCCATTCATCACACTTTGATTCCAGACATCCTTCTGCTGGATGACGCACCTACATCACTGTTCCCTTTGGAACATCATATTATTTCTGTACTATGTGGCACCTCTGACATTACCAGAAATATTGTTTCGTGTATGGTCCTTGACTGTTTGGGAAAACAGAAAGCAGTTACATAACATATGTGAATTGAGTGAGTGGTGACTCTGTAGAATGATTTACTTAGACAAGATTCTCTTTATGAAGAGTACAGAATGAAACAGAATCTTCATCACTTGAAGACAAAATTTTGCAAAGTCTCTCATCATCCCCAGAATCAGCTGGCATGATCCTAGCACATAGCAGTATTGGGAACTACTTCATTATATCATCATTCTTATGTCACAAAGAATGAAACATCCTTCCCAGAGGTTCACCCATCTTCCAAGTGAGCAAACCACACAAATGCTTGTTAACATATGACGCTCTTCTTGGTTGTCTTCCCAAGTTCCATGAAGAATTTTAAGGACACACATTAGGAATATCAATACACTAGCACCTTCAGCTGCACAAAATGGAATTCCTTTCACAACTAATACAAAACAGCTGATTTTTGTCAAAATGATAAAGTCTGCAAGAGCAGACTACCACTACCAACTGTATTTAAGAATACACATTAGACATTTCAAGACATTAACACATTCAATAAATCTTGACTGCAACATAGTGTATGTTGACTGAGGCTGCTCATGGGTTTCCTCAGTTCCTCCAGGATAATTACAGAATAATAAATCAAATTAGGCCACCATCCTGCAATTCAATTCTAAATAGTCTGAGTTGCTAATGGCATTGTTAAATAATCACAAATAAATAAATTGAGTGTTAAATGGTGATATTAGTTTTTCTCTTTGTCCTCTTTGAAAATTCAGGTCTTCTAGGATGTTATGTTGTGTCACTGGGTAAAGTTCCCATTGTCTCAAAGGATCATACTGGCATCATCTCCAGGATCAAGCAGTCCAAGAACCACAAAATCTGGCTCACAATAGTTGGTCAAGGGGTGGTAGACCTTATACCAAGAATAATGGCATGTATCTTCACAAAAGAAGAGACACTGACAGATATTGGTAGAATAAAGGTAAAGGTAAAACTAAAGTTGTCTGTATACATGCCATGAAGGTATATGGGGGAGTGGAGGTATAGTTCCACTCATTCTTAACCTCAGCAATAGATGAAGGCCACTTGTCAATTTCATGCCCTTACCACTTGACTCCCATGGAATGAACCCCTAATAGCCACTGATGGGTGAAGCCCCAAGCTGGTCAGGATAGTTGGGGAAGCAAAAATATCTTATTCCTCCCAGGAATTAAACCACAGTTCCTTGGTTTTTGAATCTATAAGGCAGTCACTATACTATATATGCTAAGCTGACTCCAGAAGTAGGGAAGTGGTGAGGGAAACACTTGGTGTACAGGCAGTACTAGTCCTGTACTTTGAAGGGTAACATAAATGTTATAAGATGACTGACTATACACAAAGCCAAGTAACCTGCTTCATTTTGTGCACTGTTTGACCACACGGACTGAATTACATCAATTACTTCACCCAAATAATGGAATGTCTTTTCTGAACCATATGTCAGTAACACCTCATACTGATACAAAAGATGTGAAAGGAAGTGCAACAATATCCCATTTTGAGTAAGAAACTCTATGCACACTTGTTTGATAAACCCAGTAAACCTCAAAAATGCTCAGTCATCATGAATGGCAATGGATGACACTGGACCAGGTCCATCCTGATTATGAAGGTAGATGGTCAGAATACACATAAAATCAAATAAAATCAATCACCACATGAGACATGAAAATCACTGGGTTAATGTGCTTCCTCAATTTTATTTGTAGGTTTACATGCTGCTTTTCTGTATGGTACCTTGTGGAGCATGATGGCAAAGAACACGATCATCTCGACTCCAGCTTGGTCTGTAGTAGCAGCCGCTCCAAGCGCAACTCCATCAGCTGTACAGAGGAAAAGAAATGATCTCAATCTATGTTTCTTCTTATTATTTTGTCTTCAAGGTCTGAATATTTACATATGAAAACATCCAAAGCCGTTTTGAAAATACGAATGTATCATACCTGATAAAATTATTTCATGAGTTTAATGACAGCATACTAATTAATAATTGCGAAACTTAATTTAAATTATGTGCATTTCAAAAAGAACCTGTGTAAGTTCAGGGAGAATTCTTTTAAGTTAATATCACTGACCAAATAATGATTATTTGAAATAAGCAACTGAGTGAATGTAAATTATCACAAAATATATTAAAAAGCACACACATGTGCCACGAATAAAGCAACAGATACTGTTACTATGAAAGGGATATACCAGTCAATCTGAGAGCCATTTTCTGAAAAAAATTCTGAGAAAATCTATGAAAGGTAAGAACAGTAAATATTTAAACAATAATGTTGTATAGCTTTGTCTAATTCAATTTTCAAACCTGTAAATTTTCACAAAATCTTTAAATAATTAATTAGTATGTGTTGATGCATGTATTTAATATCGCCAAGAAATGTCAAGATTATTATATTACGTGGTAATTGCAGAAAAAATGCCGAATTAAAAGATATATGAAGTCTGGCAAAAATGAAATGAGTTCAAAAATTTAATCATCTCAATAACCCATCCACAATAAAACTGACTAACCAGTTATTTACCATAGTCTTTCCTGGTTTTTAAGAAGTACTTGCATGTTAAAATTTGGACAATAGTAACTGTCAAAAAATTCTGAACCATGACTAAAAAATGACAAGTTTATATTTAACATTGATCTTGAACAAAGTGAAAAGAACTGGACTTTGTGAACAATTTTATCAATGGTGACAAGTTTTGAGTATGCCAGAATAAACCAAAACTAAGGGACAAGACCACCAGTGCACCACTCGCTCATCATTTTACCCAAAAAAAGGCAAGCCCTTACACTCCAAAGTGAAGAAAATTATTTTCTTGTCTGTTCTGACATTAAAGGTATTGTGCACCATGCATCTTCCAATGGAGCAAATGGCCAACCAGTAATCCCACATATATATTCAGGAGTATTTAATAGAAAAAGTGTGTTGCTGAAGATAAGCTCTGGCCTTACATGTATGCTCTTTATCATGACAATGTACCTTGACATTCACCAGCATCAGTGATACAGTTTTTCACCCAAAAGCAAATCACAATAATAGAACACTTATTCTATTCATTAAATCTTGCTTCTTATTACTTTTCGTGTTTCCAAAACTATGTGCAAACCTCATGTTGACAATGCAGAGTACAGATAGCAGTATAGAACAGGCACCTAAACAGCATTCCTGAAGATGACTTGCAAGAATGTTTCAACACATAAAAGGAGAGATTACAGAAATGTATTAGAGCTTATAGGGTTGACTCTGAAGGGAGAAATGTATGAATTCTGCAATTTTTTTTTTTATAATCAGTTATACTAACATATTCTAGGTCTAGAGATCGCAAGTAGAAGGAAAAAATTCCTCTATGCACATGAACAGATACACATGTGTATATAAGTGTAAAAAACTTATCCACTTTACTTTTCTGTTCACAATTCTGGTCCGAAACCATTGTCAATTTATTGGTTCTCTCGCTAAAAACAAATAAACATATTAAAGCATCATGTATTAAGTATAAGGATTATTTAGGTAATTCAATTATATAATTTTTTTTTTAATAAACTTATCTGCTACATTAACAGCAGACTGTAAACTGCAAACGTAAATATTTTGTTACCATAACAAAAGAAAGTTTTAGATATTTTGACAAACCTAACAGCCTTGGCTAATTTGTCTACAGCAAAAAGATACAGAAGTGACAATTTTTAAAATTTAAAAAAGGAAACTGTTATAGAAACATGGCTACATGACACGAAATGTCTACGTCTCTTCTGCCAGAAACATTCTTCAACTGGGTACATTTTGAAAATAAGTATTAGTTTAGATTTTAAAATAAAGATCTTATTCCAACTGTTCATTACTACTAAATTCCAAAGCCCATCATGAAATTTTAGTTCACAGTTTTCCAGACAAAATATCATCAAGATCCTACATAACTAACAAACTCCATGGAGAAGAGGCCCTCTCTGGACAGGAATATGTGCTCCATTGGTCATGAAATTACCTTAATTTAAAGGAACCCGAAGTGTCAATGCTGTGTTTACACAAAGCACATCAATGGTTTCTATCACAAGCCTGAGGATGCCAGTCCACACCCTCCCACTCTCTTTTTTCAAGATCCATTTTAATATTATCCTCCCACCAATTCTTACATCTTCCAAATGGTTGCTTTCCTTCACGTTTTCGTAGATAAATCCTTACGTATTTCTCTCTCATGTGTGCTACTCATACGTGCTCAGACGTCTCATCTTCCTGTATTTGATAAGACTAATAATAAGCCCCTTTAATTCCTCTCTCTTCAGTCCAAATATTCTCCTCAGCACTGTGTTCGCAAACACCCTCACTCTAAATATGAAAATCCATCAATGAGTTGAACATTTTAAAAACCTGACACAGACAGTGAACTCCCATAACACGTTAATTTTCATTTTATCTTCAGAATGTATGAAGACCAGTATGAATCACTTTGGTGCCCATGTCAACATGTTAGTGTTAGTAACATTAGCAGTGAACCTTCCAGCATGTTTACTGCCTGTAGTCATGATTACATAAACAATCTTCTAAACAAACCTTGCAAATGTCCTTCACACTGAGATATTTTTTTAGTTGTACACAATAACAAAATAATCATACATTCTACACACCCAGGATTATACCCTTCTACAAAATTATTCTAAGAAAATTCCGTAATGCAACTGGACAACCACAACAACATACTCTGAGACCTAATCATCCCTACCTGCAGCATGGACTACAAGTCCAACTGTAGCTGTTATGTTCCTCTCTGCTGACTTAGAGGTGCCCTCATTATCTGGAATAAATAAAGACACAGTAAGATCTCAAAGCCTATGTTAATTCATTAAAAGTATTATGTTACAAAAATTTGAACTTGTAAACCTGGCAACTAAGTTTCATTTAGTGCTACTGTTTATGATCCACTGAGCTTTATCTCTCTGCCTTCAGTATGCCTTGAGGATACGATCCTTAGACATCATCATCATGAACTCCATACAGTTACATTACTAAAATTTGTTCTTCCAAATTCCAGGAAGCACTTGTCTCTACGTCACTGTTTCAGCTGTCCTACAACTTGTCATCCTTATGCCTAGTAAGGTAATGTTAATTATGGAAGGCAGTCTCTATTCCTTTCAAAAGGTTTTATCAATTGTGTCAGTATCCTTCTACCTATTCAACAAAATTTGTACATTTTACTGGTAGTCTATGCTGCTAGAGCCTAAAAAGGTTCTCAAAAACACATTTACACTACATTTACTTACTTGAATTGCTGTTAGATTAATATCCCAATTACAATATTGTAATTAATAATCATAGTTATGATGGTATACATACATAAAATCTCAATAAATAAATAAATATCTCCATCTGAATACCATGCAATACTGTTGAATCAACTGAATCTAATTAACTTTCCAGTGGAAATAATAAGTTTTTATTTTGGACGTCCCTTTGTGTTACATATTAGCAGTTTAATAATTACCATTAACACACCTGATTATTATATTATATATCATCATATCATATTACACTATACTATACTATACCCCAGTGGGGACGAGATTTTCCGCACCTGTCGAGACCGGCCCTGAGGTCCACCCAGTCTCCTGTACAATGGGTACTGGGTCTTTCCCAGCGGTAGAGGTGGCCGAGGCATGGGACTGACCCCCACCCCCATGTAGTGCCGAGGTCCTAGAAGGAGTAGAGCTATACCTCTACTCACCCTAAGGGCATTCGTGGCCTATAATAAGGGTGAAACCTACCACATTATATTATATAGGCATATGGCTACATGTTTCAACCATTAGTGGTCATCCTCAGGCCACTAAAATATATAAAATTGAAATTACTAAAGCAAAACCAACCTCACTCCGACCTCTGTGATTGGTGATGCTAATGCAATTTCAATTTTACATGTTTTCACATCCTGAGAATGACAACTAGTGGTTGAAACATGTAGTCAATGACTATATAATATAATAAAAATCTGTTGTGATAATTGCAATTATTCAACTAAACCAGAAATCATTAAGTTTAAACTCCCAATTAGAAGCTTTTTTCACTGTTTACAAACTTTAGTCCATTGCAAACTGTGGGGAATTGAGACATATGTCAACAGTCCTCACTTTCAACAAATAAACTTCTAGGGCTGTTTTTCACATGTGTCTGCATATGCAAATGTAAGCCATTTAAAGGCTAAATTTCTGCTCATACAAAATCTCACTGCAATTACAAGAACACCATTTTCATAGCAAATACACTTATATACATGCGAGCTATGTGTATTTATCAGCACAAGTTTGATTTGAGTCACATTCAGACAGGCCTTGAAGTCATACCACCACCACAGATTTGTGAATTTCAGAACAGTACATCTCCACTTATCCAGATGCTGGTTATCAAGATCACCAATTATCCAGATTGGCTTGTCCTTTTTGGGTAAATTTGTTGATAATTCTACAAAACTAACTGACCTTGAAATCACCTGTTATCAGATCAAGTACAATAAAGTGTTATGGCTTACAGAACTCCAAATCAGGTGTGGTCAAAGGATACGATGCAGCTACACACTGTAAATACTAATAGCCAAACTTCAAACTGCCAATGTAGCCTATTTGCAAGGAAAAATCCAATTATATGGATTTTCTGCATATCCAGATGGCTTGGCATCTCAATTAATCCAGATAAATGGAGTTCTACTGTATTTGTCTTTTCAGTTGCTATTTACAGACATTACTTTGTAATACAAACAAAGGCAGAAAATACAGCATTAAACCTTTGGTGCCAGAATTAAATTCCTGGTGCAATCTGCAAAACCCCTGCTTTTAATTACGGGATATAATTTTGTCAAACAAATTCTTGTTACAAAAAAAGTAAACCTCAAGAAGGCTATACAAGAATGGCCATAACTGGACAATGCACAAGCTGCATCATTCAGGACTTGAAACCAACACCCTGCAATGTAGCACACACACTGTTCAGTGCCAAAGGTTTAAAGACTGAATTTACTCAGGTAACTAAATAACTTTAAAAAAACTTAACACACAAAATGTCTGATAGGAACACAAAGTCTCCAACATTGATAATGAATTCCATGCTGAACTACCCATTCTAAAGAAGGACACTATGCCATGGAGTGAATTACTTTTTTTAACTTACCTCTACTTCTGGAAGCAGAGCACTGGTCAACTAACAACATGAACACAAATCCCAGCACTAAGGAAATTCCTATAAGTGAGTGAATGTCTGAAGATGACGTTTGTTCATGATGAGCAGCTACCGCCCCATCATCTTTTAATGCAGAGGGAAGTGCTAAAACAGACAGAGTTAATATGTTATCTTCTAAAGCAAAAACATAACTACTTGTTAAATGAAAGCTGTCTCAGTCCACAACATGAAAGATATCAGGGCAAGAAGAGGTATAGTTCCAGTCACTCTTAACCTTCGCAGCAGATGGAGATGAGTGTTGAACCTCAAGCCCCAGGCGCTTCACCCCCGGGAAAGAACCCTGCTACCATTTGAATACCAAGCTGGGTGGTTAACAGAGTTGGTCCAGATGTAAAAAGAGAAAAATCTCTTGCCCCTGACAGGATTGAACACCAGATACACCAGCCCCTTAATGAAGTGTAACAATGCTTAAAAACAAACACTAACATTTATAGAATTTTGGAAGCTGTAATTTGAAGTAAAACTTGCAATTGTAATCGCAGTTGCAGGACGCCCACTTGTAATACAACGAAAAAACAAAACCTTGTTCCAGACTAATTTTTATCAGGTAACTAAACAATCAAAATAAATCCATTGTAGTATAAAAATATTCTTACTGTGAACGGTGACTACAGTATTCAATGATCGAACCCCTTCCGGAATGATTACAGCTAAAGCAGTTCCAACAAGCAGTCCAGCTCCGAGAACAGAAACCAACTGCAACTTTTCCTACGATGAAAATTAAAAATCCATTAGACAGCGAAACAGAATGTGTGAGATTTCTGGTTCTCACAGCGGTGTTACTGCAGATCCAGTGTTCTGGGATGTTAACGCTGCGTCGACTGGTAAATGGTGTTGAAAAACGCACAGACTGTAATTTACATAAAACTTCTTTACGATCCTTAAATTTTACCTCTGACATGGGCATAACCAACGGTATGGTTCCAACCAGATAACTTCCCACTAACATCAGTAATACTAACAGCACCAAAACAAACGTTCCTTCCATTATAACCACCTCAAACACTAACCACAATCACACGCACGAAACAGACGACAACCTGTCGTCTACTACCAGCACAGATCATCTGACTACTAGTACGTCAGTATCGCCATGTTTATAAAGACGACATATTGTATAGGTCTGCCAAACCCAAGAAATGAATATACCTCATGCTACAATGACAATAACAGAAGCTTCAAGTCTTCTGCGATGTGACGCTCTGTTGTTTGATATATTCCCGAAGTTTCGGCATTTCCCTCATCTTTATTGTCAAATAATCCAAGGAGAAAACCCTCGGAGGGAAAATTGATCATATTATATAGGTAATTTTATTTATATTTCAAGCGATCACAATGCAGGCCTGGACAGGCAGTGAGGGATCTTGGAGGTCTAGGCTCTCAGTTATCCATGCAATCGAGACACTGTAACTGCCGCCACAAGGCACGTAGATCCCTTCTCCGTACCCCGACCACTCTGCGTTCAACCCGTTCTCCGACATCACGTTGGGTTGGTGCCTATTTTCAACCGATGATAGCGCGTAGTCCCCCTGGCTCGGTATGATCAAGTGGTGGATAGACCGCTAATGGCACTAGTCTCTGATCCATGGTGGTCTGGCAAGGCGCCATGGGTGTTTGTGGTAGCACGTTTTGGACATTTGAATTTGTGGCAGTAATCTTCGTGTGGCAAAGACGAATAGGGCTGTACTAATGATATGTGGAAGTTGAGTGCGCTGAGGTGCTTGTGGCCGACTTACCGGTGGTTGTATTGTGTGGTTTCATGTTGTCCTAAATAATACAAAGTGTTGTTTTATTTCATCTTGTTTTGTATTCCTCTTCATGACGGTCGAGTCGCTTTGCATAAGTGTGGATGGCATGGCTGTCCTTTTCGCAACTTATATGATGGGCTGGCAGTTGTTTTCGGGTTATGGGGAGAAGGAATCGCGGTACAGCAGTAGTTTTGCATTTAGTAATGAGTAGGCAATTCTAGCAAAGCCAGAAGTGAGGCCTGCTGATTGGTGGATGGGACAGGAAAAATATAAAAAATGACGTATGTTCAGAGACCGACGCCACAAGCTCCAGTCTAATGCGAGATAGGGGGTACAGCCGCTCTCGTTGTGTTTAGCGGTGCCACGTCACATACCAAGCAAAGCCCTAAATGATCCGTTTCTGGTAGGGGTCTCTGGAACTAATATCGAAAAAAGTTCAAATATGGCTGCCAATGCAGCAAGTCATCCGCGCCTAAGGTACATCCGTGGAGTATGGTGGTCGCGGAAATCACACGGAAATGACCAAGGACACGGAATGACATGCTGCTGCACCCAAACGCTTTTACCTGTAGTTGGAGACGCAGTGAAAGCGGGCGGTAGACGAATCACATGGCGCACAATTCCAAAGGGGTGGGACATACGTTCCAGTCGATTGTGCCGAAGAGGTGAACTTTGTAAACCTGTCCCCTTTCTGTGTCCTGCAGTTAGCCACCCACATTAATGTAGTCCCTCTTCCTGCAGGAAGGGCTCAGAAAAACCTTCACATGACGCCACGTGCTTTCTATGGTGTTTGTGTGGGCGCCTGTGCGCTCGTCAACGAAGCCTGTGCTGTGGTTAACGGTGCGGTGCTTGCAACATTCCGCGTCGAGATCTCGGAACGCCGCCCCGCAATCGCAGATGACCGTAGTGCTTGGTTCGATCCATGCATCAACAACGGCCTTCGAAGTGTCACCGGTCCTGTCCGGAAGGGGAGCGAGAAAAGTTTCACCGGACTCGCTCTCAACACCGCCAAATACCCACTGCCCCTTAATAGGGTGGTCCCTATGATATTTGCGCAAACCAAATTGCTTTCGTTGATCTAGATGGCTTTGTTAGGACCACCAGTCTCCTCTTAGTAGCCCTCCATGTACACCAGCATCGCCTCTCTATAGAACAGACCCCACTCTGCGATTGTATTATGACTGAAGCGATGGTCTTTGTGTATAATGTGGGCAGGTACGCGGCGCACGTTGTCGTATGTAAGGTACATAATCCCCTGTAAAGTTAATTTACTCTGCTGGAACCGTGAACCATGCCTGATAGACATCGTCTCAGTGCATTCGACAACAGCTCTTCTTCGACGTAGCCATCTGAAACCGTCCTTCGGTTTAGATTCGACGCACCAAGTCATATGGAGACCGAAAGTGTTATAAGGCACTTTCCTGCGAAGCAATCACACGTCCTTTGGAAACTGGATACTAAGATCCGCGTCGCTGAAGAGAAACGTAAGAAATAGCTTGCTCGCCTCAACGTCATCCCCAAGCGTGGCACGCCCATAAGATGTTTTTACCACTTACGGCATCTCCATTAGGCGCCGCTGGTAGGTTGAAATGACTGACTTAATTTCGCCAACCATTTCGAAACCAAATTTCTACACAATCCAGCACAACATAGTGAACACAGCCCAACACGACTAGCGCCTACAGTGAAGATGACCACACTGACCGTTGAACACGCATAATCTATTTTACGCCTGCGACGGTGAAGGGGGGAAGGAAGTGGGAAAATATTTGTCTTAATTACACGATCGAAGACCTTTCACAAGGATGTGGTCAAAGAAGCTATATACAATATTGTACAGGGTAATGAGGTATTTCTATTAAACATTGTATCATTAAAACGTTTCGAAGAAATTAAACATAATATACATATTTTTTGATAAAATTTATGCATACTAAAGGAAGTAAGCAGAAGAAAGTGTTTAAGTGTTCGACAGCAAGAACGAAATTATTAATTTAGTAATATTAATTGCATGACACATTTTATAATACCAAACACAAATAGTACAAAAAAATGGAAACAACAAATTGTAAGTCAAAAATATTGCGAAGCTGCTTGTATAATTCAAGAGGGGTGTAATGCAAATGGTATAAAAATGAAATCAAATGGTTAAAAAAACAAATATTAACATGGAAAATTAATGTCAGTAAGTAAATGTAACTTTTGTCACATATTACTGCTCCTTTATTAATTGAATTAACATTTAATGACAAATACTTGGTAGGTACTGTTATATTTTGAAACATACGGCAATTAAAATTTTTCAAGGTAAATGTTTAAAGTAAACTATGCCTTCGGATTCCTTCTGTAGATTCTTGATAGCGATATGAAAAATGGAAGTTGTGTTACATACCAACAGTATATTGTACCCATTGTTATTATTCAATAAATGCTGATAAATCTTTGTTTTGTAATAAAGCTGACACTTTTGGCACAATAAACTGAAATGTACCGTCATCCAGTCTTAACTGTTAGATACTGTACTTCATATCTTTACATTGTAATTCTTTCGGTAAGGCTAACTTGGGTCACTTTCATTCCACGTCTGCCTATGTAATTTTTAAACAAAAAATTTTCTTTTTTCTGTATTCTTTAATATTTCAGTTCAGTTAGTTCATTTCCATTAAATCCATTGCAAGTCCAAGAGATTGGACAAAGAAATAGTCACGGTATATATATATACTGTGAATGCTTATGCATAAAGATTCAATTTACGAATTAACAGTTATAATACAAGATGGTAAAAAGTGCCATTAATATTCGTGTATGCTAATATTAATAAGTGTTAATTTATATCATTGGTTGATCCATTTCCACAATTCCATTTGATACGGACCTCGTCATTAAAAATATAGTCTTTCTACACTCTATAATGTAAATGATAAGAAAAACTGTAACATGATTTTTTACGGAGAAAATTCTCAATTGCTCTGTGTCAAAAATATTGAACAGTATTTTATACATAATTGTAAGACATATGAAAATGATAGAAATATATCAGCATGGATACATTAAAATTTAAATGGACTATAGTAAGGGCCAATTTTAACAACTGCATAGTATATGCCAAACAGTCCAAGGTTACCCATACTAAACTGTCCTTTAAAAACAAATCATATGTCAGTGGAGTTTAATGGGAACACATCACAATGGTTTAGTGAAATGAGTAAAATGATATATAACTGGAGTTCAAAACAAAACATTTTGATAGAATACGATATAATGCTATGGACACTGAGATTACAAAACACAAATATACTTGGTGATGTGCCTGATTATAGTTTCTGTCTTCAAAATGTTGATAATTACGAATTTCGGAGTTTATTTAATATTAGAAATACTCCTCCAAGGAATAGAAAGAGTCTATGTACAAAAAGTTTTCAATTGTAATTCAAAATCCTTATGGTCATCTGAAAACTGTTTAATGTGTGAAGGGAGATTTTTGTAGATCCTTACTCCTGAGTTTGGAGTAGATGTTGATCCACCACCTTCGAAATCTGATTAGAACTTTGGCGTAAGGTAGTATACATAGAATCAGTTCCTTAATAATATATGTTTCACGAAATATTCCATATTGCTTGTCAGAGATATTTGATAGTGTAATACAGGCCCGAAATCCCTACGGCCTTTGTGTCAGCTGCTTCTCCTCCTCTTTGTCCTTCTCTTCCTCTTCTTCTCTTACTCCTCCACGTCCTCCTCCACCTCCTCCGCCCCTTTATCTTCTTAGATGGCACGGCAGTCAAAAACAGACCTTCACCTCCATAATGGACTTTTCCCAGTCAGCTCTGTTTTGACATCTCTTTTCAGACCTTTTACGACTTAATAATGTGAAATGCTATATTCATTTGGAGGCTTAATGATCGTAATTGGGTATTTCATATAAGGTTTTCTGTGACGTAAATGCATAAGAGACTTAATTCGATTTATATTCAATATATTTGAAACTGGTTTGTGGTCTTACAGGAAGCATTTTATGCAGTATGAAATGAAGTTTATATCGTTCTTTCAGCATTTGTTATAATGTTGTTGTGTAAACTAATTTTATAACTCCTTCATAATATTTTTTATTTTGTGTGACTGGAACTTTCGTGTGTCTCGGTGATCAACACGTTGGTATCATTAGCACATAAAACCAAATTAGCCATTTGTGTATTTAACTAGAGATAATTTATTCATTTTTGTTATAGAAACAAAAGGGAAACAAGAATTGAGTCTTACAGTGTCTATATTTTATGTATCCAAATTCTTACCTGCACTTGGACTGTGTAAACAGCCCCACGAAAAACAGTTTCAAAGTTGCAATCAGGCGACCTCTTTAGCCGAGAAATATCCCGGTTTTTGTTTAAGGCATGATTCGAAAAAAACTTCGACTACACTTTGACAACGGAGACCATTTTACCTAGTGACTCTGCAGGTACCCAACAATATCTCTTCTATTCATTTACAATTATTCTCTTATATGAGAACCACTAGCGGGTCCCATAACATGTTTGATTGGTTTTCTTTTTATACATACCGATCTCGGAGTTACATGCGGTTAGTTTTATGCTGCCGTGCTTGCTTTGAGAAAGACTACCGGTGACTCTCGTGGTATTAACAATACGTGAGCCACCGATGTACGTCATGTTGGCCAATGTGTTAGTCGAATTTTTGTCCCTGTGTGAAGTCGCCGCATCTTGTAGAAACTATGCGCTCTCGTTAAATTGTGGTAACTGAGTTAATTCTTTTGTGAGATAGATCTGCATCATTTGGTTGTAGGTGGATGATATTACTCTTCTCGCAACACAGTAACCTTTGCTCTTTGTGTTGTTGCGGGAGGGGTGTTTATTTGCCCAGTAACCGATTTTGTTGTTGTTCATGAATTCGGTGAGATCAAGATAAGCTCTGTCACTAACAAACATGTTGCAAATTTTACTCTGGTTTTCACGAGTTTCTAATTCACGGCAAAAGACATTTTGAGGGTTGATTAAGACTCTGCACTGTCTGAATTTTCTAGGTGGGGAAGTTTAAGTTCTGGTGTAAAATTCGTTGTGTTATACCGTCTCTAATTTTTAATAGAATTTAGTGACTCCGCACAGAACGTTATGGACTCCGTTCCAGATTAGCCATCGCTTTTTCCACTGTATGGATGATTCTTTCACTACTTATAGGCTTTTTTTAGCGCTGAACTTGTTTCCTCGCAGCTCTTGATACATGCTTAGATGATATGAAATTATGGTTCAAGATTATTTGGGTTTCTTTGGAAATGTGACGAAATGTCCTCGAGTGGCCAGGTAAATTTCTCTGTTTTTTTGTGAAATGTTTCTCTAGTAAATGTTCACTGTCTATTGGCATAGTTACTAATTGCCACACATACAAAGCTAAGGTGCAGACTCAGTTCATATGACGTTACAGCGCTTGTCCCCCACAGTAGGTTTAGCGTACCAAATCGTATTGTCACACTTTACTATATATCTATATATATGCGTGTGTGTGTGTGTGTGTGTGTGTGTGTGTATAAATTCAGACCGTAAGATGTGGAATAACAAGTTTTCCTTACTTTGAAGCGTTAAGGGTTGACAGCTCAACAACTCTTAAAGAGTAATCTAATCCTTGAAAGTCGTCTGTATATGGTTATTCATTATGTCTGCGGATACATTTTAAGTTGTGTAGCCCAGACACAACCTGACAATGAGCCAAAAATTCAGATGATATGGTACATTTTGTTTATATTTATTGAATCTGTCGTAACATGTCGTACAAGTGTGTCCTCTGGTGGTGAAGCATTATAAACACACTGACTTGTCATGCCCGCGGAAATACACGTGGTATAAGTAATCTCGACTTTACGTACTCCTAGATTTTTCAATAATCAAAGGTAGAAGCTACAGTTTGGAGGGCATAGTTGTTGTCCCGCTAGTGAGTCGTGCTTGAAAAATTACACACTTTCATTCATTGGCTGTAATTGTACCCTTTGTTTAGAAGTCGTGCGAAAAGTATCATTTTCTGTGGATATTGCGTACCTGTCGTGTGTGCGATATTCTCTTTGCGGAAGTTGAGACAAGTTTTAAAAATGGTACTGGCCGAGAACAGTTGTAGCCTCTACGTTAATGATTGTAATTTATTAGCTGGCAAAGCTATTCTGTTATAAGTTGCATTTGTTAAATCCTACAAAACGTGTGCCCTATAGAAATATGTATTTATTGTTTGTTTCAGTCTCACACTATTCTGTTAATTCAGCCTGGTTCAAAACCGGAGACGAGAACATTCTCAGACTACGAGTCCGTAAATGAATGTATGGAAGGTGAGTCAACTTACTAATGATGGGTCTTGTATATCACTTGTTTGTATTATCTATAAGTGATGGGTGTAAAATGTTTTCATTTGTTTATGAATCGTTTGTTGATATAATTGGAAGCCCTTATATCAATTTGGATTGCTAAATATGTGTACCATGTTCTTAGGGACAGGCATTTCCATAGTTGATCAGACTCGGGTCATTGGTAAAAATGCCTGAACATGATATTCGGTTGAGGTCAGAGGTTACATGAACATGCCCACAGCTGCACACTGAAGGATACACAGACCTGCTTGAATACTTGTATGAAAGAATATTGGCTTAATTATAGTATACTGTTGCCACCAGTGTTTTACATGTACATACATACATAAGTGCATTGTTAGTATGGAGAGTACTGTGCAACGGTGATGCAATTGGCTTTGTGGTTAGTGATCTGGTAATAAGAAATGTGATCAGTATGTGATTGGTTTGAAGATTGGTACCACACACTTCTGACATTTCTTGGGATGACTGGAAAGCTGTTTG
>Ga0209755_10003632_pt1 | contig 19108 bp, 13 predicted proteins | sample TergutCo191P1_FD_187301 | JGI IMG/M metagenome (GOLD analysis project Ga0209755, IMG submission 187301) | Cornitermes sp. P1 segment gut microbial communities from Petit-Saut dam, French Guiana - Co191P1 (SPAdes) (version 2) | ecosystem: Host-associated > Arthropoda: Insects > Digestive system...
CTGAATCCATATTGGGGGTCGGTGTGATAGAAAAATCAAAAGCAAAAAAGGCAAGTCCTTCGTCGCTTAAAAAGTCTCTGATGCGCGATGCTTTAACCTCTGTCCAGTCACGAGCGGGCATGGGTATAAATAGAATATCAGCATACGCCGGCACATCTTCAAGCACCAAATTGATTTCGCGCAAAATGATGTTTTCACTCTCAAGAAAACTCGCCAGTGCCGGCGGCATTTGCACTTCTCCTGAACCGGTAACATAATACATCACCGTCGGATCACCCAATGTCACCGCATGAATGGCCCGCGTAATTTCAGCCTCAAAACTAAAGCTGCGAATCGTGGTTTGACCGGTAAACCAGTTGGTGTCGCGCGGAAGCATTTCCGCTTGGGTTAAGACGCGGATGTTATTGCCGGACTCAACAATGACAGAACCGCTGGGAATCCCGGCATCAAGCCCTGCCCGCGCCGCAAAAGCATGAATCATGGCAGGATTGAGCAGCGGGTCACGGTGCTGCACCGTAATGTGTCTGTTTTGTGCATATTCGTCCAGCAATGCCGTAAGTGCCGGATGCTCTGCACCTGTTTCGGCAATAGATGTAATGGTAACGTCAGTATCCAGTGTCGCTAAGAACTCACGGCTTTGCCTTGTGAGTGTAAAAATACCGTCACTGGTTAAGTCGCGTGTGCGGTTAAACTCTGTTGCCAATAAATTAACCAACACAAAAATGATGACCGCAACCAACATCATAACGGTTGATAATGTACCGTAACGGAAGCGTTTGTCTTTGAGTGCGCTTATAAACTTATTCATGATTAACGCCACCTCCTTTTTTCAAGCACATTGATGGTCAAATAAACAAACAGAATGGCAAAGGATACATAATAAACGATGTCTTGAACCGTCAGTAAACCCATTGCGAAGCTGTTAAAACGCGCATACACGCTAAACCACAACATCACGCGGACAATGATGGCATCATATATAAGGTTGTTATAAAGATACAAACCACCTGCAACTGCAAGCCCAAGCACCGCAACAATGATTGCTGCGAGGACGTTTTTTATTGAGTTATACCAAATGATGGCAACAACAGCAATGACCAGACCGACAAAAATAAATGATGCCGATGTTGTGATGGGCATGCTCAGTGCCACCGAGTCAATAATAAACATCAAGAAAATGGCACCCACGGTTGCGATGGCGGCAACAATTTGATTGTCGGTAAGTACTGAAATAAATACCCCGACGGCAATCATGCTCACCCCCAACAGTACAAACCCAATATACGCACCCCAAATGCGGCTCCATGGTAAATCGCCGTAGTTATTAATCATGAGTACAAATATTAAGGTAATCACCACGCCAATGATAAATAAGGTGGTTGCCGCAAAAAACTTACCCATCACGATTTTCACCACAGACAAGGGCGATGTAAACAGCAACTGATCGGTTTTTTGGCGTGCTTCTTCACTAAAGAGGCGCATGGTCAAAATGGGAATGAGCACAAAGAAGAAGATTGTTGTGTTTGAAAGTACATTTTGAAAATTTCCAGTCATGCCAAACACAGAAATCAGCACAAACCATATACCCATCAACAATAACATAAACGCAAGGAAGATGTAGCCCATCATGTTGGTGAAATAGGCACGCATTTCCTTTTTATACACGGCGATCATGACGCATCCCCCTCTGAGTTTGTTTCGTGATGTTGCATTTCAGACACAGCCGGTTCATCGTGATTTTGTACCGGTGCATTCTTGACTTCAGCATCGTCTTGTGCCAAAACATTGTCTTGTTCACCGGATGCAAAGTCATAGCTTGCATCAATGCCCAATCGGTCTGACGATGTCAGCGATAAGAACACATCTTCCAATGACATTTCTGATGATTTCATCATCAGAATCGGTAAATTGTTTTTTGCCATGCAGCGGAAAATCGCCTCACGAATATCACTGCCGTCTTCACCGGCCAGTAATAAATCCACCGTACCGTTTTCTTTACCGGCATCAATTTGTATATTTTTAATCACAGAAAATTCTTCCAGTGCCAATTGGACTTGCTCTTGATGGCCTTTTACGCGCACTTGCATACGGCCGGAGCCTTTTTGCAAGCCTTCAGAGAGTGAACCGGGTGTACCGGTTGCAACAATTTTACCGCGGTTGATGATCATGACGCGATCACACACGGCACTGACTTCTTGCATAATGTGTGACGATAAGATTACCGTGTGCTTTTTACCCAAACGCTTGACGACATCACGCATTTCGATAATTTGTTTCGGATCCAGGCCAATTGTCGGCTCATCCATGATGATGACTTTCGGCTCACCAATCATGGCTTGTGCAAGTCCGACACGCTGACGGTACCCGCGTGATAAATTTTTAATCAGCCGCTTTGACATTTCTGTAATGGATACCTGCGCCATGGCGTACTTTATCATTTCTTTACGGCCTTTTTTAACCCCTTTGATGTCCGCAACAAAATTGAGATATTCACGCACGCGCATATCACCATATACAGGCGGAGAATCCGGAAGATAGCCAATATTGCGTTTGGCTTTTTCAGGATCGGAGACAATATCCACACCATCAATGCGTATATCACCCGTTGTTGCTGCAATGTAGCCGGTCATGATGTTCATGGTCGTTGATTTTCCCGCGCCGTTTGGTCCCAGAAAACCAACAATTTCTCCGGGTTCAATGGTGAAGTTCAAATCAGAGATGGCAAGATGTTGTCCATACTTCTTTGTAAGATTCCGTACTTCAATCAAAGTAAAAACACTCCTAAAATTGCTTATTTATTCTCGTACGCATGAAAGTATATCATACAGACTGTAACAAGATTGTAAACTATTTATGAACAACATACAAATTGAATGTCGCGATGCACAAAAAAACAACCTGCGAAATTGGTTTCGCAGGTTGCCTGTGCAACAAGGTTGTACATATAACGATTATTCATCGTGTTCTTTTTGATATTTATGAATAGATTTTGCGACCATCGCGGCAATCAAGGCAGAGAGCATGATGCCACCGGTAAAGAACATACCCAAGGATTCAACACCTGTTTGCGGCATCGCCACACTCAGCGGTACGTCTTCATCGACGATGACCATTGTTTGTACTTCTTCGTCTGCCGGGAAATCACCAAGCGGTACATCCTGATCATCCATAGAAATATTGTCTGTGCCATCTTCAGAAGCTGTCGGCAAATCTTGTGTTTGTGGCGTATCCGCAAGCGGCACATCAGGATCATCCATGGTAATGTCGGGGCTTTGCGTCAGCGGTACATCCGCGTCATTGATGGTGACACTCGGTGGATTGGTTAGCGCATCATCATTATCGCCGTCATCGGCCGGTTGATTATCATCAACCGATGGCAATACCGGATCAGGAACAGGATCAACCGGCGGTGGCGGTATAAACTCATCCGGCGGAACAATCGGATCCAGCACCAGTGCCGGAATCCCTTCTTCAAAAACTCCGGTTTCAAAGTTAAACACACCGGGGATGAAATCTTGTACCACAGGATTAAACATGCCGGGGACAAAGTTTCCGGGTTCAAATTCATACATGCCGTATTCAAACTGGCCGCCGTCGAAATCGAATAACCCATCCGGCAAATCAACCGGCGTAAAACTCCATGTTGCCGGGTCAAAATAACCCTCAATGAATGTGAAACCATCACCATTAAAGATGACCGAATCAGGATCAAAACTTGTACCATCAAGTGTGCCGGGATCAAATTCTGTTGCACCGCCGTAGGTGAATGTTTCATATGACGTTACAAATGTCATCAGTTCAGCATCCATCATAGATGGCGGCATCAGCACATAGGATACATCGGTTTGTGACCATGTGTCGTACACCGGATCGGGATCTTCAAAGTGATAGTCCAGTGTATTTAATGTTTCTTTACCAACCGGGATAAAATCTTCAGCAGTCGCTTCCACATAGTTTTGATTGAAGGACATCATCAGTTCATCCATTGTAAAATATGCCGGCGTGAAGTTGATGTCTGGTCTGTCATTTAAGAAGGTAAAATCTCCGGGATCTTCCGGCGGTGTCAATCCAAAGACCGGAGGACCGTCAAAACTTTTACTGAGGACCCCAAAACCGGATGAATTGGATTGGTTGAGGTATTGGTCAGGTGTACCGGGTTTGCCATCATGATCATATTGCAGCGCGTAATCACCTTCGCCGGAGACAACGAATGTATAAGCGGTGTAACGACCACCGTCTTTTAATGTTACGGTGAACACACCTTGATTTGCACCTGCATCGGCTTTCAGATGGAATGTTCCGTCACCGGCCCTGTACAATGTGACACCGGGTGCCAGTTGTTCCGAGAAATTACCATTTAAGTTACTGCTCGCTGCTGATGAATTTTCAACCCTTGTTGATTCAATGGCAGCACCTGATTTTGTGGTGACTGTTCCTTGAACGACATGACCTTCCGTGTCTGTTTTGTAGTTAAAGTTTTTATCCAGCCATGCTTGCCAGTTTGCTAAATTTTGATCATATTGCGATTGCTCTTCTTTGTATTTCGCAAGTGCAGCCGCATGATCAAGACCATCTTGTGTGTATTTTTCAAGTTTTGCTTCAAGTTCTGTTTCATATTTAATCCATGCTGCATCAAAATCGAAAGCATCACCGTCATCGGTACCGTCACCATCAAGGTCATTGTTAAAATATGCACGGAGGCTTTCTTTCCAATCAGCAAGCGCATCGTTGTACTGCTCCATTTTTGTGCCGGTATATTCTTTTAGCGGAGCACCATTAATATCAAGTGCGCCATTTTCATCTTTTATAAGTTTACCGTCAACCATGCTGTAACGATCAATGTTCAGTGATAATTTATAAGCGGTTTCCATCTCTAATTGTTGTGTCATGTGTTCATTGTATGCATCAATAACATCTTGCAGTTTGTTAATCCAGTCAATGCCACCGGTGTTAAATATGCCATCATTTGTACCGACAATATCACCGGAGAGCACATGATCAAGGTCTGTCATTTGAACATTTATCTCTTGCATGGTTTTCAGAATATTTAGCACCCGGTTAAACTCTTCAAGTTGATTTTGGTTGTATTTAATATTGTTTCCATCTTGAATGGTTGTTAAAAGCTCATCAAGCCATTGACCGACTTCATTTCCGGAACCGCCGTAATCTTTTGACAGATCAACGGAACCTTCTTTTTCACCTTTTAAAACTGCCAGCGCATCATCATAGTTTGCTTTCCATGTTTGAAGATCATGAACTCTGTCCCACTGAGCGATGGCATCTTTTAAAAGCTGCGCGTTATCGCCATATACCGCATCAAAATCTGCCGCACGATCAAAGTCATTAGCACCGACTTCACCGTTTAAAAATGAAATGGCGGCATTGTATGCGATGATTTGGTCATTGATTCTGACTTGCTCTGACAAACTATCATAGGCATCTTTTAATTCATTGTACCAACTATTGTCCACGCTTTCGCCGTCTTCACCCAACAGATCAAATACATTTGGATTGTCCAACAATGTTTTGATGGTTGCCAAGCTTTCTTTAATGGTGTCAATGTTGTTGTTTGACGCAATCATGTCTTTTAAAAGTTCAACATGCTCTGAATACATATCATATTTTGCAGCAATATCGGCGTTTGTGTTTACAACATCCATGCGGCTTTGAATGGCAGCATCCAGTGCATCCGCCCAGTCGCCATAATCATCGTCAAAGATTAAGTTTACGGCTTCCGCATCGGTTGCATCCGTCAAGGCGTTTAACGCGCTGATGTATGCTTCTTTTTGTTCAAATTTGAGGTTTTCAGCATTCACATGGTCCACGGCTTGTGCAATGGTCAGCCCATCTTCTCCAACCGTTGTATTGTTTTCAATGTATTTTAGCACGGCATCCGGGATGTCAATTTTCCCGCCGCTGATTTTGGCCGCAGCAATGGCATTATTGATGATGGCAATGGCATCATTATAATCATTAATCACTGTATTTGCATTATCTGCCGCATCCCAGCCATTCATTTGTGCGTTTAGTTGATCGGCAAGCGCACTGTTATGTTCAGCAAGAAAAGCCGCATCCGCGCCGGAAATAACCGATGAAACATCGGAATCGGTATGATCGGTATTGTCCATATTTTTGAGGATGTTCACCGCATTGTTGTAAATTTGGTTGCACTTTAAGAGATTATTTTGAAGATTTACTTCATCAATTGCCGTTCTGAGCAAGGCGGCGTGATGTACACCGTAGGTTGTGATGAGGTCTTCATCAGACATGGTAAAAAACGCATCGGTTATTGTTACGGAAACATCTAAATCAGCACCGGTATAGCCGTCTTCAGGGGTGATGTCAACCGCAGATTGAATCGCTTTCAGTGCAGATTCAAGCACAACTCTGGCATCTTCATATGCGTTGTACTGGTCATTCCATGCGTTGTTATCCATCAATGTTTGATTGAATGTGTTTACGGCTGATTTCAGTGCCGCAAGGTTTTCTGCACCGTATGTATCAGCGTCTGTAAAATCAATCGCATTGACTGCGGCGGCATTGTCGGTTGTTAAGTCCCCTTTTCCAACCGTCATTAAATCCAGTGCGGCATTAAAATTGATATTCTGTTGTAACGCCGTATTCTGTGCGATTGCTTGCTGCAAGCCATCCGTAAGATTGGCGGCTTCTTCAGCAAGACCATCATGCGTAAGCTGTGCAATCACATCATAAAATGCATCAAAGAATGAAGCATCTTTTACATCCGCCTGTGTTTTGCTGTTTAAAAGACCATCCAGAACTGCGGACAATTCACGCGATGCACTGTTATAAATACTGACCTGGTCAGCACCATCGGCATTGTATGAAAAACCGGCGTCACGTGCCGCCATTGCAGCTTCAATGTCCGTCCAGTAATCGTACGCATTGCCTGCGGAATCAATGCCGCGGTAATCGTCCGGGTCTGTTGAAAAGTTTCCGTTATTAATCAGGTCGATTGTAGAGATGTCATCATTGATGCGGTCTTGCAGTGCATTTAGGAAATCTTGAGCCGCAGAAAATTCATGATATACAGAAACCGCGGTGTCATACTCATCTTTGTACTCACCAAAATCCGTCGTGGTATCAACAATGCCATTTTTGAGGTTGTTGATGGCCTCTTGTACTGCATGATGTTGTTCTGATCTTCCGGCTTCAAGAGCCTCAAATGTGTCAATACGTGCGGCCTCTTCACGCAAAAATACGCTGTATTCATCAGTTGCATGCTCATCAACATTTTCAAATTCAGCCCGTATGAATGCGAAGTAGTCTTCTGTATCGGTTTGCAAGCTTTTTACAAATTCAATTTGTGCATTGACGGCATCGGCTCTGCTTTGTTCAGCCACATCAAATGCATTTTGTTGTGCGATTAAATCTTGTTGATAACGGGCAACTTCGGCTTCATATTGTTCTTGCCATTCACCAAAATCTAAGCTTTCATCAACAACACCGTTTGCAATTGCGGCAACCGCATCGACATATTGTTGGTATAACGAATCCCTGATTTGTTCTGCTTGATTGTGTGCGTTTTGCGCCTCTTCATAACGCGCTTGTTCTTCCCTTGCATAATCATCGGCGCGTTGTTCTTCCGCGGTTTTATATGCCGCCGCTGCGTCTTCGGCGGCTTGCCGTGCCGCTTCGGCATGTGCATATTCTTCCGCCGCCTTGTCATAGTTGTCCTGTGATGCGTCATTTTTATATGCCTCATTGGCAGCATCCAAGTCGTTTTTGTGTTGGTTGAATGCATCGACGGCATCATCAAGTGCTTGTCTTTCCGGGGTGTTGTTGTCGCCCGGGGTACCGTCCGGTGCTTGATCGGCATCATCCTCGCCGTCAGCATAAAGTACATGGAACAAATAGTCTAACATCATTTAAACCCCCTTTATGGAATTTATATAAAGTGTGTTGTGTGCTTCCCTTGTTCTTCGGGTGGGTCCGAATTTTCAGCATCATTGTTGTCGTACAAGAGGTGCAAAACGCGCGCTGTCAGCACATCGGCTGATCACAGGACTATGTACAAACCGAAACAAGCTTCGTTTCAATTCAAGTATAAATTATTTTTTCATTGGTGCTATGTAGGTTTCCGATAATTTACCTTTATATTCCATAATAGTTAATTTAACACACTCTCTTTATTTTGCCATATATTGGTAATTTTGTAAAGATGTCTGAATGATTTTGTGCACGCGTTACAAAAAATTTTTTACAGTCAATGAAATGACTTTATGAAACTTATGTTCGATGCTATAATAAGGAAAATAAATCGAAAGGATTTTCGATATGAAAACAAAACAAACAATGACGACGGCTGTCTCTCGATTGGTTTTACACTGTGATATGGATAATTACTTTGCGTCGGTCGAAGAAAAATTCAATCCCATGTTATGTACGGTGCCCTTTGCTGTATGCGGAGACCCTGCAATGCGCCACAGCATTGTTATGGCAAAAAACATGTTGGCAAAGCAAATGGGCATCATAACCGGGATTCCTTATGTACAAGCAAAACAGATTTGTCCGGGACTGCATTATATCAAAGCCGATCATGCAAAATATCTGAGTCAAACGAAGCTGATCCGCACAATATTTTCAAAATATTCTGATTCTGTGGTACCCTATGGTATGGATGAAGCATGGATTAATCTGCAAAACAAATCCTATGACGACGCCATACAAATCGCGGAATTAATTCGGGTTGAGCTAAAATATTCGCTGGGATTGTCGGTAAGTATTGGTTTGAGCGATAACTATATTTTTTCAAAACTCGGCAGTGATTTTAACAAACCGGGCGGCTTCACCGTCATCACCCATGATAATTTTCAAGAGATAATCTGGCCATTGCCGGCATCAAATTTGTTGTTTGTTGGAAAAAAACGCGAACAAATATTGCGGGCCGCCGGATTTTCTACAATTGGTGATATTGCGCGGTCGGATTGTGACATCATGATGAGGCTGCTGGGTAAAGCCGGTTTCGATCTATGGTTTTATGCGCATGGGGACGACCGAAGCTTTAAACCCAATACTGAAGCCATCGGCAGCATCGGCAACACCATTACATTGCCTAAAGATTTAACTTGCAATCAAGATGTCGAAGCGGTATTGTTTTTATTGGCAACCACCGTCTGCTCGCGCCTTAAAAAACATGGTTTGTATGCCGGAACCATTGGCATCGGGGTCCGAGATTGTGCATTTAATAAAACAAACCGCCAATTGACACTGGCGTGTGCCACCGATAAGGCATCCACCGTTTTTATGACTGCGCGTGATTTATTCATACGGCATTATTCATGGGAGAGGCCCTTGCGCTCGATTGGCATCAGAACAGACAAACTCACCGGCATGTGTCAAATGACACTTACCGATGTTTTCGGTAAAGAAACCGAAAACCGAACAATGCATGACCTTGCGCATCATCACACGGATACAGATGAAGCAGAATATAGCCACATGACATTGCCGTATATGCGTACGCTTGATGATTTAAAAGTGCGCATTGGACCAATTCAAATTGAACCATCGATTGTACACTAAGCAATACAAAATCTATGATTTTTTGGAGGATGCCCATGTGCGGACGATATTCCCCCTTAACCGAAGATGAAATTATCAAGATTCGTGAAATTATCCGCGAAGTGTCTTTGCGTCTTGCCAATGACAATGTCACCATTAATCCATTGCAAGAAGAAATATATCCGGCGGATTTCGCACCGGTTATCACCGATGATGGTGATGACGCGGTCTCATTTGAAAATATTCAATGGGGTTTTAAAAAATGGGACGGCAAAGGCGTCATTATCAATGCACGCGTTGAAACCATTGAAATTAAATCCATGTTTAAAGGATTGCTTCACGCCGGACGCTGCGTTGTTCCTGCCAATGAATATTTTGAATGGGCAAGGCGCGGCAACAAAAAGATAAAACATTTTGTCAAAGATGCCGACGGAAATTTTTTATTTATGGCCGGGTTGTATAAAAATACCCCTGACGGAAAAAACTATGTCATTATCACAAAAGAGGCGTATGGGCCGGCGGCTGAAATCCACGATAGAATGCCCGTTGTATTAAAAGCAGACCAGATTGAATTGTGGCTTAGCGGAAAACTGTCACCGGAAGACATCATGGCACTTGAATTTAATGCACTGGTGCAACCGGTGGGCATAAAAACAAAAAAAACACCCACAGACATGCATGAGCAAATGAGCCTTATGGATGTACCCGATTAAATAAAGTCTACGCAAAAAGCAGATTTTCCTGTCTCCAAGCACTGCGAACGCTCTAATATAAGGTTTCGTGCAAAATAGGATTTTCGTTTAGCATATCATCAATCAGTATAAAAATCCCTTGCACTGCATCATATTTGCTGTATTTTATCCAGCACTTAGCGGCAAGAAAGCCGCAGGCGCAGGCGCATTTGCGAAGCAAGTGTAATGAATGACGTTGCTTTGCCGAATAAGTCTGTGGATTTCATTTGGCTCACCACCGGTTTGGCTGTTAGTGTGTTGATAATGTTTATCTTCAAAATTTATCGTTATCCCACCATTTAACGAAAGTGTTTGGGCAAATTCGCTTGATTGATTCAGTGTCATCTTCTTCCCATTCAAGATCCATTTCTGGACGGGATGAATATAAATCTCCGAAGTCATAAGTATCATTTGCGGCATAAAAATCCTTGCCAAACTTTTCCTCGAATATTTTATTAGGAATATAAGAAACTTCTTCCCAGCTTGGGTACTCGCAATCGTCAAATTCATCACAAAGGCTGTCTGCATTTTCAAGAGCTTTCATAAAAACATCCTTACCTCTTGTAGCAAGCCAAAAGCGGAAATAGTCAAATCCGTCATCACCACAGCCACCCAAGACAGTATAAGCAACTGCCCATAGATCCTGTTTGTATGATTTGAAATGAAAATAATCAAACCAATATTGGTATCCCATAATTTCATCTTCAGTCAGCTTGTGAATTTCCTCACTTAAATTTTCACCCTTATTAGAGTTTTCGATAATTTTCCAAAACCGATCTTCCGTCAGTAATGATGATGCTAATTTTTTCACTTGCTCCATCTCCTATTATAAATTTTTTGTGCGTAACTAAAAATCAGCTATGATTTTCTTTTCCTCATCAATAACGCTCAAAAAAGCCTTATGCCCCAAAGCAAGCGAATCACCCACCGTTTGCCGTTTTTTCAACACCTCAGACATACCCTTGCGAATCTTCCCAATAGTCCTATCCACAATCCCTCTCACGTTACGGTCAGTTATACCGCGGCACAGGGCTATATTCCGCGGTTTTTTATTATGTGCCCAGGACAAACATCTTGATGATGGCGGCGATTTCTCGGATATATGACAGCGGTATGTTGCGCCAAAGAATCTTTGCGGAATAAACCGTAGGTTCAAAACCAAAGTATCGTGCAAAACGTACCGAGCGATATATATGAAAGTCACTGGTGATAACCACAACACTCGGATTGTGATCAAAGTGTGCATCCACCAGTTTTCTTGTGTACATTAAGTTTTGATATGTGGTGTGTGAGCGGTCTTCAATAAGGATTTGTTCACGCGGCACCCCATGTGCCATAAGATAATTGGCCATAACATACGCCTCAGAGACGGTTTCCCTATGCCCGACCCCGCCGGATACAATAATGATGGCATCAGGATTTTGAGTGTGATAGTTCAGTGCCGCATTCAAACGCATTTGCGGTGTGCGTCTTAATTCACCATCGGTTATGCCGGCACCCAGCACAATCACAACATCTTCACGAAACGTCGCTGTTTTATTTGAGCCGTACAGATACAAAAACACACCGGCAGTGATGGTCGCGACCACCAATACCAATATGGAAATGTTCAGCCATTTGATTTTGTAAAGCACATCAAAAAACCGATAATATACAAACAACAATATTACAAATACGAACAACATAATGGTCGTATTGTTAAAAATACCATTAAAAACAGCCGTCCATATAGTAAACAAACTCAAGAAAATCCAGAAAATTAAAATCAAGTTCTTCAGCGTAAAACGTTTCTTCATTTATGGCTCCGATTGTAAATATTTGACAAATAACTTTCATACGGATATTATAGCACAAATGGGCATATCGCGTTCATAAACATTAAAGGAGACAACATCTTGGATAAATATATGCTCTGGCTTTCATCGATGGTTCATTTAACCACATCGCGTAAGCTCAATTCATTGCTTGCGTATTTTGAGTCGGCAGCAAATATTTTTCACGCATCCGAAAATGAATTGGCCAGTGCTTGTAAAGATGCGCCGAGTACAGCAGAACTGATACGTACAAATCGAAGTCTACAAACACTGGATGCGTTCATGTCACAGTTAGAAAATGATGGTATTTCATACATCAGCCAAAGTGATGCTGCGTTTCCGGAATTGTTATTGAACATTCCGGATCCACCCATTGGGTTGTTTTTCATCGGAAGTTTGCCGGACGAGTCCATGCCGAAAGTCGCCATCATCGGATCACGACAATGTAGTGAATATGGACTCATGGCCGCACGCCTTTTCGCAAAACCACTTGCAGAATGCGGCGTTGTGATTGTCAGCGGCATGGCAAAGGGCGTTGACAGCATGGCACACAAAGGTGCGCTTGACGGAAAGGGAAAAACCATTGCGGTACTCGGTTGCGGTGTGGATATTTGTTACCCCAAAGAAAATAAGGCGCTGCGCGAACAAATCATAAACAATGGATGTGTCATGAGCGAATATATGCCGGGTGTAAATCCTTTACCCTATTATTTTCCGGCAAGAAACCGCATCATCAGCGGACTTTCTCTCGGTGTTGTGGTCACTGAAGCGTCTGAAAAAAGCGGCACGCTCATCACCGTGACACAGGCGAGTGAACAAGGACGTGAAGTTATGGCGGTGCCCGGCAATATTCTCAGTGCACTCAGCAAAGGAACCAATCACCTCATACGCGATGGTGCCGCACCGGTTTCAGATTATACAGACATATTGTATGTGTTGGGGCTGAATTCACGTCTTAAAACTGATAAAAAAACAGATAATTTGACAATTTCTACGGAAAATCTTGCACTGGATGAAAAACAAGTGTATAATCGCATGTCTTTTGAACCCATCAGCTTTGATATGTTATGTGAACAAACCGGTTTAGAAGCACGCAAAATTCATTTAATCACCACGCAGCTGGAATTAAAATCCTTAATCAAAAGATTGCCCGGCTCACGATATATTAAAAATATTTAAAGGTAGGATGTTCATGGCAACGACTCAAAAAACTTTAGTCATACTCGAATCACCTGCAAAGGCGAAAACAGTAAAAAAAATCTTAGGTTCAAACTATAACATTGAAGCATGTGTCGGTCATGTCCGCGACTTGCCAAAATCCAGTTTTGGTATAGAAATCGAGAACGATTATGAACCGAAATACATCACAATCCGCGGCAAGGGGGATATTCTTGCATTGTTGCGCAAACAAGCAAAAAATGCAAAAAAAGTGTACCTTGCGACTGACCCTGACCGTGAAGGAGAAGCCATCAGCTGGCATTTAAAGCACGCACTCAAACTTGACGATGCAAAAACAGAACGCATTACTTTTAATGAAATCACCAAAGATGCCGTTAAAAAATCGTTAAAAGAAGCACGTGATATCGACATGGATTTGGTTGATGCACAACAGGCACGCCGTGTACTGGACCGTATGGTGGGCTATGGCATTTCGCCACTGCTGTGGAAAAAAGTTAAAAAGGGATTGAGCGCAGGACGCGTACAATCTGTGGTGTTAAAACTCATCTGTGAACGTGAAGAAGAGATTGAACAATTTATTCCGGAAGAATATTGGTCGCTTGAAGCCGATTTATTAAATAAGTCCGGCATTGTTTTTAATGCAAAGTATCATGCAAATGATAATGGCAAACAAGAATTGGTTTGCGAAGAAGATGTTCATAAAATCACCCAAGCATTGGCTTCGGCACAATTTACTGTAACCGAAGTAAAACAAGGCTCACGCACACGCAAACCGCAAGCACCGTTTACCACCAGTACATTGCAACAAGAAGCGTCAAAGCTGTTTGGCTATGCCACCAGTAAGACCATGCGCATTGCGCAACAGTTGTATGAAGGTGTTGATGTTGCGGGTGAAGGCACCATCGGCTTGGTATCATACATCCGTACGGATTCTGTGCGGATTTCTGACGAAGCCTATGATGACGCATCGGCACACATTACATCCACCTTCGGCGCACATTATTTGCCCGCTGAACGGCCTGTATATAAAACCCGTGCACGCACACAAGACGCGCATGAAGCGATACGCCCAACCGGCACCATGCTTAAACCGGAGCTAATTAAAAAATCACTGACCGCGGAACAATTTAAAATTTATAAACTTATATGGGAACGCTTTATTGCCAGTCAAATGATGCCGGCAGAGTATGATACTTTGTCCGTAAAACTTTCTGCCGGAAATTATGTATTTAGAGCGAATGGTTCTGTACTGCGGTTTGATGGATATTTGGCTGTCTATAAAAACAATGAAGATGCAGAAAAAGATGTCAGCATTCCGGAGATAACCATCGGCGATGTGTTGTCATTAAAAACATTTTATCCGGCACAGCATTTCACACAACCCCCTGCACGTTTTTCAGAAGGCAGCATGGTACGGACAATGGAAGAGCTGGGCATCGGTCGTCCGGGAACATTCGCACAGACCATTTCAACCCTACTCAACCGCGGCTATGTTACGAAAGAAACGCGTGTGCTGTATCCGACAGAACTTGGTGAAATCGTCAATGAAATCATGATTGATTATTTTGATGACATCGTGAATGTTGAATTTACCGCACATATGGAAGATGAACTGGACCGGATTGAGCATGGTGAAATGCCATGGAAGGACATTGTGCGTACATTTTATCCGCCGCTAGAAACCAAAATTCACGAAGCTGAGGAACTCATCGGCGACATCGAAGTTAAAGATATAGAAACCGATGTTTTGTGTGATCTGTGCGGACGCAACATGGTTATTAAATTCGGACGTTACGGCAAATTTTTAGCGTGTCCCGGTTTTCCGGATTGCCGTAATGCAAAGCCATTGTTTGAAGAAGCCGGTGTTGCATGTCCGTTATGCGGCGGCATGGTTGTTGTTAAAAAATCAAAAAAAGGCCGGAAATATTTCGGTTGTGAACACAATCCGGAATGTGCATTTATTTCATGGAATTTGCCGACCGGTGAAAAATGTCCGGAATGCGGTCACTTCCTCGTTGAAAAAGGCAAGAAAAAGCGCATCATCGCATGCAGCAACTGCACATATGCGGTTGAAGCGCCGGAAGAGACGGAAACAACGGAAAACGAATAAAAAGATTTACACATCCACAAGTCATAAAAAAAACACGTTTTTATCATAAAATATATGGGGACATTTGCCGGCACCCGGATTCACTCCGGTCATACATCGTGCTTGCAAAGTCCCCATATTTTTATAACAACGCGGTTACCGATTCAACCACTTTTTCCATCACTTCATCAACCAATTCGGTTTTTACTTTCATGCCTTTATATGGCTCCATTGAAATGGGTGCCCCCACTTTAATGATGATTTTTTTCCGAAAACCATATTCACCGCCAATGCCGACAGGAACAATGGGGACGCCGGACTTTAAAGCAAACATTGCCACGCCGGCTTTTGAACCTTCAAAATCTTTCATGCGCGTCCCTTGAGAAAAAATAAGCAAACCATTTCCGCCATTAAGCACCGCCAGTGATTTACGAAAAGCGTCCATATCCGTGCCTGTACGGTCAATTGGAAATGCGTTCACTTTGCCGAGAAACCATCCAAGCAGTTTATTTTTAAACAATTCTTTTTTTGCCATAAAAAACATATTCGGCTTTGTAAATGAGGCAAGCACAATGGGATCCATCGCACTGACATGATTTCCACACATTAAAAACCCACCGTCTTTCGGCACGTTTTCAAATCCTTCGGTTTTGATGCGGTACAAGCAATGAACCAACAACCATGCTACTTTTCGGAAGAATTTATAAAACATAAGCCTCCCCTTTCTTTTACCAGTGCCACAATTTCATCCGATACTTCGTCAATGTTTTTGATGCCGGTGTCAATAACAAGCGCATCAGGAACAATGATGAGCGGCGAGGCCTCGCGTGTCATGTCGCGGGCATCACGAATTTTTGTGCCTTCAAGCACTTCTTCGAACGTTGGGTACAATCCTTTATGATTTAAGTCATCCAGCCTGCGCTGCGCACGAATGTGAACATCCGCATCCAAGTAAATCTTTACTTGTGCCCATGGGATGACCACCGACGCAATATCTCTGCCGTCCATCACAACCCTGCCATCCTGTGCCATTTTTTGTTGCGCCGCAACCATCTTTTCACGGACATACGCATTAGAACCGCAAACTGATGAGCCTTCAGATACTTCAAGATCACGTATCTTGTCGGTCACATCATCACCATTGAGAAACACACGCTGTGCACGATCAACATAATGCAGTTCTATGATGCATGTATCCAGCGATGCTTCAAGCGCGGCATCATCCGTCAGGTCAATACCCGCACGAATGCCATTTAATGCCGCCGCGCGGTACATCGCACCGGTGTCAATGTATGTGAAATTTAATTTTTGCGCCGTAAGACGCGCAGTGGTGGATTTTCCAACGCCGACGGGACCGTCAATCGCCACGGCAAATCCATGATGAGATATGGACATTTACTGCTCCTGTTCATTAATGTATAAAACAACATACATATTACATATTAAAATATTTTTACGCTAAAATATCTGCCGCGGACAATCCCGCAAGGTATCCGGTGGAAAATGCAATTTGAAGATTGTAACCACCCGTCATCGCATCAACATCGATGACTTCACCGGCAAAAAACATACCGGGTACTAATCTTGACATCATCGTTGACGCGTTTATTTCTTTAACATTGACACCACCCTTGGTGATGACGGCTTCATGATAACCACCGGTTGAAATGGGTGTTAATTTTATATTCTTTAAGGTATCAACCAACAATAACCGTTCCGCCTTGGTGATGTCGTGTATTTTTTTATCTGCGGCAATGCCTGTAAGAGACACCAATACATCCACCATTCGTTTTGGCAGCAACAACTCCAATACATTGGCAAAATGCTTGTTGCTGTGTGTTTTAAAGTCGCGCAAAATACGTGCATCCAATTGTTCTTTTGTGAGTCCGGGTTTCATATCAATAGACAGAATTATTGATGGTTCGGTTTTATTAATTTTATCGGTAATGAATGCACTGGCACTAAGAATGAGCGGCCCGGTCACACCGGTAAAGGTAAACATCATTTCACCAAGATCACGATAAATCGTTTTGCCATTGGTTAAGACGGCTTTGCATCCAATGTTTTTTAAGGACAACCCTTCCAGTGCTGAAACCCATTTTTCTTTTACATTAATGGACACCAATGACGGAAATGTGTCAACAATATGATGCCCAAATGATTTGGCAAAGGCATAACCATCACCGGTCGAACCCGTCATGGCATAAGACAACCCGCCGGTGGCGATGACCACGGCATCCGCTTGATACATCTTGTGAATTGTTTTAATGTTAAAACAATTCTGTTCATGGGCGATGTGTTCTACTTCGGTATTTAAGCAAATACGCACATCCAGCGTACGCAAGCAAGCCTCCAGTGCTTTGTTAATATCGCTGGCTTTTTCACTCACAGGGAACACACGGTTGCCGCGTTCGGTTTTTAGCGGAACCAACCATGTTTCAAAAAAATCCATCAGCTGTGCGGCATCCATCGCATAAAACGCCGAATGCATAAACCTGGCATTTGTATTCATGTGCTCAAGCAGACCTTTGATGTCCGTATTGTTGGTTAAATTGCAGCGTCCCTTGCCTGTGATGTAGAGTTTTTTGCCAAGTTTTTCATTTTTTTCAAGCAGTGTAACGTGAATATCCGGCGCATGTTGCTTTGCCGCAATGGCCGCCATCATTCCGGCCGGACCGCCGCCAACAATGATGATGTTCATGAAAAATCATACTCCAAACCTGTTTTCAGTGAACGGTTTTCTAAAACCGATTCCAACATATCCAGCCGATCTTCTCCGTACACATACTCATACATTACCGACACAATGTGTGCCGCATGCGCAACGGCACCATGATACCGATCAAGAAATGAATCCGTAAACGCATTGTGCGCAGACCAAGGTGCAGACCATTCCTTTTTATCAAGATTTAAATAATCTACCGAATCATCCAGTGCTTGCATGTGTACCATGCTGGAAATTAAAGGCTCTTTTACCGTAAAACTTTCAAGCGATGCCATGATGCGTTTGCGTTTTCCGGACTTTGACTGTAACAAACGCGTCAAAAAGGCCATATGACGCATGGCTTGCCGAATATGTTTGCTGCGGAGTTCTTTATCATAGACCTTATATACTGCCAGCATAAACGCATCGGCAGCCGTATTCATGCTATACGTATTGGCATTGATTAATTTATGTTGTTTAACATCACCCGGTTTGCTGCCTTGAATTAATTTAAGCATGGCAACATCAATGGCGGTTTCAAATTTACGATGTTCCGCAGAATTTTTTATTTTAGGCGCATCGTCTTTTTCGGTCATCGCATATACATATGGATGCGCAAACACATCCAGTGCATAATGCATCACAAAACCTGCGGTGTAAGCAAAAACAATGTCTTGGTTATTCGGATATGATGATTTTTTCGCAATGGTTGCCATTTGCGACAAAAATATGCCAAGATCTGAGTTGTGCATGATGCTGCCAATGCCGCGTGAATGCTTTCTGACAATGCCGGGAACATAATAAAAAAATATATCGGGGCCTTGCGTTCCAAGGCTGAACAATTGTTCATGCTGTTTTATTTTTGAAGAAACATCATCATCGAGTGATTCGATAAGTGCTTGTCCTGCAAGATAATGCGTGAGAAAACCAGGCATATCGTCCTCACAAACTCCTCTCCGTTACGTCCCCTTACGGGGACATCCACTGCGTTTCGTTGCTCGTCCTCTTCCCCACGCATACAATGCGCGGGGACCCCATAAAGACATACTCCGCTCCGCTTAATCCCCTT
>Ga0209755_10003633_pt1 | contig 19101 bp, 21 predicted proteins | sample TergutCo191P1_FD_187301 | JGI IMG/M metagenome (GOLD analysis project Ga0209755, IMG submission 187301) | Cornitermes sp. P1 segment gut microbial communities from Petit-Saut dam, French Guiana - Co191P1 (SPAdes) (version 2) | ecosystem: Host-associated > Arthropoda: Insects > Digestive system...
GCGCAATTCAACAAAGTTTGTCTCGTATAAAGACCTTAAAAAAGTATGCGCCGATTTAAAAGCCGTTTATTCAGCTAACACAGAAACTGCGGCAAAAGACGCGCTTGAAGATTTCGGTAAAAAATGGGATGACAAGTACCCAATGATTTACAAATCTTGGAATGATCGCTGGGATGACTTGAGTGAGTTTTTCAAATACTCTCCAGAAATTCGCAAGGTGATTTATACAACTAACGCTGTTGAATCGTTAAATTATCAATTGCGAAAAGTTACAAAAAACCGCTCGTCATTTCCGACAGATGATGCTATATTCAAGATACTCTATCTGGCGATTAGAAACGCTTCAGAGAAATGGACTATGCCTATAAGAGATTGGGGGCGGGCGTTAAATCAACTCGCCATTGAGTTTGGAAAAGAACGGGTTCCGTTTTTATGATATTCTGTCATTTACACATTAAATCGGACAGGCTCGAAAAAGCGGTTAATTCCTTATTGTTGTTGTATTCCTCAAAAGCCATTTCTGCGGCTTTCTCCAATGAAATAATTTCTCTTATTTTTTTTATCTCTTATGTACGCTACAAAATCAATAACTTCATTATAATAACGAGGGGGAAGGGTATCTATTTCCTTTAATAAAGCGGCTATTGCAATCATGGTTCACTCAAATTAATTATATGATAATCATTTTAATCATATTTTTCAAGTGTTTTATTAAGCAAAATCGCAAGTTAAAACCGTGTGTTTATTTCCGCAGAATAAATAATAGCAGAGGAATATAAGGAAGTTTTGGTGGAGTATTTAGAGCAAGTGATTAAGTGAAATGGTGAAAATTTAAAATTGAACAAGAGATCCTTTGTGCCTCCTTGTGGGGTCTTCTCTCAAAATTTCAAGCTTTTCTACCCTACACCCATGTAGTAAAAACCTAAAAAATCTTTCACTTTTTTTACAAATTCTTGCAGAATCAATAAAGCAAAATGACGAGTTCGAACCCATATAAGGGTATGGAATCTTCAAGTTTGAAGATTTCTTACGGGGTGTTTTTTCGCCTCGGATCAACTATTTATGGAGAACATTATGAACTCAAAAGAAAACTTGGAAAAACACATTTTTCCAATGGACGTGGACATCCTCCCGCCATGCAATGACAGCAAGAAGATTCTTTTTAACCACGAACCACACAAACCACTCGAACAGGAGAATATTTACTTTAAACAAGAAAGTTATCTGATAAATAACTGTATATATGAAGTTAACAGGAAACTGGGAACAGGTTTTCTTGAAGCTGTTTATCAGGAAGCGTTAGAAATTGAATTAGGACATAAGAATATTCCTTTTGAAAGACAAAAAGTACTGGAAATATTTTATGACGATATACCATTATCCTGTAAATATATCGCAGATATTATTTGTTATGAAAAGATAATTATAGAAATAAAAGCTGTATCAAATATAAATAATCAGCATAAAGCGCAACTTTTAAATTACCTCGCGATAACAGGATTAAATTTAGGCATATTAGTAAACTTTAACTCTTACCCGAAGGCGGAAATAATCAGGATAGTAAGATAAATCTAGGGACTACAGGTTCGTGAGGTTCGAGTGGTTCGTGGTTAAATTTTTCTTTTTGCTCAAGATCCAACGCAAAGAAGTAAAATAAATGATATAATAAAGGAGAAAGAGGAGATAAACATGGCGGCGGCGTTATTACAGGAAATAAGCCAGGACGAGCGAGAGAGAGCCAGAGCTCTAAGTCGTAAGAAATTCGAGACCGATCTATACTCCAATTTGCATACCGCCGAGAGGAGAGGAGCGTTTATTGAACGTGATAAATGGCAGGGTGTTGTCGCTGAAAAAGACGCTACTATCGTAAAAAAAGAAACTGAAAATGAACAGCTTCGTTTACGAATAGCTGAGTTGGAAGCTAAAGGTTAATTCTATTATATTATCCTACCCGCTAATTCATTGAATTGGCGGGTGGATAATCAATACAAAAATTATAAGGTTTTCATTTTCCGCGTTCTCCTTCAAACCTTCGGTTTGCGGATCCGTGTGAGATCTTCTCTCTAAATTTTCTTTTTTCAACGCACTCTTACAAAAACACAGCTTCCAAATATTCAGCCAAGCCTTCCTCGGTATGAGGGCCGTAAACAAAATCAGCTTCTTCGCGGATTTTATCTCTCGCGCTCTGCGGAGCGCAGGCGTAACCGGCGACAGAGAACATCGGCAGATCGTTTTCTTCGTCGCCAAAGGCGATAACTTCTTCCGGCTTTAACCCCCGGTGTTCCATGGCGATTCTTAAACCTTCACCCTTGGAGACGCCTGCGTTTATCACTTCCAGGAACGTTGGGAAACTTCGCATAACGGTAATTGAATCGCCGTAGCGTTTAAAGATTCGTTTGCGCACTTCGTCATGAAGCGAAGGGTCGGCGATAAACATACCTTTTATAACGCCGTTGAGCGGGAAGGCAGCGATTGTTTTTAAATCCTTTACAACCGGAATAATACCGGTGTGATTTTGATAGTACTCGGCTTCGGCGCCGTATTTCTCTATAACAAGAGCTTCCCATAATTGCTTTGGATCCTCGCTGCCTGTATCAGGCGAGATATGCGCAGGCAGATAAACCTGATAATGAATCCCAAGCTCGCGGGCAATGTCAGTTCCAAAATCGATAACATCCATGCCAATGCAATTAGTATGTAATATTTTACCGGAAGGAACGTCGGCAACTTCTGCGCCGTTAAAAAAGACCATAGGTCCTGTTGCGCCGATCGCGCTCCTGTATTTTTCCGCGGCTTCAATCGCTCTTCCTGTAGAAATTATTATTTGCATACCGCGGTCTATCAATTTTCTTAAACAATCCCGCGTGCGTTTTCCAAGAATACCATTGGGCAGCAGCGTAGTGCCGTCAAGGTCTATGGCAAGCCCTTTAATTTTTTTTGGTTCAAAATTTCTGCTCATGCAATGAGTATACCTGCGAGGCGATTGCTAATCAATATGGCTGAGCTTGTTATAAAACTCGGTTTACTTTTGACAAAAATCGGGTTAAAATTATTAATATGAAAGTTATTACTTTTGGTGAAATTATGCTGCGTTTAGCGCCTGAAGGATATTATCGTTTTGTTCAGGCGCACTCATTTGGCGCGACTTACGGCGGAGGGGAGGCGAATGTCGCTGTTTCTCTCTGCGGTTTTGGCATCGATGCCGCTTTTGTCACAAAATTGCCCAAGCACGAAATAGGGCAGGGAGCGGTTAATAAGCTGAGGGAATTCGGTGTGGACACCTCCCTGATAGTTCGTGGCGGTGAGCGGGTAGGGATTTATTTCCTGGAGAAAGGCGCGTCCCAGAGACCATCAAAAGTAATTTATGATCGCGCTCATTCAGCGATCGCGGCCGCTTCTGAAGCGGACTTTGACTGGGATAAAATTTTTAAAGACGTTAATTGGTTCCACTTTACAGGCATAACGCCCGCGCTTTCCGATAACGCGGCGGCAATTTGCTTGTCTGCGTGCAAGGCGGCAAAATCAAAGGGTATCACTATTTCCTGCGATCTCAATTACAGGGCGAATCTTTGGACACGCGAAAAAGCCGGCGAAGTAATGGGTAAGCTCATGGAATATGTCGATCTTTGTATTGCCAACGAAGAAGACGCGTCCGATGTTTTCGGCATTAAAGCCTCAGGCAGCGACGTAACAAGCGGAAAAATCAGCCATGACGGCTACAAAGAAGTTGCCGCCGCTCTGGTAAAACGCTTTGGCTGTAAACAGGTCGCCATCACATTAAGGGAATCAATTTCAGCTAACGACAACAATTGGGGCGCGATGTTGTATTCAGCTAACGAATATTATTTTTCTAAAAAATACGCAGTTCATATAGTAGACAGGGTAGGTGGCGGCGACAGTTTCGGCGCGGGATTAATTTACGCCAGTTTGCAGAAAATGTCTCCCGCCGAAGGGCTTGAGTTCGCGGTCGCTGCAAGCTGTCTTAAACACACAATCGAAGGGGACTTTAATCTTGTTTCCGCGGATGAAGTAAAAAAACTCGCGGCGGGAAACGCTTCTGGAAGGGTGCAGCGGTAAAAATGTCTGATAAAATTAACGGCAACGAAACATCAGTCTCTGCTGAAAGTCAGCAGCATCGTCTTATTCATGCTGTAAATTCGACAGCTCGAATTCTCCTTGCCGCGACAGAAGAAGAAACATTTGAGGCATCGGTTCTGGAAGGCATGAGTATCATCTCGCATTGTCTGGATTTAGACCGCGGCTATATTTGGCAGAATGAAGTAAGAAACGGAGTTTTGCATTACGCAATGCGTTTTGAGTGGCAGAATAATACCGGCCGTCGTCTTAATCCTGTAGAAAATAAAGCGGTCTATCCTTATTCGGATATTCCAGGATGGGAAGCTAAATTTTCAAGCGGTGAATGTGTTAATGGTCCAATAACCAATTTGTCCAGGGAAGAACAGGATCGCCTAAGCCCTCACGGCATGAAGTCGGTTTTCGCGGTTCCTGTGTATATGCAGGAATTTTTTTGGGGCTGGGTAAGTTTTGACGACTGTAAAATTGAGCGCACGTTAGCTGAAGATGAGCTTAATATTCTCCGTTCTGTCAGTTTGATGATAGTTAACGCGATTAATCGCAATGAACAGACAATTAAAAATCGGATAGACCGCAAGCATCGTGATATTTTATTAAATACAGTAAACAAAGCAGCCGGTATTCTGCTTCAGGCTGAGGTTGACGAATTCGAAAACGCGCTTTTACGATGCATGGGTATGTTAGGTGAAGCGGTAAATGCGGATCGCGTTTATATCTGGAGAAACCATGTAGGAGATAACGGTAAACTCCATTGCACACAATTATTTGAATGGTCGGAAGGAGCCGATCCTCAGCAGGATACAGAATACACGATAAATATTGCCTACGATGAAGTTGTGCCGGGATGGGAAGAAAAATTATCTAAAAACGAATGTATTAACGATTTTGTCCGCGAAATGAGTCCGCAGACAAAAGAATTTTTAACTTCGCAAGGTGTACTATCGTTATTAATAGTTCCTGTTTTCCTGAGGGATAGATTCTGGGGTTTTGTCGGCTTTGATGACTGCCATAAAGAAAGATTGTTTTCTGAAAACGAAGAATCGATACTGCGTTCGGGAAGTCTTTTAATCGGTCATGCGATGCTCAGAAACGATTTAACTTTAGGCATTCGAGCTGCCGCCTCTGAACTTGAATCGGCTTTTGCGGAAGCGCAGGCAGCTAGCCGCGCAAAGAGCGATTTTCTTTCCAATATGAGCCATGAAATGCGCACGCCTATGAACGCGATTATCGGCATGACGCAAATAGGAAAAACAGCGCCAAATGTGGAAAAAAAAGATTACGCGTTTGAAAAAATCGAAGGCGCTTCGAATCATCTTTTAGGCGTAATTAACGATGTGCTTGATATGTCAAAAATTGAAGCCGGGAAATTTGAACTTTCCAATATGGATTTTAATTTTGAAAAGATGCTTCAAAAAGCGATAATTGTATCCGGGTTTCGTATAGAAGAAAAAAAATTAAATTTTACTCAATATCTGGATTCCGGTATTCCTAAAATTTTATATGGTGACGAGCAGCGCATAACGCAGGTTGTTACAAATCTTCTTACAAACGCTGTAAAATTTACGCCGGAAAAAGGATCAATATGGCTAAAGGCGCATTTTGAAGGCGAAGAAAACGGAGAATGCACAATTAAAGTTGAAGTGAAAGATACAGGAATTGGAATCGCCGCGGAACAGCATCATCGTTTATTTAAATCTTTTATGCAGGCGGAGAGCAGCACTTCGCGAAAATACGGCGGCTCGGGTCTTGGACTCGCGATTTGCAGAAGAATTGTCGAGCTTATGGATGGCTGCATTTGGGTAGAATCAGAGCTTGGAAAAGGATCGGCATTTATTTTTACAGTAAAACTAAGACACGCTGAAGGAGACGGCGGCAAAACACTTGATTCAATACAGGCAGCTGCCGCGTTAAATATTAAAAAGTATAAGGGTTGCCGCATTTTGTTAGCTGAAGACATAGAAATAAACCGTGAAATTGTTATTTCTCTTTTGGATCCCACAGAGCTGGAGATTGAATGCGCTGTAAACGGAACAGAAGCGGTAAAAATGTATACCGCGGAACCTGAACGATACGACATGATTTTAATGGACATGCAGATGCCTCAAATGGATGGGCTGGAAGCAACTCATAAAATCCGCGAATTTGAAAAAGAACATGGAAAAACAAAAAGATTGGTAAATCCGAAAGGTGTACCAATAGTAGCGATGACAGCTAATGTATTTAAAGAAGATGTTGAAAAGTGTATAGATGCCGGCATGAACGCGCACATAGGCAAACCTTTAGATATAAACGAAGTAATGGAAGTATTAAAGCGTTTCCTTACTGATACCAATTAGTTCGTAAACAGCCGCGCTTGCGAGCACAGCGAGGTCTTCGGGAGCAAACCAGGTTTTCGCGGATTTGTCAAAAAGAATATTTCCGTCAGGCGGAAATTCGTCGTCTCCTTTCCATATAATAAACGTTAGCGGCAAATAAGGAAGAATGTTTATCGTAACGGAAGTGTCACCCATTGCGGCAGATCTTCCGCCGAGAGCAATTCCGGTTTCAACAAGTTCTTCCGGGATTTTCCCAAAATAATTAACAAAAGGTTTTACAGCTCTTTTATAGAAATTAGGTTCGTAAAAAAGAGCGGGCGCCGCTTCACGGTAAGCGATAAGCTGTCCGGTTTCATTTTTTGAACCATTTGCGGTTAAATAATGAAGCCATAAAATTTTTTCAGGAAGCGAAGCGGAAGAAAGAGAGCGTTTCCTATTAAACCAGGGTAAAAAAAATTCTTCACCTTCATATATCGCTCCGCATGCTTCACAGACCTTTTCGGGCGGTATTTTTGAAAGCTTTTCCGCGGCAAGAGTTAACGCGTCATCGTATCCCATTTACACCTTCTTTTATAATTGCTTTTTATCAATTTATGATACATAATTATTTATCTTTTTTCGAGGGAGTAAAAAATGGCAAGATCAAAAATCACGGAAGCGTTAAAATCAGGAAAAACATTGATTTCTGACGGCGCATGGGGGACTTTCCTCCATATAAAGGGATTAAAACCCGGTGAATGTCCTGAATTGTGGTGCATCGATCGCCCATCTGACGTAATGGATGTGGCAAAAAATTATATAGACGCGGGAGCTGACATGGTAGAGACCGACAGCTTTGGCGGAAGCAGTTTTAAACTGGAACATTACGGGCTTGCTGACAGAGCCGCGGAAATTAACGAAGCCGCGGCGAAAATTTCCCGTCAGGCAGCAGGAGATGACAAATGGGTTATCGCGTCAATTGGTCCTACGGGAAAAATGCTTGTTACAGAAGAAGTAACAGAAAAGGAACTTTACGAAGCGTTCAAGACACAAGCAGTCGCGTTTGAAAAAGGTGGAGCAGACGCGGCGTGCATCGAAACAATGAGCGATATAGAAGAAGCGTGTCAGGCGGTTAAAGCCGTAAAAGAAAATACAAAGCTGGAAGTTATCTGCACATTTACATTTGAAAAAACAGTGCAGGGCGAATACAGAACAATGATGGGCGCGGATCCTGTTTCCTCAATGAACGCTGTAATCGCGGCGGGCGCGGATGTTGTCGGCGCGAATTGCGGCAACGGAATTGAGCGAATGATTGAGATTGTAAGCCAGATGCGCGCGGCAAATAAAAATATTCCGATACTTATTCACGCAAACGCCGGTCTTCCAAGAAACGAAGGCGGAAAAACAGTTTTCCCGGAAACTCCGCAGGACATGGCGGCTCTCGCGCCTAAACTCGCCGCTGCAGGGGCGAATATTATCGGCGGCTGCTGCGGAACTACGCCCGCGCATATTAAAGCAATGAAAGAAGCTTTGCAGTAATAATTAAACAAGGAGAAATATTATTATGATGAAGACAAAATTTTTATCAACAGCAATAGGCTCAATGCCTTTTGAAGACCCGGCTTACGCGGTCGGCGTTTCGTTAAAGTCGATGGACGCGCCGATTTGGCCTCAGCTTCCGCGCCTTGGCTTACTTGAGCAAATGGAAGTGCAGTACTCGGAGAATATTCCCTGCGCCGTTGTTGACGCGGAAAAAAACAGAATGTTTTTCCAGACCGATGTTGACTACTCGGAAAAGTTTGCGGAATTTTATGAAGCTTACATGACGGCGGCTGATGAAGGCGGTACAAAAGATTTTTCTTCCATGTTAATAAGCGAAAAATATTCAAAAGGCATTTACGCAATGCTAAAAACATTAAAAGAAAAAGGCAAGCAGCCCTGGCTTAAAGTGCAGTCCACAGGTCCTGTAACATTCGCGCTTTCTATCACAGACGAAAATAAACGCGCGATGTACTATAACGAAGAATTCCGCGACGTAATCACAAAATCAATTTCCGCGAAGAGCCGCTGGCAGATTCAGCAGTTTAAACCATTTGCAGATAACATTATTTGTTTTATTGACGAACCGATCTTGTCGGCATTCGGAAGCTCAACCTATGTTTCTGTAAAACGCGAAGATGTCGTAAGCATTCTTAACGAAGTTATCGAGGCAATTCATGCAGAAGGCGGCATCGCCGGTATTCACTGCTGCGGAAACACAGAGTGGAGCATTTTGATTGACGCGGGCGTTGATATCGTAAACTTTGATGCCTTTGAATACGGCGATACAATTGCGATTTATGCCGACAGTGTAAAGAAACATCTTGAAAGAGGCGGAACCCTCGCGTGGGGCATAGTGCCAACATCAGAAAAAATCAGAAACCAGACAGTTGAATCTTTAGAAGCGCAGCTTGAAAAAGTTATGGACAACCTTGCTTCCAAAGGAATCGATAAAAAGATAATTGCCGAGCAGGCGATTATTACGCCTTCATGCGGGACTGGTTCATTAGCTGTCGAGGACGCGGAGAAAGTTTTTTCGCTCATGGCAGAGTTAAGCAAACGAATGAAAAGCAAATATAATTTTTAATGAAGATTGCGGTTTCCGGTAAGGGCGGCGTTGGTAAATCTACCATTGCCGCCGCCATTGCTTTAACTCTCGCGCGAAAAGGACAGCGTGTTCTGGCGCTTGACGCGGACCCTGACGCTAATTTTGCGGCAAGCCTTGGCATTCCGGGAAGCGCGCAAATTACGCCAATTTCCAAACAGATTGAGCTTATAGAAGAGCGCACAGGCGCGAAAGTTGACCAGTATGGGCAGGTGTTTAAATTAAACCCGGAAGTGAGCGATGTTGCAGAAAAACTCGCGTTTTCACATAACGGCGTTGAACTTCTTGTGCTTGGAGCGGTAAAGCGCGGCGGCGGCGGCTGCGCCTGCCCGGAAAATATATTTATAAGAGCACTAGTTACAGACCTTGTGCTTTACAAAAACGAAACGCTTATAATGGACATGGAAGCAGGTATCGAACATCTTGGCAGGGCGACAGTAACAGGCGTAGATGTGATGATAATTGTAGTTGAGCCGGGGCAGCGTTCACTGGACTGCGCGAAAACTGTAATTGAAATGTCCAGGGAAATCGGTTTAAAAAATTTTGTGATTGTTGGTAATAAGATAACAAATGATGAAGATAAAAGATATATAACGGAAGAGATCACACTAAGGCACAAAGGCTCAGAGGATATGGACAAAGAAATATTTTTTCTTCCCTATTCTGAACAAATTAGAAAAAGTGACAGAGACGGTGTCTCGGCATTGGACGGAATGAATGACGATGAGTGCACGGTGATAGAAAAATTGATTGAAAAGATTATGGGTTTTTAGGTTTATTCCTCATTTATCTGAAAGATCATCACTGTTACTGCTAATAAATGCCGTAAAAGAGCGGAAGAAAAGGCATGACTATTACCCCATTTTGTTATTAACGCCTGTGTCATATATTCTCCTTTATAAAAAGTATATACTAACTATATGCAGATACAAGTCAATACGAGGATACTATATTGTTTTTATAGGTTAAAAAAGCCCAAATTTAGGTCTACTGTATTTTTTTACAGGTAGTAAATTATTAAAATTACTGGTATATTAAACTCAATGTGTGTGGAAAAAGTATAAAAATATGGAGGTTTATTATGAAAAACACATTCAAAATTTTAGGAATTATTGCTTTAGTTGCAGTAATTGGAACCACAATGATCGCTTGCGGCAGCGGCGGCAGCAGTCCTTCGACAGTGGTAAAAAAGTTTCTTGACGCAGGGGTAAAAGGCGATGCAAAGGAGATGGAAAAGTATGCTACGAAGGAAACTATAGCGCTTCTCGCGATGTTTGGCTCAAAATCGGAAGAAATGTATAAGAACTACAGTCAGGGGAAAATATTATCCGAGAATATTGACGGAGATAAAGCTACAGTTAAAATGGTCGGCTCTGACGGGGAAGAATCAGATATTGACCTGATAAAAGTTGATGGAAAATGGGTAATTAACGCTTCCATGGACAAGTGACAATCAAAAGAAGTAAAAACAAGTTAAAAATATTACTTATAATCGTTGGAGCGGTTTTAGCTTGCGCGCTGTTTATATGTGCTTTTTGCTTTAACCGCCCCCAGCGTGAAACAATTCCGGCAATATCATCTTCAGCATTAATTCCGTATCTGAATGACGGCGATATATTGTGCCGTCTTGGAGATCGGTTTTGGTCGCTTTATTTTAAAGATTTATCAATAGAAGATAAGCGATTTTCACATCTTGGAATTGTTCGGATAAGAGACGGAATTATTTCAGTTGTTAATGCGGAGGGACACGCTCCGGGGAGAGGCGATTCTGTTAACGAAGTGTCCTTGGAAGAATTTATTTCGGTGGCAAAAGCAGTTGGCATTTACAGGGCAAATTTTATTGACGGCGCTGATTTATCCAACGCTGCTCTTGAATTTATAGGGCTCCCCTTTGACTGGAATTTTAACTTGAGTGATAAAACCGCTATTTATTGTACGGAACTATTAAGCGCCGCGCTAGATCGAATAGCTCCGGAAATAAAAATAAAAACAATGTTTATAAAGGAGCTGGGAAGGGATATTATACCGCTTGAATCAATTTCAAATTCAAGCGATTTTACAGAAATATTTTACATTACTGCAAGGGCAGATAATATTTTGTCGGGCGGACAATAAACGTAATTAGAATTTTAGGAGAATGTTTGTATACTATGATTCAAAAGATGTAGTGCACAAGACAGGGTTTAAAGGTTTCGGAGATCATACGCATGGTGGTTTAACATTTTTCCTCTCTTTAGTATTTGGAGTTATAACCAGTATCTTTATCGGCGGAGTTGCTAATGATTTGCTAGCAGATTATCCTGAAATTCAAGAGGCTGTGGTAAGAAACTTGGAATTAATTCCTCCTTCAAACCTTCGGTTTGCGGATTTGTGTGAATCTCTTTTGCAAGAGAAGATTCACTCATATATAATTCATTTTACTTTTTCAGAAAAATTGAATTTCCGTTGCGTTTTTCTATGGCTTTATCAAGAGCTATTTCTATCTCTTGAGACAAATTATTTAAGATAGACTGCTGTAGTTGTTCTAAAGCTCTTTCAGGTAAATCCGCTACGGAAAACAGCTCATTGGATTCTATACCCAATGCTTCAGCAAGGCGTTCAAGAACATCAGCGGACGGGAAGTTTCGGGCAATTTCAACCATACCCAGATAATGGGTAGATAAACCGGCTCTTTCAGCTAATTCCGGCTGTGTGATACCCAGCCGCCGCCTGTTTTTCTTTAAATTTCGAGCAAGTATTTCCTTTAAATTAGCCATTTTATACCCAGTTTATCTATCTATCAGGTAATTATATTGACCTTTTTTCTCTTGACAAACTGTATATTATATAGTTTCATACTATATTAGATAGTTATTAAAGGAGATATTAATGAAAAACACAATTAAAGTCTTTGGAATTATCATTTTAGCAGTGATAAGCGGGTTCTTATTTTTAGCGTGTCCTAACCCTGAGGATACTTCTACAGGAGATATACCGGGTATTGATCCTTTGTTTGCGATTTCCGGCAGTTTCGCGTCACAAAATGGCGGCGCTTCCAATGCGAAATTTTACGCTGCTTCAACAGACGCATCCGCAGCGCAATCAATGGCAAGGAATTTACTTAAAGATGTGCAGTTAACAGGAATTGAATTAACGCTTGAAGGAGTTTTGGAAGACGGCGATATTACTTTCCGTCTTAAAGGCAGCTACAATACAGTGACAGAGAGATTTATTCTTTCCGCCGCGGGAAGTTTTTTACGTTACAGTATCTCAGGTTTAAAATCGGACGATACTGCCAATATTGTCGTTCAAGTTAAAAATATTCAAACAGGCGAATGGACAGACATTGTAGTATCAGGCGCTATTTCAAGCGGCGGTGATAAACCGGATGGTAACAAATCGCTGCAAGATGAATTTGAAAACGGAATACCGCAAACCATGTGGGGTACCTGGTGGGGTTCAGAGTCCATTACCAAAGTAAATATAAAAGACGTGTTTTATCCCGGTCAATATTTTTATGTAATTGACGCGTATACGATTAAAGAATATGTACTCAGGTACGGCAGGTGGAATTTGGAAGGTTATACCTGTTTCTTTGAAGGTGTTACAAAATCAAACGGTAATAATACTGTTTCAGGAAGGGTAATATTCGATTACACCGATTATGAAGAAATACATAAAGACCATTTAAACTGGCATTTAGAAATGGTAGCCGATTACGCTGAACAGATTGGGAGTAATACTGCCGATGCACAGACTATTCGTCAGGCTTTAGATGATTGGACATTAAAGAACGACAGGGAATGGCTGGCAGTATTCGGTAAATGGGCAACTGAGGCAGAAGAAGAAAGAGAATTCCTGGGAAATAGATGGAACGAATTGGGATTTAATGCTCCTCCGTATTTTTTTAAATATTTCAGAAAAGACGCATACACGCTAAGCGGCGAGCAGCTGAGCGAAAAGCTCACAACAGGCAATTATTATAGCGGAGATAAATATTACAGCGATAACGCGGCGGAAGTTGACGGTTTTACGGCATTAAAAAATAACACAAATATTTTATCAAGAGCAGAACCTGTTATTTTTCCTGAAACAAATGTTGAATCATTTTATGCATTCCATCAAAATGACCGTACGCCTATAATCAGCACAAAAAGCTATGAGGTTGTTAATTACAATGGATACAGTAATGTTTTAAAAACGGTAAATCCAACAGAAGCTAACGGCGCCTGGGCGATTGCTGTTTTTGATATGCCCGGTTATAAAAATAAAAATGTTACAGTTAATTTTTCCGCAAAGGTAAAACGTATCGGAAAAAAAGGCGATTTAAGATGGCAAATTAATAATAGTGTCGGCGGCCCTGATGGTCCAGATTTTTATCCTGTTGTCGGGAATGAAATTTTAAACGCTTCTGTGAATGAATGGCACACTATGAGCGGCGAATGGACAGGAGTGCCTTCCGCCGAATTTCCTTCGTTGTATTTAACTGCCCATAAAAACAACAGCGAAACAACGCTTTACTATGTTGCGGATTTCACTGTTACGGTTACAGTTAATGAAGTTAATGAAATTAAATATGACTTGGGTGATTTTACATGGACTAATAAAGATCAAACAACGCAAGAAGACAGCAGCCATGTAAGGGGCTGGGATTTGTCTCAGGAAAATGAGATTAAATCAAAAATAGCGGACGGGAGTATAAGATATTTGGTTATTGGTCTTGATGCCGCCTCGGTTGAAGCTGCCAATGGTTTAAACGGGATAGGGATTATATTTAATGCCGATGGCTGCTCGTGGGACAACGACAATAGGGCATTTCCGTGGTACTGGGAAGAGGATAAGGATTATTTCAATGGCTGGATTTCTTATAATGATTTAACGGACTGGAGTAAATACGGCGTAAATATTTATAATAACACACTATATCTTCAATACGATTTAACGCAGCATCCTTCTTATGAATCTTTTAAAGAGGCTATATCAACTGCAGCCTGGGCGCAAATTGGATTGGATGTCAGTCTTGATACTGATGTTGGCGCATGGCAAGATGGCAGTGAGTGGCATCCTGTAAGAGCCGCATTCTTTATAGAGTGGTGAAGAGAAGAATTTTTTACCACGAACCACTCAAACCACTCGAACTCGTACTTCGGAGTTATAATCTTAAGCCTAAGAAAACTCTGAGAGCTATCTAATATTTCTTAAGGTTAAGATAAAGAAAATGGACGGCAAGTTCGTGGCGTTCGTGAGGTTCGTGGTTAGAATCTTCTTTCTTCTGTGGACGCTATGAAAAAAAAATATTAAAATACAATCATGGGTAAATTAATCGCGATAACGGGCAAAGGCGGCGTTGGGAAAACAACCATCTCCGCGCTGCTTATAAAAAATCTTATTGACAGCGGTAAAACTCCTGTGCTCGCGATAGACGCGGATCCAAACAGCTGCCTGGATGCCGCGCTTGGCGTAACAGTAACAGATACTGTAGGGCGCGCGCGTGAGGATGTCAGAACAGCGGCTTCTTCCGGCGCGAATGTTTCCAAACGCGAACTCTTGCAGTTAAAACTGGAAAGCGCGCTTGTTGAGGCGAATAGTTTTGATCTTATCGCGATGGGAAGACCGGAAGGCGAAGGCTGCTACTGTTACGCGAATAATATTTTAAAAGAAGTAATCGCGGAGATTTCGTCAAGCTACCCCTATGTTGTGCTGGATAACGAAGCGGGTTTGGAAAATCTTTCGCGGCGCATTGTTCAAAAAGTTGACCTTATGGTGCTTGTCTCTGACGCGAGTAACGCGGGGCTTCAAACCCTGTTTCGTCTTTATGAACTGGCAAACGAAATGAAAATGTCTTACGGTAAACTCGCGCTTGTGGTTAATAGGCTTAGAAGCGATAAACTGCCAAGTAGAATAGAAGAAATACGCGAAAAAACAAAAGCAGACATTGTAATAGGGCTTCCCGATGATGATGAGATTGCCGCTTTCGCCGAAGAAAGCAAATGTTTTTTGCAGATTTCAAATTTAAACAAGGTTTATTTAAAAATCAAGGATTTGCTGTAAAAAGGAAATAAAAATGTTCAAAAAACCAGTAGATAATCAAAATATATAAAAAACCTTATTTGCAATGTCTCGACAAAGCCTTAATTTTTCGGTATTCTGCTTATATAATTTCTATCTTTGGAGAATAACATGAGAGTATACAATTTTTCGGCGGGGCCTTCGGTTCTTCCGCTGCCGGTTCTGGAAAGGGCAGCGAAGGAAATGACAGATACCAACGGCACAGGGCAGTCGGTAATGGAAATGAGCCATCGTTCAAAGGATTTTAAGCCCATTATTGAGAAGACAGAGGCGCTTTTAAGGGAAATTATGGGTATCCCTTCAAATTATAAGGTTCTCTTCTTACAGGGCGGAGCGTCCTTACAGTTTTCAATGATTCCTCTAAATCTTGCGGCGGGAGATGCTCCCGGGCAGGGTAAGAAAGCAGCTTATGTCGATACCGGCGTTTGGGCTGATAAGGCCGCTAAGGAAGCCGCGAAATACGCCGCGGTTGAGGTTAGGGCAAGTTCCAAGGATAAGGCATATACATATATCCCAGAAGCTCCGGCTGCCGCGGCGGGCGATGCTTATTATCACATAACATTGAATAATACTATTGTAGGAACCAAGTGGGACAAGCTCCCGGATACAGGTTCCGTGCCATTAGTGGCTGATATTTCAAGCTGCATTCTCTCTGAACCGCTTGATGTAAACAAGTTCGGCATACTTTACGCCGGCGCCCAGAAAAACCTGGGTCCCGCCGGAACTACAGTTGTTATTATCCGCGAGGATTTAATCGGTCATGCTCCCAGCTGGGTGCCTGTGATGCTTCGCTATGATACTCACGCAGGCGAAGGCTCCATGTACAACACGCCGCCATGTTACGGCATTTATATAATCGGGCTTGTTTTGGAATGGATAAAAGACTTAGGCGGAATTGATGCGATTACCAAGTTGAACCGCGAAAAAGCCGGCATGTTTTACGATTTCCTCGATTCTTCAAAGATGTTTTACTCACCTGTAGAAAAACCTTTCCGCAGTTTAATGAACATTCCCTTTGTTACAATGGCAGGTGACGACGCGAAAAAGACCGAACAGGAAACTCGCTTTGTAAAAGAAGCCGCGGCGGCGGGACTTATCAATCTTGCGGGTCATAGGCTTGTAGGTGGTATGAGGGCAAGTATTTATAATGCCATGCCGATAGACGGCATTAAAGCATTAATCGAATTTATGAAAAAATTTGCGTGAGAGCAAAAAAGGAATAAAATATGTTTCGTATTCAGACATTAAATAAAATATCTCCAATAGGATTGGATCTTTTTCCCCGGGATAAATATGAAGTAGCAAGCGACATTCCAAATCCGGACGCGGTTTTGGTGCGCAGCGCCGATATGAACGATATGCAGATACCTCCTTCTGTGCTTGCTATTGCAAGAGCGGGAGCCGGATACAACAATATTCCTGTTTCACGCTGCAGTGAGAGCGGAGTAGTGGTTTTTAATACGCCAGGCGCGAACGCCAATGCTGTAAAAGAATTAACTCTTGCGGCGCTGCTTCTTTCTTCGCGTAACATTGTTGGCGGCATTAATTGGACTTCTACTGTTGCGGACAAGAGCGATGTTGCGGAGCTTGTAGAAAAAGAAAAATCTAAATTTACAGGACCGGAAATTAAAGGAAAAACTCTGGGCGTTATCGGTCTTGGCGCAATCGGCGTAATGGTCGCGAATGACGCAATGGCTCTTGGCATGAATGTTATCGGCTTTGACCCCTACATTTCTGTTGATGCCGCGTGGCATCTTTCCAGTAATGTAGCGCGCGCAGACAGCCTAGAAAGTCTTTTAACAAAGTCTGATTATGTTACATTGCACATACCGCAAAGCGAATCTACTAAAGGACTTTTAGATGCCGAAAAATTTAAAATAATCAAGAAAGACGCGAGAATTATCAATTTTTCACGTAACGCTCTTGTAAAAGACAAGGACGTTATTGCCGCTCTGGAAGCAGGAAAGATAAGCTGTTATGTTACAGATTTTCCGTCAACAGAGCTTTTGGCGTGCAAAAAAGTTATTGGAATTCCGCATCTTGGAGCGTCAACACCGGAAGCAGAAGATAACTGTGCGATAATGGCTGTTCAGCAGATTATGGATTTTCTTGAATCAGGTTCGATTCGTAATTCGGTAAATTTTCCTAAGTGCAGGCTTGAACAGCGCGCCGCGAACAGATTGCTTGTTGTGAATAAAAATATTCCAAACATGGTAGGTCAAATTACAACAAATCTTGCCGGGGCTAATATCAATATTATGGATTTAATAAATCATCATAGAGATGATTATGGTTTTAATATAATTGATACAGAGCAAAAAATACCGGATTCTGTATTGGAACAGATTCGCAAGGTTGACGGGATAATAAGAGTTCGCGTGATCGAAAGGTAAATATTATTGGAATTATCTTATCAAAGAATAAGAATGGAATTGCTGGTACCCCTTTTTATAGGGGTATTTTGCGCTTTATTTTTTTGTGTTTTTATCGGCGTTTCCTATGGCTTCTTTCCAAAACCTGAAGCTAACGTATCTGTCAAAGAAAAAGAAGAAGATTATTCTTCTCTTTTTTTAACAAATGAAAATGTTCCCGATCTTGTTCTGGAAACTTACCGCAAGGGTGAATATAAAGAATGGGTAATAGAATTTTTTACAAGCATTTGTTCGGTAAAGGAAATCGCTCAGGCTATTTTAGATAGTTCCGATGAATTTGATGTGCCGCCGGCCTTGGCTTTTGCTTTATGCTGGGAAGAAAGCAGATTTGTGCCGTACGCGATTAATCGTCAAAACAGAAATGGAACTATAGATCGCGGTCTGTTTCAATTAAATAATCGATCTTTTCCTCAGCTTGATGTTTACGCGTATTATAATATTCAAACTAATTCGCGTTATGGAATTGGATATTTACGCGAATGTTTAAATCACGGCGATACAGAAATTTCCGCGCTTGCCATGTATAACGCAGGTTCGGGCAGGGTAAGAACAACAGGCGCTCCCGAGGTTACTTTAAATTATGTAGCGCGAATACTGGAAAACCGCAGAAAAATAGAATCGCGTTTCCATTCCAGACTGCTCAGGGAAGAAGAGAAACGCATGTTAGCTGAAGAACCGGAATCAACTTTATTATTCGGCCGCTTTAATTAGCTGAGTTTTGTAAAAAACTTATTAATCTGTAAGTATTTCTAAAACTTCTTCGGGCGTTTTTGCTTTTAATATTTCATCGCGCTTTTCAGAACTTTTAAATAAAAGACTTACTTCCGCCAGAAATTGCAAATGAGGCCCTGTTTTTTCTACCGGAGAAAGGGTCATAATAAAAATTCTGCATGGCTGTTTATCCAAAGAATCGAAATCAACCGGGTTATCTGAGATTCCGATACAAGCCACCAAGTCCTGAGTAGTCGCTGTTTTTCCATGAGGGATTGCTATACCGTGCTTCATCCCGGTGGACATTTTTTCCTCTCTGTCCAATACCGCAGCGAGCGCGGCTTCTTTATCCTGAATTTTCCCTGTCCTATGAAGAATATCAAGCAATTCGTTGATTATTTCTTTTTTGGTGGAACCTTTCAGGTGCAGATCGATAGTATCCGTACTTATCACTGTTTTAAGGTTCATACGCTTATTTTAGCTTTAAAACTCCCATAAGTCAAGTTTTTTAGGGTTTTTTAGATGTTTGACATATTAAAAAATAAAAAAGACTTCATCGTTTGATGAAGTCTTCATTTTATTAATTGGTCATGAGCCGCGCAGGATTCGCCTTCCAACCCTCAGCCTCCTGCTTCGGGTTTCCAGGCCGTCTACGCCGCTAAACCGCCATCCATGGCGGTTTACCCCATCGAACGCTGTCGCGTCCTCAGGGGTCGCGGCTCCGTTTCGAATCCTGCTTTGGGTTTCTAAAAATAAAAAAAAGACTTCATCGTTTGATGAAGTCTTTATTTGTTTTATTACAACTGAGCCGCGCAGGATTCGAACCTCCGACCACCGCCTTAAAAGGGCGATGCTCTACCGACTGAGCTAGCGGCCC
>Ga0209755_10003634_pt1 | contig 19100 bp, 15 predicted proteins | sample TergutCo191P1_FD_187301 | JGI IMG/M metagenome (GOLD analysis project Ga0209755, IMG submission 187301) | Cornitermes sp. P1 segment gut microbial communities from Petit-Saut dam, French Guiana - Co191P1 (SPAdes) (version 2) | ecosystem: Host-associated > Arthropoda: Insects > Digestive system...
GCAAGACTGGCTCAACAACTACCCTCGCGCTATCTTCGGCTACCAATCCGCAAACGACATGATACCTTGTATCTCAATTAGTTAAAAATTTTTTCACTTTTTGTCCTATTTAATATTGACATTTGCCCATTTAGCCGATGTTAGCAGGATAGGTTGTAAGCATCTATTATTTCCAGCGACCTGGCAGAAATTTGCATATTTTTCTCTTTCTTGCCACGAGCCCTGTAACCAAGTGGCTCAATCAAACCAAAATTAATATTCATAGGCTGAAAATCCGACACGGAACCACCCGAAATATAAAGAGCAAGCGCCCCAATGGCAGTCTCTTTCGGAAAATCCGCATGCGGTCTACCCAAAAGCTCATTGGATAATTCAAGCCCGGCGAGAAGCCCCGACGAAGCAGACTCGACGTAACCCTCAACACCGGTTATTTGCCCGGCAAAACTGATGCGAGAATCTGCAATTAACCGATAATACCTATCAAGAAGTTTTGGCGAATTTAAGTAAGTATTCCTATGCATCACACCATAACGGACAAACTCGGCAACACCCAAAGCAGGAATCATAGAAAAAATGCGCCTTTGCTCAGAAAACTTCAAATGAGTCTGAAAACCTACAAGATTATACAAAGTACCCTCCGCATTATCTCTACGAAGCTGCACTACAGCATAAGGCACCTTACCATCCTTGGGATTCGGCAAACCAACAGGCTTTAAAGGACCGAACCTCATAGTATCCTCACCACGCCCCGCCATAATCTCTATAGGCATACAACCCTCAAAAATCATTGACTTCTCAAAACCGTGAATATGAGCAGTCTCAGCCGTTGTGAGCGCCTCAGTAAACGCAGTGTACTGCTCAAAATCCATCGGACAATTGATGTAATCCGCATCACCCTTACCATATCGAGAAGCCATATAAGCATTATCCATATCAATGCTATCAAAAGTTACAATCGGCGCAGCAGCATCAAAAAAACTCAAAAAATCGGTATCAGCAAGCAACCCGGCAATTTTCTGAGCAAAAACATCGGAAGTAAGCGGGCCTGTAGCAATAATGACCCTGCCATCAGGAATCTCAGTAACTTCACCGCCTCTGACAGTGATAAGCGGATGACGCATAATCTGCTCAGTTATATACCCCGAAAAACGCTCACGGTCTACAGCCAGTGCACCACCTGCAGGAATCCGGGTCTCATCAGCAGCCCTTATAATAAGACTACCGAGCCTGCGCATCTCCTCTTTCAAAAGCCCAACTGCATTTGAAAGTTCGGACGAACGCAAAGAATTTGAACAAACAAGCTCCGCAAAATTAGCAGACATATGCGCAGGAGACATAACAGCAGGCTTCATCTCAAAAAGCTCGACACTAATGCCACTCTCCGCAAGCTGCCAAGCAGCCTCACAACCCGCAAGCCCGGCCCCAATGACTTTTGTATTAAAACCCACAATTACTCCATTCTATAAAAACAATTTGTATCCACTCAATGTAGCAGCAGATGTGCAGTCTGCTGCGGACATCATAGTTAATCCGCCGTTTTCTTAGCCGTAGCTTTCTTTGCCGCAGTTTTATTTGCCGTAGCTTTCTTAGCCGTAGTCTTCTTAGCTGTAGTTTTCTTTGCCGCAGTTGACTTTTTTGCAGTGCCTTTAGAAACAGCCGGGGAAGCTTCGACACGAGTGTTCTCGGAGCTTGCAGCGATATCACCACCGTCAGTCTCCTGTTTTTTCCTCCTGTATCCCCGAGCATCCTCCGGAGTGAAATTCTTGCACTTCTCATTGATACAAAACGGCTTTTTTGCACCTCTACCTGACAGCTTAAACATAGTCTGACCACACTCAGGGCAATTATCCGCAACAGGAACATCCCAAGTCATAAACCCACACTCTTTTGAAGCCTCACAAGCATAATAAGCATAACCCTTTTTCGAAGTCCTTTTGAGAATACGCGAACCGCACTTAGGACACTTACCCGGCATCTCAACGACAATAGGCTTGGTAAACGTACAATCAGGATAACCGGGACAGGCAAGAAACCTGCCGAAACGACCCGACTTAAAAACCATCATCTTCCCGCACAAATCACAAGCCTCCTCGGAAACCTCGTCAGGCACCTTTATGCGCTCACCCTCCAGAGCCTTCTCTGCACGATCAAGAGTATCGGAAAAAACACCGTAGAAACTACCCAGCAAATTCTGCCAGTTATCCTTACCGGTCTCAACATTGTCCAGCTGCTCCTCCATACGAGCAGTGAACTTAAGGTCAACGATATCCGAAAAACGCTCTTTCATAAGACCGACAACAACCTCACCAAGTGAAGTAGGACGTAAATTCTTTCCCTCCTTAACCACGTACTCTCTATCGAGAATTGTGGAAATAGTAGGCGCATACGTGCTGGGACGACCCACACCCGATTCCTCCATGGCTCTGATAAGGGTCGCCTCTGTGTACCTCGCCGGAGGCAAAGTAAATTTTTGCTCTTTAGTGATTTCTTCAAGATTTAATGGATCACTCTCCGCAAGACCCAAGAGCGCGGAAACTTTCTCAACTTTTTCCTCGCTATGGCTCTCATAAGCAGCCGTATGACCGGGGAAAGAAATAACCGTGTGATTTGCACGAAAAACATGCCCTGCAGACACAACATCCACAGTAAGGCTATCAAAGATAGCCGGAGCCATCTGGCTTGCCAAAAAGCGACTCCAGATTAGGCGATAAAGGCGAAGCTGATCCTTTTTAAGGCTGCCCGAAATACTATCAGGGCTCATAAACACATCACTCGGGCGAATAGCCTCATGAGCGTCCTGCGCATTGCCTTTAGACTTATATCTGTTTGGATTTTCGGGATAATACTCTTTGCCGAAACTATCTGTGATGTATTTTTTTGCATCACGTGCGGCATCATCTGAAATGCGCAAAGAATCGGTTCTCATATACGTGATAAGCCCGACTGTGCCAATCCCCTTAATATCAACGCCCTCATAAAGCTGCTGAGCTATCATCATAGTCTGGCGCGGAGTCATACCCAGCTTGCGAGAAGCCTCTTGCTGAAGAGTGGACGTTATAAAGGGAGGCGAAGCAGAACGTTTTTTATCAGCACGTTTGACCGCATGAACTCTGAAACTGTCGCCGCTCACAGCAGAAATGACAGCCTCAACATCTTCTTCGCTCTTAAGCTCCGTTTTCTTAACCACCGTGCCGTGATAGGCGGCAGAGAAAGTACCCTTACCATTATCGGGCGAGAGTATTGCATTTAATAACCAATACTCCTCCGGAACAAAGGCTCGAATCTCATTTTCCCTGTCAACAACCATCCTTGACGCAACAGACTGAACCCTGCCGGCAGAGAGACCCCTGCGGATTTTCTTCCAAAGCAATGGGCTGAGTTTATAACCGACAATACGGTCTAAAATACGCCTCGCCTGCTGAGCGTCAACAAGCCCCATATCTATGGGTCTTGGGTTTTCAATGCTGGATTTTACAACGTTTTTTGTTATTTCGTTAAAAGTGACGCGAAACGCCCTATCATCAGAAAGCTTTAAAAGCTCCTTAAGATGCCAAGAAATTGCTTCCCCCTCACGGTCAGGGTCGGTAGCAAGATATATCTTTGCACTGTTCTTAACCGCAGAGCGAAGCTCCTTTATTGTGCTTTCACGAGCTTTAACGGGCTGATAATCAGGACGAAACCCATCATCAATATCAACGCCTAATTTGCTTTTAGGCAAGTCGCGCAGATGCCCCATTGATGCCGTGACTTTGAAATTAGGGCCGAGATACTTACCAATCGTCTTTGCCTTTGCCGGTGATTCAACAATCACCAGATTCATTTCTTTTGCCATATGCGAAAAAATTCTCCTAGTAAACTAAATTATCATATAACTTTCCTAAGTCAATATAGTCTACCTTTGACGCATTGTCAATTGGTTTTTTTGTAATGTGTAAAATTTAGATGTGTTATATATAAATTTACTCATTACAAATATTAAAAAGGGCTTAATACACATATGGGCCCACCAGATTATACTTGCCGGATATGCCTCTCTCGGTGAATCCGCTGAGTTCCAGCATTGTGAGTGCTGTCAGGACACTTTGGGCGGGTAGTCCTGTAGCAATTATTATCTCATCTGTGAGCAGCGGCTCTTTTTTAAGGGACTCGGCTACTTCCCTCTCATCTCCCGACAGATTGATAAATAACTTTCCTATATTGACATATTCTTCCTTTGTCACGTTGCCTTTCGTTTTTTTATCGGAAAGCAAATCAGGTAGTGTCAACTTATCTTCAAACAGGTCAATATATTCATCAATTATATTTTCAGGAGACAAAAAGGGAATTGCCCCCTCTCGAAGTAAACGATTTGACCCTGCGCACTTATTGGCGTCTACATTTCCCGGAAGCGCAAATACGTCTCTTCCCTGTTCCAGTGCTCTTGCCGCCGTTATCAAAGCGCCGCTTCGCATCGGGGCTTCTATTACGGCAATGCCTACAGACAATCCACTGATTATTCTGTTTCTCATCGGGAAATGGGTTTTATCAGGCTCAGTACCCGGCGGGTACTCGCTAACAACAGCGCCGAAGTTTGCCACATCTTCGTAAACTTGTCTATTTGCGGGCGGATACACAACGTCAACACCGGCTCCTACAACCCCGACTGTTGGTGTGCCTCCTTTAAGCGCACCCATTGTAGCGGCAGTGTCAATCCCTTTGGCAAGCCCTGTCACTACAACAAACCCACTCTCCGAGAGTTGTCTGCCTGCCTTTTGTGCTTGTGTTATGCCATATGGCGTGCAAACCCTTGTACCTACAATGCCAAACACGGGCATATCGTCAATTTTTGGCAGTTTTCCCCGCACATACATTACAACAGGCGGGTCGTAAATATTTTTCAGTCTTTGCGGATACTCTGCATCATTTTGTGTTATAACTTTGCAACCGGTTTCGGCACAAGTTGATAGTATTTCATTTGCTTTTTCAAGATTTTTGTCCAGCAGGCCTTTGACATTTTTAAGCCTTAAGCCGCTGATTTCCATATATTCGTTGCCTTTTGCTTCATACACTGCCTCTGCAGTGCCAAAATGCTCCAAAAGCTTCCTCGCATTCGCCGCAGTCAGCCCCGAACACTCAGCCAGCCATACCCAATACTTTTGTTTTGACATGATTTTTCTCCTGTTTTCCTTTTTTTCCTTGTCTTTCCGAAAATTATCACAGTTGCAAAACCCCGCAGATGATAAGCAATTTGCTCCGCTTTTTTGCGAGCCAGCGATATCGTCATCACTGTTCTCGCAAAAAAGACTCCGCAAACTGCTTATCATCTGCTTACCCTGTGCTTTCCTGTGCTTGTCTTGTTTTTTCCTTTTGCTTCCCACATTATTATTGAGGCTGCTGTTGCTACATTTAGGGATTCGCTTTTTTGCGAAATAGGAATCGTTGCCATATCCTCACATAAATTTAAAAGCCCCTTCGAAATTCCCTGCCCCTCATTACCTAAAATGATGAGCGAATCCCTCAAATCCAGATTAGATATGCATTTTGCCGTATTATCCGCAGAAGTACCGACTATGCGCAATTTATGCAATTTTCGCAACACATTAACATCCACAGAAAATACTCTTTGACGAAAAACAGCGCCCATAGATGCGCGAATAGTCTTAGGATTATAGACATCGGCACAGTCACCATAAAGCAACACACCATCAATAGAAAGAGCATCAGCGGTGCGAATGATAGTCCCCAAATTACCCGGGTCTTGCACATTATCAAGTAAAATATAAGTTCCGGCAGATAAATCACCCGGCGATGCATCAGGGATTTCACACACAAAAAGCAAATCATGCGGATTTTTTAGTGCAGAAATGGAGCTTAACATCCCATTACCCAGCAGCAGCACCTTAACTGTGTCGGGAATCTCATGAACATACGGATGTTCCGCAAGAACATATTTTACCTCAACACCGCTGCTTAAGGCCTCGCTCAGAATTTTGGCACCGTCACAAACAAACTCATTGTGACTTAGTCTATAACTTCTGTTTGATGAAAGTTTTTTAACATGAACCAATACCGGATTACGCCTACTTGTTATCTTTTCCACCTTTTACACCCCCAAAGTGTTAAAATTCCATATTTTCCTGTAAATATTCCAAAAAGCCGCAAAGCGGCTTTTGAAAGCGATTGTATTATTAAAGCAGTGCTGTTACACTAGTTACTCAACAGGCTTCATAGTAGGAAACAAAATCACATCGCGAATCGACGAGCTGCCTGTGAGCATCATAACACATCTGTCAATACCGATGCCAATGCCACCTGTTGGCGGCAGACCATACTCCAGAGCATTGATGTAATCATCATCCATCATGGCAGCCTCTTGGTCGCCACTCTCACGCAATTTTACCTGTCTGAGAAAACGCTCCCTCTGGTCAATCGGATCGTTTAATTCACTAAAACCATTGCTCATCTCACTGGAACAAATAAAAAGCTCAAAACGCTCCGTAAGTCTCGGGTCAGATGCCTTTTTCTTCGCCAGTGGAGATACCTCAACAGGATGGTCGGTGATAAACACAGGGTTAACAAGATGCTCTTCAACTCTCTGGTCAAAACACTCAAAAAGTAAATCACCCCAAGACGGTGCTTTCCCCTCAGGCATTTTAACCCCTATAGAAGCCGCAGCAGCGACAGCATCGTCGGTTGACTCAAAGGACATAAAATCAACGCCTGTGTGCTTTAAAACAGCCTCAGCCATGGTCAGGCGTTCCCACCCCGGTGATAAATCCAAAGACTTACCATGCCAAGAAACCTCATAAGTACCGAGCAACTTGAGTGCCGCAGAAGACAAAATCTCCTCACACAAAACCATAATATCGCAATAATCGGCATAAGCCTCATAAAACTCAATCATCGTAAACTCAGGATTGTGCCGTGTGCTCATACCCTCATTTCTGAAAATTCGACCAATCTCGTAGACACGCTCAAAACCTCCGACAGTAAGCCTCTTAAGATGAAGCTCAGTAGCAATACGCATAAACATATCAAGGTCTAAAGTATTGTGGTGTGTGATAAAAGGTCTTGCAGAAGCACCCCCGGAAATAGTATTTAAAACGGGAGTCTCAACCTCGATATAACCCCTGTTATCCAAAAACTCACGAACATGGCGAATAAACGCACTACGAATCTCAAAAGTCCTGCGTGTATCCGGGTTCATTATCAGGTCAACATACCTTTGTCGGTATCTGAGTTCAGCATTTGTAAGTCCGTGAAACTTTTCGGGCAAAGGCCGTAGTGACTTAGCAAGTAATTCGACCGTATTGCAGTGAATCGAAATCTCACCCATTTTCGTTCTGAAAACACTACCCGAAATACCAATAATATCACCGATGTCATATTTTCTGACTTCGGCAAAACTTTCATCGCCAACATCGCTCAACTTGATATAAAGCTGAATACGCCCCTTGTCGTCATTAATATCGGCAAAAATAGCCTTACCCATCCCGCGCTTTGCCATAATTCGTCCGGCAAGAGAAACTTCTTTTCCCTCCATGGTCTCAAAACCGTCAACAACATCTTTTGTAAACGCAGTCCGGCTAAATTTTGTCTTTAAAAAAGGGTCATTATCAGCATCCTGCAAAGCTTTCAGCTTATCTCTGCGAATTTGCAGAATCTCTGATAGCTCCTGCGGGGACTCTTCCCCAACCATATTGCTTGTGTCATTATTTTCCATATTATTTCCCAAATTATTTATTTTATCTTCACGATTTTAAACGTCAAAGTGCCTACGGGCGCATCAACAGTTACGGTATCGCCCTCTTTGCAATCCATGAGTGACTTGCCGAAAGGAGAATCATCAGAAATCTTAAGAGCCGCCGGGTCAGCCTCCTGAGAACCTACAATTTCATAGGTCTCCTCAGAGTTAAATTCAATGTCCTTTACCGTGACAAGACTGCCCATGCCTACAATGTCAGTAGTCTCAGAAGCAACCACAATCTCAGCATTTTCAATCAAATTCTTAATCTCGGCAATCTTTGAATAAAGCTTCCCTTGCTCAGTTTTAGCCTCATCATACTCGCTGTTTTCAGACAAATCGCCGAAAGAACGAGCTTCTTTAATCTGCTGTGCAACCTCTTTCTCACGCACAGTTTGAAGGTACACAAGTTCCTCTTTGTATTCCTCCAGACGCTTTTCACTCATTTTATACTTTGCTTCTCTAACCAAAATAATGCACCTCTCAAAAATATTAGAACTAAGGCATTATAAGACAGCACAACAGTTTTGTCAAATAAATTTACAGTGGCGGATAATATGCGAACTAAGTCAGCAAATAAATCGCCTTTTCAAGCTGCGGGTCAATGCTTACATCGGGTCCGTAAGTTAAAGCCTCCCTGTATTCCTCACTCGTAAGCGGAATTACAAAATCCGGAGTAAAACCGCCGGTATCAAAAAGACTCACTCTGTTGCGTGTCAAATATTCACCCGTTGAAAGGACAACAGCCCCGCCATTATCAAGCGCAATGGTTGACTGCATCCTGTTCTTACCTGTGGTCGGCTCACCGACAGTATACGCATACTCAAATTCGCTGAGCATAGCAGCAAAAAACTCAGCACCACTGAAAGAATTGCTGTTAACAAGCACAACAGCCGGTAAATCAATCGTATGCTCATCAGAAACCGTTACATTCTCAACCCCTGTGCGGTTTATTGAAACGAAAATATCACCCTCGGGAAGTAAGAAATCTAAAATCTTAGTAATCTCATTTACCCTGCCGCCATTGTTAGAACGTACATCATAAACAAAAGCAACAGCACCCTGCTCTATCAGATTGCTCACAGCAAGAATGAACCTGTCTGCGGATCCAACATCAAAATTACGAAGCTGAACATAACCGATATAGCCATCAAGCATTTCATAAGAAACAGGATCTATAAAAACAATGCTGTATAGCACAGTCAAGATATGAAGCTCACCATCAGTGCGAAGAACAGTCAGTTTTGCGGTATCACCAATCGGACGGCGCAAAGCTGCACGAACATCAGCGAAAGAAAATCCTGCAATGCTCTCACCGTCAACCGCAGTAATAATATCGCCAATAACAATACCCGCAGTATAAGCTCCGGAATCACGGTGGACACCTGTTACCCTGATTCCGCCGTACACATCATCAGGCTCAACATTGACACCAATCCCTGCATAAGTATTATCTGCCGTTTCCAGAAACGCTTCATACTCAATTTGAGTCATGAAATAAGACCACTGGTCATCAAGAGAAGCAACAGCGGCGCGAATAGCAGCATCGGTGATATCATCAAGGTCATAATTTCCGATAAACCTCGAATCAATTAAATCCAGAACTTCATAAAAACGGCTTGCATCACTATCTTGCTCGACAAGACCTACTTCATCAAAAAAGAGAAAAAACAGTGTAACTAATGTCGCAGTTAACGCTGATGCAATAATCACCAGCGTTAACATTAGTCTAAAAGAAACTACTTTTCTTTCCATCAATATACTACCTTACAGCCTGCTCATCGGATTAACCCTCGTGCCGTTGACGATGACTTCAAAATGAAGGTGTGGTCCGGTAGAAACCCCTGTTGAGCCAACCAATCCGATTTGTTGCCCCCTTGTAACAGTATCTCCCACGCTCACCTGCCGTGTACTTAAGTGAGCGTAAAGAGTGCTCATTCCGTTGCCGTGCGAAATAACAATGAAGTTACCGTAACTGGAGTTAAAAGTAGAAGTAATAACAGTACCGGAATCAGCCGCAACGATAGCTTGACCATGAGGTGCGCCTATATCAATACCGCTGTGTTGTATCATTCGCCTGTGAACAGGATGAAATCTAACGCCAAAAGGACTGGTAACAGAACCGGCTGTGGGCCACACAAGCTCACCCGTGCCCACTACGGTGCCGCCGCCACCGCCACCGCCGCCGCCGCTGCGGGCAGCTGCTCTTGCTCTGCGCTGGCGTTCAAGCTCACGTTGCCGGTCGAGTTCTGCAACAGCAGCGTTAATTTCACGAAGCACTCTGTCCTCTTCTGCTCTTACATGCGCTTCCAAAGCACGCTGAGCTTCAAGGTCTTCTTCTATTCTTTTAATTAACTGATTGGCTTCTTCAAGCTGCTCTTCAAGCTCGGCAAATTTAATTTCAAGCTGGTTCTCTTCTTCATATAACTCGGTTCGTATATCTTCAAGTTCCCCTTTTGCTTCTAAAGTCTCTGCACGGGCCTCCTGAAGCGCAATGTATGAATTCTCATCAGCGCGCATAATGTCGCCGACAAAATCAATTCTTGCAAGTAAATCGGCAAAACTGGTAGAGTCGAAGATAATTTCAAGCAAAGAGATAAATCCATTTTCTTCCATGTCACGGACACGGCGTCTGAATCTTTGAAGCTGCTCATCTTCCCTGTTTTGAGCTACGATAACCTCATATTCCATCTCTCTGATGAGCCTTGAAAACTGGTATATGCTCTGCTGGATGTTTTCTATTTCCATACCCGTAAGCGCAATGCGGTCATCAAGAATTTCTTTTCGGGCGATTTCCGCCATACGCTCAAACTCTATTGTGTTAATTCTGGCTTCAATTTCACGTCTTCGGCGCTCATAATCGCGCCTTTCATCTCTGAGTCGATTGATATGCCCTTGTGTAACTCTTGCCGTTGCGGATGCATCAGCTAAAGCCGAAAGAGCTATCATCATAACAGACAACAGCATGAGAAAAGCAAGAACTATTGCCATAATACGAACAAACTTTTTATTACTCATTTCTACAATCACCTCATTTAAAAATATGATTTCTACACTAACTATTCTAAATCACTAAACTTTCAAATATCTGTTTAGTGCTAATCCGCTGCCGCCAACGCCAACCCCGAATCCAATCCCCGCAAAGAGCAAGAACATAGGTATGGCGATATCTTGGGAGAAACTGACCAAATGGAATAAACCCGCCTCAAAATCTATAACCCTGTTGATTGCAAGACTGTATAGTCCCCAAATAGTGAAAAATGCAGTCAAAGCACCCGTGACACCGAGTAAAAATCCCTCAAAGATGAAAGGCCAGCGTATGAAAGAATTTGTTGCACCAACCATCTTCATAATGGCGATTTCTTCACGGCGTTCAAAAGTGGCAAGTTTAATAGTATTTGACATAATGAAAAGAGAAATCGCAAGTAAAACAGCGACTATTAATACGGAAACCCATGTAACAACATTGCGGACAGTAACAAGCCCCTGCGCAATGGCAAGGTTTGCATTGACCGACGCAATCTGCGGAACATGGCGCAAATCATGCTGTGTTTCGGCAATCAGGGCAACATCTTCGACAAAAACCTCAAATCTGTGCCTGAAAGTTGCTGCGTCGATATCTCTAAAACGGTCTGTATCTTCGGCAGACCTGCCTATGAAGCGCTCCATAGCCTCTTCACGGGAAATGAAATTTACATTTGACACATTTGGTATTGCGCGCAGGGAATGTTCAAGCGCACTCGCCTCAGTAAGAGAGAGGTTTTCATGAACATACGCGAGAATGATGTTTTCAGCTTCAAGCTCTCCGACAAGGGCATTTATGTTTACGGCTAAAAGAATAAAACTGCCCATGATAACGAGAAAAGCAATGATTATACACACGGAAGCAAATGACATAAGACCGTGTGTAAAAATACTGGATACACCTTCTCTTATAAAGTAAAATGTCTTGTTTCTATTGACTTTCATAATTGTAATACCTATCCAAAGCGTCGCTTATGATTCTGCCGCCGTCTATTGCGATGACACGTTGATGAAACTGGTCAACAAGCGGTTTTTCATGAGTAACAACCAAAACAGTTGTACCGAGCTCGTTAATCTTTTTGAGCAGAGTTAAAATTTCAAGGCTGCGTGCCGGGTCTAAGTTTCCTGTAGGCTCGTCTGCTATGATAAGCTTCGGGTTGTTTACAAGTGCTCTTGCCACTGCAACCCTCTGCTGCTCACCACCCGAAAGCTGATCCGGTCTGGCTTTTGCTTTATATTCGAGTCCAACCAATTCCAAAACATATGGAACACGCTGGCGGATATCTTTTCTTGACGCACCTATGACATGCATTGCAAATGCAACATTTTCATATACCGACTTGTTTTCTATGAGCCGGAAATCCTGAAATATAACACCGATAGTCCGTCTGAGGTACGGCATCTTGCGCATTTTTATATTGTCCATATCCTGACCATTAACAATGACAACACCATCAGATGGAGCAATTTCACCTATAAGTAATCTGATAATCGTGGACTTTCCTGAACCCGACGGTCCGACCAGGAATGCAAACTCACCTGCATTTAAATCAAACGAGACACCTTTTAACGCCTTGGCACCGTTTTCATATTCCTTAAAAACATCGATCATTCTTATCATAATCTAAAAAATTCGCCTAAACCTTTCACTTGACTGACACATCATTTGTAAGATGGTCTAATACTTCGACTCTTGTGAAACAAGATATTTTTTGACCATCAAAGCTACTTTAAATATTATTGCATGGTCAAACTCTCTGAGGTCAAGCCCGGTTATCTTTCTGATTTTCTCCAGCCTATAGACAAGAGTATTTCTGTGAACAAAGAGCTTACGTGAAGTCTCAGAAACATTCAAGCTGTTCTCGAAAAATTTATCAATGGTGAAAAGCGTCTCCTGATCAAGTGCCTCTATCGGATTTCTCTTGAAAACTTCAGACAAGAATATCTCACAAAGAGTTGTGGGCAGCTGGTAAATAAGCCGTCCTATACCGAGAGTCTCATAGTTTATGATAGATTTTTCGGGCTCGAATACCTTGCCGATGTCGATGGATATGAGCGCTTCCTTATATCTGTCTGCGAGCTCTCTGAGATGACGGGAAGGAGTACCTAAACCTATAACGGCATTGACAGACAGCTCTGTCTGAATTTTTTCATGTATCATTTGAGCCAGTTTTTCCAGATACTTTAATTCTCCGGTCGGTGGCATCTCTTTTATAAGTGCGATGTCTGTGTCACCTATTGAGATGACAAAGTCATGCTGCTTGTCGGGGAAAGCGTCTTGAATAAGCTCAACTGCGGATAAGTTTGAACCCGTGGTTAGCCGTATTACTATGACACCTCTCAGCACCTCGGGAGAAAACCGAAGTTCTTTTGCCCTGACATAAATATCTCCGGGTAAAATGTTTTCAGTTATAATGGTCTTTACAAATGTGCGCCTGTCATGGTTTTCTTCAAAATAAATGCCCGCTTCATTTATGGCTATCGAAGCCATAATACACAGAGTTTTAGCAAAGTCATCTACACCCGCTGCAAAAATGGTAAAATCATCCGATGTATCGGGTCCGAGCGATTTAAAAGTTTTTCCCTCATAGGAAGCTGTTGTTGCTTCATTGCTTTCAAGTATCTCAGCCTTAAAATCAATGCTCGTACCGATGAGAGACAAATCGCTGCTTGCTACAACGGCTCCTTCTGCGTCAATGACCCCGACAGGACGGTCAGTCGCATCTTTCATTTGAATAATGACACTTTGAAATATTCTGCTTGACATCTAGGCGCCTCCTTAGCACAAACAATTATTAATAATCGTTGGCAATTTAACTAAATTTTATAATAGACGATGTACATTATACACTAAAGAAAAACAAATTTCAATAGTTTTTCGTAACTTTCTGTAATTATTTGTAAAAGTGGAAAAGGGGTCAGATAAAATCGAACCCCTTTTTGTGCAAAACATTGTTTTTTAAAGTTATTTTGTTTCGATAACAACGCCTGAACCAACTGTTCTGCCGCCCTCACGAATAGCAAAACGCAGACCGTTTTCAATCGCAATCGGTGTGATTAGCTCAACATCCATTTCGATGTTGTCGCCCGGCATACACATCTCTACACCCTCGGGGAGAGTTATGACACCCGTAACGTCTGTTGTGCGGAAGTAGAATTGCGGACGGTAGTTGTTGAAGAAAGGTGTGTGGCGACCGCCTTCGTCCTTGGACAGAACGTAAACTTGACCCTTAAACTTTTTGAGAGGCTTAATGCTGCCGGGTTTGGCAAGAACTTGACCTCTGAAAATTTCTTCTCTTGCTACACCGCGCAATAGTGCGCCGATGTTGTCGCCTGCTTCTGCATAATCGAGCAGCTTGCGGAACATTTCGATGTCTGTGATGGTTGTCTCGCGGGGCTCGTCCATAAGACCGACGATTTCAACTTTGTCGTTCTTGTTGATTTTACCACGCTCAACGCGACCTGTAGCAACAGTGCCACGACCTGTGATAGTCATTGTGTCTTCAACAGGCATGAGGAAAGGCATGTCTGCCTTACGCTCAGGAGTCGGAATGTAAGCATCAACTTCGTCCATGAGCTTTTTGATGCACTCAAACTCAGGTGAACTTGGGTCTGTTGAGGCTGACTCAAGTGCGTTACGTGCGCTGCCGACAACAATCGGAATATCATCGCCCGGGTACTCGTATTTAGAGAGCAGTTCACGAACTTCCATCTCAACGAGTTCAAGTAGTTCCGGGTCGTCAACCTGATCAGCTTTATTTAGGAATACAACGATAGCAGGAACACCAACTTGACGTGCAAGAAGAATGTGCTCGCGTGTTTGAGCCATCGGACCGTCAGCTGCTGAAATGACGAGAATTGAACCGTCCATTTGAGCCGCACCTGTAATCATGTTTTTAATGTAGTCGGCGTGTCCCGGACAGTCAACGTGTGCATAGTGACGTGCATCTGTCTCATACTCAACGTGTGCCGTGTTGATTGTTATGCCGCGCTCACGCTCTTCAGGTGCCTTGTCGATTGAATCATATGCTTCAAACTTGGCTTTGCCACTGAGGCTCAAAAACTTTGTGATCGCTGCTGTAAGCGTTGTCTTACCGTGGTCAACGTGACCGATTGTGCCGATGTTGACATGTGGTTTGTTTCTTTCAAACTTTTGCTTAGCCATTTACTGGAAATCCTCCTTACGGTATATTGGTGTAACATAGTTTCATTTTATTTTGGTAGCAAACGGTATTGTACAGTATCTGTTCGCATTTTGCAAGAGTTATTTTTAATTCTTAAAAAAAATAATAAATTTTACACTTAATTCGCTCTTTTCTTTCGGTTACTGCGGCAATAAAAGGCAACGAACATTTCTGCTCGTTGCCTTAACTCTGTTTGATTGTAAGTATAACCCTTACTCTTCTTCCGTCTCCATATCGTCTAATTCATCCATTGATGGAGGGTTATCGGTGTCATAGACAATTGCTGGAGAATTGTCGTCATCGTCTGCATCATCGTGCATGGCACTGCTTCCACCGCCGCCCGATTGAGCCGGAGACTCTAAAAGTGCCCTGATGCTGAGGCTGACTTTTTTGCGGTCGTTGTCAATTTCAGTGATTTTAACATCAACCATTTGCCCGTCTGAGAGAACCTCGGAGGGAAGCCCAATCCTACGGTCGGTGATTTGAGAGATGTGTATTAAACCGTCCACACCCGAACAAATCTCCGCAAAAGCACCAAACGGCATCATTTTGACAATTTTTACGCTAGCGACATCTCCTACCTTGTAAGTATCCGTAAATTTAGTCCACGGATTATCTTCACCCTTTTTATAGCCCAGAGAAATCTTCTTGCTCTCCTTGTCAAATGAAATCACATAAACGGAAACCTCATCGCCAACCGCCATAACCTCTGAGGGCTGTTTGATTCTGGTCCAACTGAGCTCAGAAATGTGAACCATACCGTCCACACCGCCGATATCAACAAACACACCGTAAGAAGTCATAGACTTTACAACACCGTCATACTTCTTGCCTACTTCGATTTCATTCCAGACTTGCTCAGCTTTTTCGCGACGCTCATCGCCTTGTACCAAGCGAATGGATCCTACAACACGCCTTCTTGACTGGTTAACCTCAGTGATGCGAAGCCGAACAGTCTTTTTCATAAGCTCTGACATTTGCGCGGATTTTGGCAGACCTGTCTGAGAAGCGGGAACAAACACTCGCACACCTTTGACATTTACAACTATACCACCCTTGTTTTCCTCGGTAACTGTGCCCTCAATGATAGACTTGTTTTCCCGTGCAGATTCTACTATATCCCAATTTTTTATAGCATCCAGGCGCTTTTTAGAGAGCATGACCATGCCTTCTACGTCATTGACCCGCATAACAAAAGATTCAATCGTATCTCCAACCTTGATAACATCATCAATGCTCGTATTACCATCGTCAATGAATTCGGTAATGGGTATATAGCCTGATTGCTTCGTACCCAAATCTACCGAAACTTCGGTTGAAGTAATAGACGTGACTACACCCGATACCTTTTCCCCGGTGCGAAGAGTTTTGATAGACTTCTCGAGCAACTCTTCAAATGATTCAGAATCATCATCGTCATCTGCCTCAGAGTCCGGCTCAGTCTCGACTACTTCCTTTTTTTCTTCTGCAGGCTCAGCACTCTGCACAGCCTCTTGTTTCGGACTTGCTTCCGGCTCCTGAAGAGTAGATTCTTCCTGCTCTGCTGTGGTGCCGTCCATGTTTGTTTCTTTGCTCATCTTTCGGATGACCTCCTTAATGATAGACGCGGGGGTCGATGCACCGGCAGTTACGCCAATCACATCCAGCTGACAAAACTCTGCCAAATCAATTTCATCTGCACTGCTTAAGAAAAAGACCTTTTTAGAATGATGACTGCAAATGTGTTTAAGACTCTGACTGTTCGAGCTGTTTTTGTCTCCAACAACTAAAATCGCGTCAGTTGTCTTAGATATATACTCCGCCTCTTGCTGACGTTTAAACGTAGCGTTGCATATTGTATCAAACAATTTATGATTTGTACACTCTTTTTTTATCGTTTTAACACAAGTTTCATAAAGAATTTTCGAAGTTGTTGTTTGAAACACGACAGAAAGGTCTTTTTCTGCATTTTTCTTGATATTAAGCCAGCTGATAAGCTCATCGGCTGATTCAAAAATTGCGTGCTCATCACACCATCCCGCAATGGCTTTCACCTCCGGGTGACCACTGCTTCCGATAATTAAAATAAATCTGCCGGCTTTTGACTGAGCACTGACAATTTCGTGGATTTTTTTTACATCGGGGCAAGTTGCGTCAATTATATTTGCACGTTTATTTTTAAGACACTCATAATCGCTCTTTCCGGCACCGTGTGACCGTATCACAACAGTCGCATTTTCGGGAATCTCCGATATATGCGAAGCACATCGCACTCCCCGCTCTGCAAGTTCCCCGACAACAACCTCATTATGAATAATAGGCCCGAGCGTAAAACAAGGCTCAAACTCATCTGCCGCCGCCTCACACATGGCGACAGCTCTCTTCACCCCGTAACAAAAACCGGCAGATTTTGCAACAATAAGCTTCATTTATTACCATCACCCAGATTTTGAATCTTTTCCATCAGTTCCTCAGAAAGTTTAGCATAATCATCGGCAGACCTTTTTTCGCTCAGTTTCTCAACGAAGTACGGCTCACCGAAAATGACCTGAGTTTTTCTGAAAAACGGCTTCTTACGCGGCATAAACACCGGCATAATCGGCACTTTCGCACGCTCGGCAAGCTTCACAGCTCCGCTCTTTGCCGCTGAGGCATCATATGAAGATGCCCTTGTACCCTCGGGAAAAATGACGACCTTGTCCCCTTTTTTAAGATAACTCAGTGAACGTTTAACAGAGCCGACATCCATAGCCTCTCTGTCAACAGGAATCATACCGAGTTTCCATAAAAAGAACGAAACTATCGGGATTTTAAATAAGCTGATTTTGGCAATAACACGAATCTGCATGTCACTACCAAGTGCCAGAGCAATATGAAAAGGGTCAATCATCGCAGAATGATTGCTGCAAATAAGCGCAGGACCGTTTACTATATTCTCCTGCCCAAACACATCAAAAGGTCTGAAAAATCGTATAATAGGCCCCACAAAACGAAAGCAACGCCGATAAAACTTATGACTGACTTCTTTGCTCATAAACCAAACTTCTCCGCAACAATGTTCACAAGTGCCTGAAAGCTTTGCTCAAAATCAAGCTCTGTGGTATCGACAACTATCGCATCATCAGCCGCTTTGAGCGGCGCAGCCTCGCGCTCGCTGTCGTTTTTATCTCTTTGCGCCATATCTCGCGCTACATCTTCAAAAGTCACTTCAACACCCTTTGCCATAAGCTCTTTAAAACGCCGCAAAGCCCTTGCACTATCATCAGCAGTGATGAAAATTTTAAGGTCGGCATTCGGCAAAACAACAGTACCGATGTCTCGCCCGTCCATTATCACATCAAACGACTTCGACATATCCCGCTGCATATTGAGTAAAAACTCCCTCACCTCAGGCATAGCGGAAACATCGGAAGCATATGTGGAAATCTCGGGCAATCTAATATCATCAGAAACATCTTCGTCATTTAAAAGCATACGCTGTAAGCCCGACTCATCGTAATGCATGCCGAGCCTGATTTGACTCAGTAACCCCAAAACACCTTTTTCATCTTTTGGCTCTACGCCGTTACGAAACACAAACAGTCCGATAGCCCTATAAAGCGCACCCGTGTCAACGTAAATAAACCCAAAATGCTTGGCAACTCTTTTAGCAAGCGTACTCTTACCCGCTCCCGAAGGTCCATCAAGAGCAATGCTTTTGTAGTTCATTATAATGACCCCCGATTTGTTTAATAAAATGCCCTACATATCCATACACTATTGACGCAAAGTTGTCAAGGATTAATTTGCATTATTCGCAAAATCTGCCGCTTTGGGGCTTGGGGTTTTTGTAGACTTAATCATATCTTTATGCTATACTGTGTAAAAAAACAAAATGAGAAAGTTCAGGAGCATTGCTGGATTTGCTTCCGCTAATCCCAATTAGACAACGTGAGTTGTTAGGCAATCAGCAATGGGCTAAATTTATATTATCTACGCCACGCCGCCGTCATTGCGGGCTCGACCCGCAATCTAAATTGAGGGAGGATATTTTAATATGAGGTCAGGAATATCGCACCCTAGCGAAGAAATTATGCGCGAACTGATTCGTGATGCATGGAATGACAAGGGAATTGTTGCGGCAGTTATAGACCCCGCCGGTCGTATAATTTCACAAGATGAAGCAACTATTTGGGATGACCATGACCCAA
>Ga0209755_10003635_pt1 | contig 19093 bp, 11 predicted proteins | sample TergutCo191P1_FD_187301 | JGI IMG/M metagenome (GOLD analysis project Ga0209755, IMG submission 187301) | Cornitermes sp. P1 segment gut microbial communities from Petit-Saut dam, French Guiana - Co191P1 (SPAdes) (version 2) | ecosystem: Host-associated > Arthropoda: Insects > Digestive system...
TCCCTGAGCGGTGTCGGTGGCTTTGCCGCCGAGCAGGCTCAGGATAATTCCACAGCCGTCAAACAGGCAACCGTAGTGCGTGAGCGGGCAAGTTCCTAAGTGGGGTTTGGGGCAACGCCCCAAGAGTCTGACGGGGGGTGTGGTGCCCCCTCGCTATCCTCCCAACCGTTCCAGCCCAAGGTATTTCTGCAACACCTGTGGCACCGCAATACTCCCGTCTGCCTGTTGGTATTGCTCCACAAGGGCAGGGAAAATGCGGCTGGTGGCAAGCCCGGAAGCGTTTAAGGTGTGAACGTACTCCGGTTTTGCTCCCGGTTCACGGCGGAAGCGGGTCATGCCGCGGCGGGCTTGGTAATCGCGAGAGTTTGACACCGAGCTGACCTCTTTATAGCCCCCCATTGAGGGGATGAAAATTTCAATGTCATAGGTGCGAGCCATTGCGTCCGAGCAGTCACCTGCCGCAAGTTTGACTGTGCGGAAGTGCAGTCCAAGGTTTTTCACAAGGGTTTCGGCGCTGTTTACTAACTGTGCGAACGCCTCGTCCGACTGCTCAGGGGCGGTGTACTGGACAAGCTCTACCTTGTTGAACTGATGTCCGCGCATTGTGCCACGCTCCTCGGCACGATAGTTCCCTGCCTCCACACGGAAGCAGGGAGTGTAGCTCACGTACTTGCGCGGCAGGTCGGTGGCGTCCAAAATCTCGTCACGATGGAGAGAAACAAGGGCGGTTTCGCTTGTGGGAAGCAAAAATCTGCGGTGTCCGCTGGTGTCCTCTTCTTTGCGTGACACCCAAAACACGTCATCTTCAAACTTGGGGAATTGCCCACTGGCAAAACCGCATTCGTAGGACAGCAGGTGAGGTACAAGGGTCAGCTCATAGCCGTTTTGCAGGTGGAAGTCGATGAAATAGTTCAGCAGAGCCAATTCTAACCGCGCGCCCATGCCGCTGTACACCACGAATCCACTGCCCGCCAGCTTTGTGCCGCGGTCATAGTCGATAAGCCCAAGGCTGGTGCAAAGCTCCACATGGTCTTTCGGGGTGAAGCTAAACGAGGTCGGCTCGCCATAGGAATAAAGGGTTTCGTTTGCCTCTTTGCCACCCGGGGCAAGGTCTGGGTCGGGCAAATTCGGCAGGGCAACAAGAAGAGCGGTAAGCTGCTCCTCCACCTCTCCCGACTTATCCTCTTCCACCTTGATTTGGTCAGCAAGAGCTTTCATTTCGGCGAGAAGAGCGGTTGCGTCCTCCCCCTTGGCTTTGAGTTGGGGGACAAGTTTGCTTTTTGCGTTCCGCTCGGCACGCATGGTGTCCACACGGCTGGCGGCGGCAATCCGCTGTTCGTCAAGGCGAAGGATGTCAGCGATAGGGGCGGCAAGGTCATGCCCCTTTGCGGCATAGCGAGCCACCGCCTCGGCTTGGTTTTCTCGAATGTATCTTATGTCTATCACAATAGTTATCTCCAGTATAATTATAATGTAGGGTTGTTGCGTGGGAATGAATGGGGGGTTAAAGAAAATTAAGAATGAAGAATTAAAAATGAAGAATTGATGTAGATTTGCTAACGCAAATCAAGTCTTTTTTGTTTTGGGGCGTTGCCCCAAACCCCACTGCTAAGAACCCCAAAAACTTTGGTACAAAAGTATTTCATGGTTTTTACCAAAGTTTTTGAAGGTGTCGGAAACTTTTTTCAAAAAGTTTCTGATGTCCTTGACCTGTGTCCTTGACCTTAATTGACAATTGACAATTGTCAATTGTCCATTGCCTTAATCAAGTATATTCTCGCCACAAAGAGCGGAAATTATTTGCTCAAGGTCACGGTCGTCAGAAAAATAAAGCTCCAGCTTCCGTGACGTGCCGCTTTTTTTAATGCAAACACGCCGCCCCAGCTTTTCAGTAAGCGCACTTTCAAGCTCGGCGTTGTAGTCTACAGCAATTGGGGGGGCGGATTCCTCGCCGTCGCCGTCTTCGTCTCTTTTGCTAAAATCTCGGTTAGCTTGGCGAACAAGCCCCTCTAATTCACGAACAGACAGCCCGCTGTCGATTGTTTTGTGGGCAAGGATATGTATCATTTCTCGGTCGGCAAGGGAAAGCAGCACCTTTGCGTGACCGGAGGACAGCCGCCCGCCGCCTACCAAAGCAAGGGTGTCGTCCGGCAGGTCAAGCAAGCGGAGAGAGTTCGCCACCGCACTACGGCTTTTCCCCACCTGGGCAGATAGTTGCTCCTGGGTAAGGGAGTACTCTTCCATTAAGGCGCGGTACGCTCCCGCCTCCTCAATGGGGTTCAGGTCCTGACGCTGAATGTTTTCTACCAGCGCCATCTCTGCACTCTTGCGGTCGTCGGCGGTGAGGACAACCACAGGGATTTCGGACAGCCCCGCCATCTTGCTGGCGCGCCACCTCCGCTCCCCTGCGATGATTTCGTAAAATCCGCCCTGCGCCTCTCGCACGATTACCGGCTGAATCAGCCCCTGCGCGGCGATTGACTCTGCTAATTGGGAGAGTGCTTCTTGGTCGAATACTTTTCGTGGTTGGTCGGCACGAGGTTGGATGTCGGACAGGCGAACCATCAACCGTCCGGCATCAGCTGTGCCGCTGTTGTCGGCGAAGATAGAGTCCAATCCTCGCCCAAGTGCGTTTTTGCGTTGTGTTGACATTTGTTTTCCTTGATTTTTTAATTAAAGTTTTTAATGAAGATCGTGGGCTGTCCGCCCACACCCGACCAACTTTTTGAAAAAAGTTGGAACAAAAACTTTTGATATTTTTGTGATGGCAATTAGAGCGAATGCAAACCGCAATAAAGTTTTTGAAGGTGGCGGAAACTTTTTTCAAAGCCCTTGTGAGCGCCGAAGGCAACGGCATGACTGGCTATGCCAAAAGGCAGGTTGCCGAAGTGCGTGAGCGGGCAAGTTTCTGTCGTCCTTGACCTTGCTTTTGACCTTTCCTTTGACCCTACCCCACTCGCTCAATCAGTTCAGCGGCGATTTCGTCGTAAGCCACGCTACCCTTAGAGTTGTGGTCGTAGTAGGAGATAGGCATTCCGTAACTGGGGGCCTCGGACAGCCGCACTCCCCGCGGAACAGGGGAAGCGAAGATTTTATCGGCGTAATATTTCTTCAACTCGGACATGACTTGGTCAGTCAAGTTCAACTTGCCGTTGTACATGGTGATGACTATGCCGGTAATGTCAAGATTTTTGTTGTAAAGCTCCCGTGTCCGCTTAATGGTGTTCATTAGTTGAGTCAAACCCTCAAGGGCGAAATATTCACATTGCATGGGAATGACAACTCCGTCCGAAGCGGCAAGGGCGTTCAAGGTCAGAACTCCCAGGGACGGCGGACAGTCAATAAAGATATAATCAAAAAAAGAACGAATGGCCTCAAGGGCATTCTTCAAGCGAAATGCACGATCCTCAAGCGAAACAAGCTCAAACTCTGCCCCTGCAAGGTTGATGTTGGCGGGAAGAATCCACAGGTTCTCGAAAGTGGTCTTAACCGCCACAGAAGTCAAGTCGCATCTGCCCAACAGCAGGTCATAGGTGCTGGTGTGCAGCCCCTTTTTATTTATGCCAACTCCGCTTGTGGTATTCCCCTGGGGGTCGCAGTCGCAAAGCAGCACCTTGTGCCCTTTTTTTGCAACGCTTGCGGCGATGTTTATTGCGGACGTGGTTTTGCCTATGCCGCCCTTTTGATTTGCGAATGATATGATTTTTGCCATGATTTATTCTGTCCTCTTGGGTTTTTCTTGGACTTTATTATACCACACATTGCCCGACCTTGTCAACCGCATTTCGACATTTTCTACGATTTCACACAATGTTCCACGTGGAACAATCAAGAAAGACAAAACCTGACTGTTCCACGTGGAACATTGTGGAACGAAAAACAACCACCACCTATGCAACAATAGGTGGCGGTCAAAGGAAGGAGAAAAAACTAAAGACTAAAGTGGGCGCGTTAGTCTAATTGGGTGCCAAGAAAAGAAGCCGCAGTTTGAATCAGCTTCGACTCGGTTTCTGAAACCGAACGAGATCCTTTTTCAGCAGCAGGGAAAACGCTTGCAACGCATCCGTGAATATCGCCGTTTACAACAATAGGCATTAAGCAGGACACAAAGTATCCTGTTACCTCGGCGGTCATTTCAAAATTGGCATCTGGGCGATAGGTGAAAAGTTTGCGCCCAACCATGGCTTCTTCGGCTTGCGAAGAAATACGCTTGTCAAGATAATCTTTTTCGGGCAGTCCGCCCACGGCAATAACTGCATCACGGTCACAAACGATAACCATCATGTCGCAAGTCTTGCTTAGAGAGTCAGCATAAAGTGTTGCAAAATTAGCCAGTTCTCCAATTGGTGAATATTTTTTGAAAATTACTTCACCTTCGCGGTCTGTGTAAATTTCAAGAGGGTCGCCCTCGCGAATGCGCATAGTGCGACGAATTTCTTTTGGAATAACTACGCGACCAAGCTCGTCGATGCGTCTTACAATTCCTGTTGCTTTCATAAGTTGTGGTAATCCTTTCGGTTTGTATAAGACATTGGCGTTTAGACAATGCCTGGTTGTTTACAGGACTTATTATCTTCAATTGGCAACAAATTATTCACAAAAAATACAAATATCTGCAAAAATGTTTAGGTGACTAAAAATGCCTATAAAATTATAGCACATTTATACAAAATACGCAACAACCAATTTAATCCAGTTGGCTATACACAAGCCTTTCCGTGGCTGACATTAAAAAGTAAAATAATTATGGGGAAACTTTCACACCTTTTACTATTGATATTGCACCGCTCTTAGTTTATAATCACCACAGGGGAAGAAAAAAATTTACCGAGGTAAAATAAATGCAAAAGAATATTGATGTAAAAAAGCATGTGCTTGTTCCTGCTACTGTTGACGTTGGTACAGAGCAAAGCAACGGCTTACGGCTGAAATTTAATTTTAACAAGCAATGGAAAGATTTGTTTCGCCGCATATCTTTTTTTGTGCAAAATGGCGAACCTATACACATTCTGCTTGACAGCACGGATTGTGTCACCGTACCACCGGAAATCATGCGACAGGCGGGAGTGTATGAGTATGTTTTGTCCGGGATAAAAGAGGACCAAGTGTTGATTACTATCCCGGGCTTTGCAAAAGTGCTGCCTACGGGGAATGTTATCAGCCCATTTTTTACGCCTACGCCAAACGAAATGCAGCAAGTGCTTGACCGCATGAACCAAGCCGTTGCCTCTGCCAAAGCAGCTGAGGAGTCGGCTCGTATAGCCGAGCAAGCGGCACAGGACGTTGCCCGTAACACTTGTAGCGGTGTAGGGGCAGAAGTGGCACGAATGCACCAAGAATTCACCACTGCGTTAGAGGAAATGAGAAGCATTCATGCGGCTGTTCAATTGGATAGAGCGTTTATAACGACGGCTCATCAGCAAGTAATGGCGGTGCATTGGGAGATTATGCAAATGCTGTAGACGTTGAGTAAAACTTCTGAAACACCTTGGGAAAAACACCTTGGGGCGTTGCCCCAAACCCCACTTAGGAACTTTTTGAAAAAAGTTCCTAAGAACCTCAAAAACTTTAGTACAAAAGCATTTCATGCTTTCGCGAAAAAAGTTTTTGCCCGCTTTTTTCAAAAAGCGGCAGGGTGTGGGACGGCGTCCCACGACCTTGACCTCGCTGTCAATCAAAAATCCCCCTTATACAAGGGGGATTTTGTGTTAGAGGCAAAACTGTTTCCCTCTTTTTCATCAGAGCAATAATAGTCACAAAAAGTTTGCTTGGGCTGAAAGCCCAAGGTCTGGACCTTTCTTTTGACCTAAATAGTTTTCAACAACAAAGGTACCAAGTCCCGCTCCTCGAACTTCAGCCCAAGCTCCTCTCGTCCCATGTGGCCATAGGCGGCGAGGTTGTAGTAGATGGGCTTGCGTAGGTCGAACCTCTCGATAATTGCGGCAGGGCGCAGGTCAACAAGGCTGTTCACAGCGGCAGAAATCTTCTCTTCGCTAACCTTGCCTGTGCCGAAAGTGTCAATCATCACCGACACAGGGCGGGCAACCCCGATAGCATAGGCAAGCTGTACCTCGCAACGCTCCGCAAGCTCGGCGGCAACAATGTTCTTGGCGATATAGCGGGCGGCATAGGCGGCAGAGCGGTCAACCTTGGTTGGGTCTTTCCCCGAAAACGCCCCCCCGCCGTGACGAGAGTAGCCACCGTAGGTGTCAACGATAATCTTACGCCCGGTAAGACCGCTGTCCCCCATAGGACCACCGATAACAAATCGCCCGGTTGGGTTCACGAAAACTTTCATCCCACTGGTGTCATAAGCATTGCCCAAAGAGGGCGTAATAACCTCACGGATGACCTCTTCGCGGATTTGTTCGAGAGTCACGTCGGGGCAATGTTGACTGGACACCACCACCGTATCGATTCGCACAGGGCGATTATTGTTGTCGTACTCCACCGTAACCTGCGTCTTGCCGTCAGGGCGAAGATAGGATAGCAGTCCATCTTTGCGAACCTTGGTCAGTTGCTTCGCCATTTTGTGGGACAGAGCGATAGGTAACGGCATCAGCTCGGGAGTTTCGTTGGCGGCAAAACCGAACATCATTCCCTGGTCGCCTGCACCAATATCGTACTTGTCAGTGTCGCTGCCCTCTTTAGCTTCGATGGATTTGTCCACTCCCATAGCAATGTCAGGGGATTGCCCGTGGACTTTGTTGACCACGGCACAAGTGTTTCCGTCAAAGCCATATTTTCCCCGTGTGTACCCAATATCGCACACAGTTTTGCGGACAATGTCCTCGAAATCCACATAGGTGTTGGTGGTAATCTCTCCCATGATGGTGACAATGCCTGTTGTCGCTGTGGTTTCACAGGCAACACGGGCAGTGGGGTCTTTTGCCAAAATGGCGTCTAATACCGCATCTGACACCTTGTCGCAAATTTTGTCCGGGTGTCCTTCGGTTACAGATTCGGACGTGAATAGTTTTTTGTAGCTCATAGTAATAGCTCCTTTGTTATATGGTTTGTTTTACACAAAAAAACCCTCAGGCGACGAAAACCTGAGGGAAAAAAAGAAGGTTCTCATCTAACAGGAATTAGCACCTTGTAATCACAGGTTGCCGGGCATCGCAGGGCCAGTCCCTCCGCCACTCTTGATAAGAGTTTATTTGTTTGTAAGAACAGTATATCATATTACAACATATTTTGCAATAGGTTTTTTAGAAAAAACTACAACTTTTTTGAAATTTTTTGTAAACAAATCGAGAAAGTTGATTTATTCGGAAAAGTGTTTCGCCGCCGCTAACCCAATTCCAATGACTGGCTGTAGCACATTCTTACATATTTTATTTGTAATAATTACATTTAATCATTGCTATTGTTCCACCGCATACTATGTATACCTTATGAACAAAAAATAAAACGAGGTATACACATGAAAACTAATAAAAAAATCATTTCGTTTTTGATTGCTGTGATTATGCTTTTTGTTATAGTTTCCTTTGCTGTTTCTGCGACTGTGGAAGAAATCGATGAACTTGCGATAACCGCCTCCCTGTTAGGCACATCGCAGGAATATCGCGAACAGCCCTTTATGAATTTGCGAAATGTGCGAGATGCTACAAACATTCCGTATCTTGCAGGTGCGCCCATATGGAGCATTGCCGGTATGAGGGATTTGCTTATTCAGGCAGGAGTGACAGAGGTGTCAGCCGCTCAGGTAAGCTATATAGGCACGTTTTTCTCCGACTCAAGCCGAGATGCTATTATGGGTGTAAATGCAGAAGAAACCTTTGCCGACGGGCGATTAGAGCTAACCCATGCCCCCGGCATACGACCAGTCCCAGGCTCTCCGCATATGCAAAGATTTAGCATTCAAAACGACACCGACAATGCTTTTGATGTGGTTTATTCAGGTGCGAGGTTATTAGGCGCACTGGGCGAAAACTATCTTGTGCAATGGTTAGAGGGTTGGCCATATGACCCTGAAACCAGCCAGCCACTGTCAGTTACCTTGCAACCTGGCGAAAACATTGACTTTGCCGCAGGTTTTGGCTTACCATGGGGAGTTCCGGGTAGTGCGACAATCGCAAGCGGGCAAGTGAATTGGTTGTTTGATTTCGAATTGCCTGCAGAAAATGTTGCACAGGGCTATCCTTTAACAGTGGAAAGCCAGCTGATAAACCCCGAGGGCGACTTGACAGAAAGTCATCTTCAGCGTCCTTTTGATTTTTCGGTGGTGTTTTACAATGAAACCGACGAGTTCGGCAACCCCATTCCCCTTGCAGGAGAATTTGACTACTATGTTCACGCTCGGGCAAGACAAGCCTTTACCTTGCGAAGAGGCGAAACTTTCCAACTTCGACACGGAGAGCAAGCGATTTTCCCTGATTTGCCCGAAGGGCTGCGATATGATGTGTCTGCCATAACCCCTGCCGACTTTGTCCTTGTGTCCTGTGATAGCCACAGTGGCGAGATTGGCGTGGGAGATAACCATGCGCTTTTCGTTCATTCTTATATTCTGCCATCGGCAGACGAACCAACGAAAGATGGCGAAGAGGATACGATAGGCGAAAACGTCGACGAGGACGAAGATATAGACGAAGAAATAGAAGAAGAAACGCAAGAAACTCCGCAAACAGGCGAAAATACGCTTGTCATGGCAATGATTGTCATAGCAACCACTGCTTTTGGATTGATATGTGTCGCGGTTAAGAAGAGAAAGACTATATAACGCAAAGAACCCACCACAATTCGGTGGGTTATAAGAGTGAAGAAAAAGTCTTTTTTGTCTTGGGGCGTTGCCCCAAACCCCACTTAGCCCCTTTTTGAAAAAAGGGGCTAAGAACCCCAAAAACTTTGGTATAAAAGAATTTCATGTTTTTGCAAAAAAGTTTTTAGTCCAGTTTTTTTCAAAAAACTGGTCGGGTGTGGGGTGAAACCCCACGACCATGCCTTTCTCTTCAGGTTGAGAACCCACCATAATTCGGTGGGTTCTTTTGGTATGTTGGAGAGCTATATTTTTTACATCAAAACGTAGGCTTTTTATTACTGAAATTCCTTTAATTTAGGGGTTACATTTTTGGGGGATGTGTTATATAATATAAGAGAAGAAAATACATAAGGAAATACGCCATGGAATTATTACTTATTTCAGATTCAAAGCTAAAAGTCATGCTATCTCCACGAGACATGGCACAATACGAACTAACTTGCGAAAACATAGACTACGACAACACAGAAACCCGCAGAGCTTTTTGGAACATTCTTAACGAAGCTAAGCATCAAACCGGGTTTGACGCCGCCGCTGATAGGGTTTTTATACAGGTGTATCCCTCGAAAGGGGGAGGGTGCGAAATTTTTGTCACTAAAATTGATGTTGGGGCAAAGGGAGGCAGAAGTCCGAAAAACGAAAGTGCCACGTTAGCAGAGAAAAAAGTGAAATCAGAAAAGCCGTCGGTGAAAAGCACCAGTGTTTCACGGCGCAAGCTGACCAAAAGCGTATTTCGCTTTGATGATATGGGTGCTATGCTGTCTGCGTGCTACCACTTAGAAAACTTTAATAGCTTTGTGTCCAGTAGTGCGTTTGCAAGCAAGGGAAGCAAGCATTGCTATCTCTCTCTTGAGTGGGAAGAGGAGCAAGGTGATATATACGAAAACAACCGCCGCAAAATGCGGTTTGCTCCCGCCATGGAGTATGGCGAACAATTAGCAGAAAAAAGCTCGCTGGCTTACATACACGAACACTGCCAGTGCATTTCGCCCTACAATGCAATCGAGGCGTTGGCAGGTCTGTGCAAATAAAATCACCCCCCATGTCACTGACAGCATGGGGGTGATTTTGTTATTCTTCTTCACTTATATCATTCTCGTCATTTTCGTCATTCTCGTCGTTTTCGGCGGGCTCTTCCGTTTGGTCAGAAATTGCGGTTTCGCATGGCTGGATTGAAGCGATTCTCAACACAACCGGTGTGCCGTTATGTATACTTTCGATTCGCATAAGAGATCGGTCGTTGTTGTTGATGAAAAGAACGATTTCTCCGTATGGGGTGGCGAATGTTGCAATGGTGAGAGGGATAGAGTTTTGCTCAGTTTCGGTGGTGTTGACCAATTGTTCGGGAGTTAGAGAAAACATTTGCGGCACAAGAAGTGAGCCGCCGGGGACGCTGTCGCTGGTATACGGAATGGTAATATCACCAAAAGAAAGGGTTACTCCGTCGGTAGTAATGTTAAAGACATAGCCCTCTAACTGTTCCGGTTGAATGAAGTTTAATGTGGCCTCCATTGGGGCGGTCATGGTGAGTGAAATTGTGTACTCTTCGGTGCCGAAGGCAAGGTCGGTGGTTACAGTAAACGGAAATTGCTGATGGGCAAGCAAGTTTTGTTCTGTGACCGCGGCACAGCCGAAAAGTGCGACTCCTGCTACCATTAAAATAGCAACAAGAGCAATTGATGTTATGCGTTTCATGTGTTTCCTCCAAGAGTTGTTTGTCTATGTATATTCAAGTAAATAAGAAAATAGAAATAATCACCTAGAGTGAAGAAAAACCCTAAAAACACCTTGGGGCTTTGCCCCAAACCCCACTTAGGAACTTGCCCGCTCACGCACTACGGTTGCCTGTTTGCTGGCAAAGCCAGCAATGCCGCAACCTTCGGCGCTCACAAGGGCTTTGAAAAAAGTTCCTAAGAACCTCAAAAACTTTGGTACAAAAGCATTTCATGCTTTTGTGAGAAAAAGTTTTTAGTCAAGTTTTTTTCAAAAAACTTGTGCGGTGTGGGCGCACAGCCCACGGTCTTGACCTTTTTTCTTCACTCTGAACATTCACTGTTTTCAAAATTTTTTAACTTTTTTTGATTTACCTATTGACAAGCTGAAAAAGATGTGATAATATATTAACATTGATATGATGGGGGAGAATGCCTTTGACAACAGCTATGTTGTTTAATACCAAGTGTTTTAACTGCTTTTTCTCCTTTTTTCCACATAAAAATTAAGTCACATTCCAACATTTTCTCTTAAAAGCATATGTTTTGCCGCCCCTTGCTCCGCCAAACTGTAACCAGCATGTTTGAGGCAGGGATGTGTGTGAACAAAATGTAAACTTTGAAGAGGGCTTGTATGGATGGGGCTTTTTGTGCTTTGTAAAATAGAGTGTGCCTTCTATCTCGGCGTATAAGCGGTGTTTTTCCGCTTGGAGCGAATTATTTTGGCTTTTTCAAAAAACTTTTCGTTGCGTAGCAACGGTTTTTTGAAAAGTCAAAATAACGAGATTGAAACATGATTGACCACAATGCGGGATTAGGAGGCACACTCAAAAGAGTACTCATCACACACAGCGAGAGGATTTTCAAATGGTAAAACCAAAAAAGTTTGGCACCACAACAAGAATTGACTATTCCAGAATTAGCGAAGTTTTGGAGATGCCCGACCTTATCGAGGTGCAACGTCAAAGCTATCAATGGTTTATGGACGAAGGTATGCGGGAAGTAATGAAAGATGTTTCTCCCATTACTGATTATAGCGGCAACTTGTCCATAGAGTTTATTGATTTTCGTATTGACGGAGGTCCAAAATTTACCGAGGAAGAATGCAAAGAGCGAGATGTGAACTACGCCGCACCTCTTCGCGTTACTGTGCGTTTGTTTAACAAAGGTACGGGTGAGGTTTCTGAAAAAGAGATTTTCATGGGCGACTTTCCGCTTATGACTCGTAACGGTACATTTATTATAAACGGAGCGGAACGTGTAATCGTTTCGCAAATTCGTCGCTCTCCGGGGGTTTCGTTTGCTACCGGACTTGACAAAAACGGAGTGCGAATTATTACCGGGCAAGTTATCCCTTATCGGGGAGCGTGGCTTGAGTATGAAACTGACGCAAACAATATTTTGTATGTTCGTATAGATAAAAACCGCAAAATGCCAATCACGGTTCTTCTCCGTGCCCTTGGTGTTGAATCGGACGATGATATTATCGCAATGTTCGGGGAAGACCCGATGATTGTGAACACCATGGAAAAAGACGGCATGGCTGTTGCCGCCGCCGAAACCCGTCGCACCCTTGGAGAAGAAGCTCTTAAAGAAATATACAAAAAACAACGCCCGGGCGAACCGCCAACGGTAGAATCAGCGCAGTTGCTGGTGAACAATCTGTTCTTTGACCCTCGTCGTTATGACCTGGTTCATGTGGGGCGTTATAAATACAACAAAAAGCTGAGCATTGTTGGTCGCGCCGCTGGTCGCAAACTATCTCGTCCTGCTGTTAGCATGGTAACAGGGGAAGTGATTTTTGATGCAGAAACCGAGCTGACTTTTGCAATGGCAGAGGAACTTGAGCGTCGTGGAGCAAACGAAGTGTATATCCACGGCAACGAAGCCTCGCCGGAAATCAAAATTATTGGAAACAGCTGTGTGTATCCCGAAACTGTTCTTGGTTATGACCTTGAAGCCTGCGGAATTACCGGGCGTATATATTTACCCGAACTTCTTGAAATCGTGGAAGAGTGCGGAGGCAATAAAAAGAAAATCATTGCCGAGGCTACAACCCATAAAAGACGCCTTATGCCAAAGCACGTGACTCGTGAAGACATATACGCGTCGGTGAACTACCTTGCTTGCCTTTCTCAAGGTGTTGGGGTAGAAGATGACATTGACCATCTTGGCAATCGTCGTTTGTGCAGCGTTGGTGAGCTTTTGCAAAATCAAATGCGTATTGGTTTTACCCGAATGGACAAAACCATCAAAGAACGCATGACTATTCAAGACACCGAAAATGTTACACCCGAGAATTTGATTAACATTCGCCCAATCGTGACCAGCCTGCGTGAGTTTTTCGGAAGTTCGCCGTTGTCACAGTTCATGGACCAGCACAACCCACTTGCGGAACTAACCCACAAGCGTCGTATTTCTGCTCTTGGTCCGGGAGGACTTTCTCGTGAGCGTGCCAGCTTTGAAGTTCGTGACGTTCACTACACCCACTATGGTCGTCTTTGCCCAATCGAAACCCCGGAGGGACCCAACATCGGGCTTATCGGCTATCTTGCTACTTACGCCAAAGTGAACAAGTACGGCTTTATGGAGGCCCCGTATCGTCGTGTTGACAAAGAAAGTGGCATAGTAACCGACGAAGTTGTGTACCTATCAGCAGACAGGGAAGATGAATATATTGTTGCACAGGCAAACGAGCCTCTGACAGAGGACAATCGCTTTGTAAACAAGCGTGTTGCGGCACGGACAAGAAGTGAAATCGTTCAGGTTGACGCTACTACTGTTGACTTTATGGACGTTTCGCCAAAAATGCTTGTGTCGGTTGCCACAAGTATGATTCCGTTCCTTGAAAACAACGAGAACTCTCGCGCTCTAATGGGAGCGAACATGCAGAAACAAGCTGTTCCCCTCCTTGTAACAGAAGCCCCTATTGTGGGCACTGGTATGGAGCATAAGGCTGCCCTTGACTCTGGTGCAATTATAAAAGCAAATTCTGACGGCATTGTTGAAGCGGTTTCTGCTGACACAATTCTTATTCGCACAAAAAAAGGTGCGAAAGAAAGCTACCCGCTGATTAAATTCAAGCGTAGTAACCAAGGAATGTGTATTAATCAACGTCCCATTGTTACTCCGGGCGAAAGCGTAGTCGCAGGGCAGATTATCGCCGACGGCAGTGCTACTGAAAACGGCGAAATTGCCCTTGGTAAGAACGTTCTTATCGGCTTTATGACATGGGAAGGTTATAATTACGAGGACGCAGTTCTGCTGAACGAACGACTTGTTCGTGATGATGTTTATACTTCTCTTCATATTGAAGAATACAGCCACGAGGCACGGGACACCAAACTTGGTCCGGAAGAAATAACTCGTGAAGTGCCTAACACAGGCGAAGATACACTAAAAGACCTTGATGCTGGCGGGGTTATCCGCAAAGGTACGGAAGTTCGTGCAGGGGACGTGCTTGTAGGTAAAGTTACCCCTAAAGGCGAAACCGAGCTTACTGCGGAAGAGCGTCTGCTTCGCGCCATTTTCGGAGAAAAAGCCCGCGAAGTTCGTGACACTTCCCTTAAACTGCCCCACGGTGAAACCGGAGTGGTGGTGGATGTCCGTGTGTTCAGTCGCGAAAACGGAGACGACTTGCCTCCCGGTGTGAACAAAGAAGTTAAGGTGTACATTGCCCAAAAGCGTAAAATTTCTGTTGGGGATAAAATGGCGGGACGCCACGGGAATAAGGGTGTTGTTTCCCGCATTCTTCCGGAGGAAGATATGCCATTTCTTCCTGACGGCACACCCCTTGACATTGTCTTGAACCCGCTTGGCGTTCCCTCTCGTATGAACATTGGGCAGGTGTTTGAGGTGCAACTTGGCATGGCGGCACGCAAGCTGGGGTGGAAAGTTATGACCCCTGTCTTTGACGGCGCAAACGAGAAAGAAATTGAAGAAACTCTTTCTATGGCAGGCATGAGCACAGACGGGAAAACCATTCTGTATGATGGTCGCACAGGCGAAGCCTTTGACAATCCTGTTACCGTGGGCGTTATGTACTACCTAAAGCTGGCGCATCTTGTTGATGACAAGATTCATGCCCGTTCAACCGGTCCGTATTCGCTGGTGACACAACAGCCGCTCGGCGGTAAAGCCCAGTTCGGCGGACAGCGTTTTGGAGAAATGGAAGTTTGGGCACTTGAGGCATATGGTGCTGCTTATACCCTGCAAGAAATTCTTACAGTTAAGTCTGACGATGTTGTTGGTCGTGTCAAGACATACGAAGCAATTGTTAAAGGGCAAAACATTCCTACCCCGGGTGTACCGGAGTCCTTCAGGGTTCTTATAAAAGAGCTTCAATCACTTGCACTTGACATTCGTATTCTTGACGAAAACGGAGATGAGATTGAACTTGCGCAATTAGCTGAAGAGGACGCACCCGTCACCTATGTTGACCCTGATGATATTGGGGAAACCATTGCTACAAGCGACCTTTTCAAAGCCGCTCTTGAAGAAGGCGAAGACGACGAGGACTTGAGCGATGATGAACTTGAAGAGTTTGACGAGGGATATGTTGACCCTGCCGCTGATTTTGCCGACCCGGACGGAGATGATGCGGACGATGGCGAAAGTTATGATGAGTAAGAATGTGCCTTCTATCTCGGCGGTTAAGCCGCTTTAGAGTGTGACTTCCCCCCTTGCTTTTAACTGGTTGCCTGTTCACTATTAAATTAAAGAAGGTGTATATATGCCAAAGACAACATTTGATTCAATTCGTATTGGTCTTGCCTCCCCCGAAATGATTCTTGACTGGAGTTTCGGCGAGGTAACAAAACCCGAAACGATTAACTATCGCACAACCAAAGCGGAGCGTGATGGCTTGTTCTGCGAACGGATTTTTGGTCCAAGCAAGGACTGGGAATGTATGTGTGGTAAATATAAACGCGTTCGCTATCGTGGGAAAACTTGCGAAAAATGCGGCGTGGAAGTTACCACCAAAAAGGTTCGTCGCGAGCGGATGGGGCATATCGCCCTTGCCGCCCCGGTGTCCCACATATGGTACTTCAAAGCTGTCCCCTCTCGTATGGGATTGCTGTTAAACATTACTCCAAAGCTGTTGGAGCAAGTGTTGTACTTCGCCTCTTACATTGTAATTGACCCAGGGAAATCTCCCCTTGAGAAGTACCAAACCCTTACCGAAATGGATTATCGTCGTGCATATGAGCTGTACGAAAACGATTTTCGTGTTGGTATGGGTGCAGAGGCTGTGCGAGAGCTACTTGCCGAGCTTAATATTCCCGAACTTGCAGTTCAGCTGAAAGAAGAGCTGAAAACAGCAGTCGGGCAAAAGAAAATCAAGCTGATTAAGCGTCTTGAAGTGGTGGAGGCCTTCCGTAAAAGCGGCAACCGCCCCGAATGGATGGTGATTGACTATCTGCCTGTTATTCCGCCGGAAATTCGCCCGATGGTTCAGCTTGACGGGGGGCGTTATGCCTCCAGCGACCTAAACGACTTGTATCGTCGTGTGCTTAACCGAAACAACCGCCTGAAAAAGCTGTTGGAGCTTCGCGCGCCTGATATTATTATCCGCAACGAAAAGCGTATGTTGCAAGAATCGGTGGACGCACTTATCGACAATGGCCGCCGCGGCAAGCCTGTCACCGGTGGAAGCAGTAACCGCCCGCTGAAATCTCTATCAGAGATTTTGCGTGGTAAACAAGGACGCTTCCGTCAAAACCTGCTTGGTAAACGTGTTGACTATTCGGGGCGTTCGGTTATCGTTGTTGGACCGGAGCTAAAGATTTACCAATGCGGACTGCCGAAAGAAATGGCACTGGAGCTGTTCAAGCCCTTTGTTATGAAGCGTTTGGTGGAAACTCTTGCGGCAAGCAACATCAAAGACGCGAAAAAGCGTGTTGACCGCGTACACCCTGAAGTTTGGGACGCACTTGAGAATGTGATTAGCGAGCATCCTGTGCTTCTAAACCGTGCGCCAACCCTTCATAGACTGTCGATTCAAGCGTTCGAGCCTGTACTCGTTGAGGGTAAGGCTATTAAACTGCACCCTCTTGTGTGTGCGGCGTTTAATGCGGACTTTGACGGAGACCAAATGCCGGTTCACGTTCCACTATCCGCTGAAGCACAAGCAGAGGCACGATTCCTGATGCTTTCGGCAAACAACCTGCTTAAACCCTCTGACGGGCGTGCGGTGACAGTGCCGCAACAGGACATGGTTCTTGGATGTTTCTATCTGACAACCGACCGCCCTGGCGAAAAGGGAGAGGGGCGTGCGTTCTCAAGCTATGACGAAGCTATGATGGCATACTCCCAAGGAGAGATTAGCATTCAGGCTGCCATCCGAGTGAAAGTGAAAAAAGAGATTGACGGAGAAATGCGTTCGGCTATTATTGATGCCACGATGGGGCGTTTGATTTTCAATGCGGCTATTCCCCAAAACCTTGGATTTGTTGACCGCACAAACCCTGAAACTGCACTTGACCTTGAAATTGCTTTCCCGTGTACTAAAAGTTTACTTGGGGAAATTATTGACCGCATTATTGCTCGTCATGGTGTTTCTGAAACTGCGGTGGTTCTTGACAAAATCAAGGAGCTTGGCTTCCACTATTCAACAAAAGCGGCTATTTCTATTTCTGTTGCTGACGTTATGGTGCCGGACAGCAAGCAAGCCCTGCTTGATGCGGCACAAAAAGAAGTGGATACAGTAGAAGAATTTTTCCTTGCAGGCGAGCTTACAAAAGATGAGCGTTACCGCAGTATTGTTGCTATTTGGGAAAAGACCACAGATAGCGTTATCGAAGCTGTGAAAGAAAGTTTTGACCGCTTTAATCCCATGAAGATAATGGTTGATTCAGGGGCTCGTGGTACAATGACACAAATGCGTCAGCTTGCAGGTATGCGTGGGCTTATGTATGCTACTTCAGGCGAAACAATTGAAATTCCAATTAAGTCAAACTTCCGCGAGGGGCAAACAATTCTTGAGTATTTCATGGCGGCGCGCGGCGCACGAAAAACTCTGTCGGATACGGCTCTTAAAACTGCGGACTCTGGGTATCTGACCCGCCGTCTGGTTGACGTTAGCCAAGATGTTATCATTCGTGAGGACGATTGCGGCTCTACCGGTGGTATTTGGGTGGAGGATATGTACAACGACGGCGAAGTGATTCACAAGTTCTCAGACCGTCTTATTGGTCGCTATCCTGTGGCTGACATTGTTCACCCTAAAACTAAAGATGTCATTGCTCCCGCAGGGGAAATGATGAACGACCTTGCCGTCTCTCGCATTATTTCTGCGGGGATAACAGGGGCGAATATCCGCACAATTCTTCAGTGCCGTTCAAAGTATGGGGTTTGTGCCACTTGCTATGGCTCGGATATGTCAAACGGCAAGCAGGTGAATGTTGGTGAAGCTGTGGGCATTATTGCGGCGCAGTCTATTGGCGAGCCGGGTACACAGCTGACAATGCGTACTTTCCATACAGGAGGTGTTGCAGGAAGTGACATTACCCAAGGTCTACCCCGTATCGAAGAGATTTTCGAGGCTCGTCGCCCGAAAAAATCTGCTATTATCGCAGAACATGCGGGTAAAGTTTCATATGACCCTGACACCAAGTCGAAAATTCTTGTTGTCACCGCAGAGGACAATACCTCGACCCAATACACAGTGCCGTATAACCTACGCACCGAGGTAGCTGAGGGTGACATGGTTGAGCAGGGGCAACCAATGACCGAAGGTCACATTGCACCGCAGGATATTGTGAAAGTAAGCGGGCTTGATGCGGTTTATGATTACATTATTCGTGAAGTTCAGCGGGTGTATCGTAATCAGTCGGTGGAAATTAACGACAAGCACATTGAGGTTATCGCCCGCCAAATGACCCGCAAAGTTAAGGTAGACGACCCGGGCGACACCGAGCTTCTGCCGGGTGCGGTTATCAATCGCTTAGAGTTTGAGGCAGCAAATGCCGAGATTGAAGAGCGTATTGCCACAGCAAGCGACCGCGACGGCGGAAACAAAGAGGATATTACTCTTCGCACTGCTACCAGCACACCAATGTTGCTTGGTATCACAAAGGCGTCGGTAATGACTGAATCCTTCCTGTCTGCCGCATCTTTCCAAGAAACCAACAAAGTTCTGACCGAAGCCGCCATTCGTGGCAAGGTTGACCATCTTGTTGGGCTGAAAGAGAATGTGATTATCGGTAAACTTATCCCTGCCGGCACCGGCATGGAGCGTTATCGCAACATTGAGGTGGAAAACCGCATGGAAGATACCGTTGCCATATTGTAAGTCGGCTAAAATCTTTGGCAAAATCTTTGGCAAAAATCTTTTGAAAAAAGGATTGACAAAGTTGTTTTGATGTGATATAATCTTGTAGTCAGCTTGTCCCTGTGGCAGGCTGACTTACGGAGGATTAGCGAAGTGGTCATAACGCGGCGGTCTTGAAAACCGTTTGGGGCAACCCACGGGGGTTCGAATCCCTCATCCTCCGCCAAGCGAGTGTAATCCGAACCCATACTTCATTTACGGGGATGTGTTTGGTATTGTCATACCAATATAGGATTACGCAAAAAGCAGAGTACCAATTCGGTACTCTGCTTTTTTCATAACTAC
>Ga0209755_10003636_pt1 | contig 19087 bp, 13 predicted proteins | sample TergutCo191P1_FD_187301 | JGI IMG/M metagenome (GOLD analysis project Ga0209755, IMG submission 187301) | Cornitermes sp. P1 segment gut microbial communities from Petit-Saut dam, French Guiana - Co191P1 (SPAdes) (version 2) | ecosystem: Host-associated > Arthropoda: Insects > Digestive system...
TTATAAAAATTGTTTAAAATTGCAAAATTTTAGAATTATTTCTTGCGGCTTCATGAAAGAACTGGGCTTAAACAGCTTTTCGTGGCTATTAATGAGAGGTAATGTTATTTAAGGATAGGCTCTTAATCTGTTCGCGCGTTTGTCGTGGCACTTTTCGCCTCTCAAGTTGACACAGGAGAGGCACTGTTGTATGTTAAAAAAAGAGGAAAGCAATGGCCCAACAAGAAAGCATAAACATACTCGAGTTCCAGCAGCGATTTGCGACGGACGACACCTGCTGCGACCACCTATTCAAAATACGCTGGCCGGAAGGCCCAACATGCGCCAAATGCTGCGGCAGGAATTTCTACAAAATGAACCGCCCCAAGGGGCGCGGTATTAAACCGCAAAAGGGCTACGCCCTTAAGAAACAGTAGGCCAGGTTTCCCAGGCACGCAGGATAACAGGTGGTGATGCAGAAAGTATGACGAGGTAGTAGATACAGCCAGGGCAAAAGCGATACCATGAGATATGACAATAACCATAGAACTCAGATGCCCCCGCTGTAACGACAACAACCTAGCACGAAACGGGAAAAAACGCAACGGCACACAAAATTACCTGTGCAACGCCTGCGGAAGGCAATTCATAAGGGACGACCAGCGTACCTATATCGGGACGCTGCTTTGCGTAACCGGTCTCATAAAAATCATGCTTGCGAGGGGATGTGGCATACGCGACATCGCCTCCATACTCCGCATAAGCGTGCAGAAGGTCCTGAAAACGCTGACTTCCACCAAATACCGGATAAAACCGAAGCTGGGCCACTACGATTGCCTAGAAGTGGACGAGTTTTGGACGTATGTGGGGTTCAAGAAGAACAGGAAATGGCTGATATACGCGTATCACAGGAAAACTGGAGAGATAGTGGCCTACGCATGGGGAAAACGGAACCTGAAAATGGCGAAAAGGCTGAGAAAACGGCTTGAGGAGCTTGGGGTGAGCTACGACAGGATAGCGTGCGATGAGTGGGGGAGCTTTCTTTCCGCATTCAGTGGCTACGAGCTGCTCATCGGCAAGCAACACACGCAGGGGATAGAGGGGAGCAACTGCCGCCTGCGGCACCGCATAAGGCGGGCGTTCAGGAGAAGCTGCAATTTTTCAAAGAAGCTGGCGAATCATATGAAGGCGTTTTCCTTGGTTTTTCATTATCTCAACTATGGCTGGCTTTGAGCTGTCATACTTTCTGCAACACCTCCCGATGCATCTGCATGGCGCAGATGCGGTTAAGTAGCACTGATTTCGGCATCGCAGATGCCGCATCCCCATTGGATTTAATCAGGGCTTCCTTTGCGCTGTACTTAGACACTACAAACTGCGAAAGGTTGCAAAAAACGCATGTTTTTGACCAAAAAATGGCGTTTTTCTCTTGACACAATCCTAGGATATGTCATACTGAGGGCAAAACTAAATAAACGAGGTATTTATGCTCAATTTCAGCGACTACGTTTCGAACATGCCCGACAATCCCCACCAGAACTTTGCGCAGCTTCTGGAGCAAATCGCCAGGGATCATGCGGGCAAGGATGCGATCCTGTACCGTTCCGGCGGACAAAAGGAATTTACCCGCTGGAGCTTTGCCAGGTATGGCGAAGAATGCCGCAGAATCGCCCGGGGGCTGCTTGCGGCGGGGCTCGTCAAGGGTGACTGCGTGGTTTTGTGGGCCGAAAACCGCCCCGAGTGGATGGCCGTCTGGATGGGGGCCATTATAGCCGGCCTTTCCATTGTGCCGGTGGATTTTCTGGTCACGGAAAAGGAATGCCTTAACATAATCAAGATCACCAGGGCCAAAGCCTTTTTCCACTCCGCGAAAAAACAGGAATTTGCCGAGTCCTTGAGCGATGAGGGCGCAAAAATGACTGTCTCGGTGTGCATAAGCCCTAAGAAAGGCGGCGGCAAATCCGAATTCTACGACTTTGGCGCGGATGCCGACGGCCAGGCTTTGCCGGATGCGAACAGCATAGCGCCGGATTATCCGGCCTCCATAGTCTTCACCTCTGGCACCACCGGTGTGGCCAAGGGCGTAACCCTTTCCCACAAAAACATCATCGCCAACGCCAGTGCCGCAATCCGCATCCTGGAGCCCAACGACAAGGACGTGTTCCTGGACGTGCTGCCCCTGCACCACACCTACCCAACCACCTGCTGTTTCATTGCGCCGCTGAGTTTCGGCATTCCTACGGTGATCGTTGACAGGGTGGTCGGCGACGTGATACGCGCCGACGCAAGGGATGCGGGAGTGTCCTTCTTTATCGGCGTTCCCTTGCTTTTCGACAAGTTCATGGCCGGGGCCGAGAAAAAAATCACCGGGATCAAAAAACTGGTGCTCAGTGGTCCGCGGAAAAAGACGCTGGCGCTGGCGAAGCAGGGGAAGCCGGAGTTTGGCCAGAACCACAAACTGCTGAAAAAGGTGCGCGCCAAGTTCGACCTTGCCTCCGTGCGGATGATGGTCGCAGGCGGCGGCCCGCTCAACCCCACGACCGCGGACTTTTTCGACTCGCTGGGTTTCAACATCGTCCAGGGCTACGGCATGAGCGAGAATTCGCCCCTTATCACCGTGAACACACCGCGGCACAAGCGGAATGAGTCGGTCGGGCTTCCGGTCAGCTACACCAAGGTTAAAATATTCGAGCCGAACGAGGAAGGAATCGGCGAAATCGGCTGTACTTCCCCGTCGGTCATGATCGGGTATTTCGAGAACGAGGAAGCGACCAACGAGGTGATCAAGGAGATTAACGGAGAGCGCTGGCTGTTCACCGGCGATCTTGGCAAAATCGACAGTGATGGGTTCCTCCATATAATGGGCCGCAAGAAGAACCTTATCGTTACCGCTGCCGGCAAAAACATCTATCCGGAGGAAATCGAGGTTCTGTTTAGCTCGCGGATCATCGCCGAGATTCTTGTCGTGGGCCGCAAGGCGAAGGACGGCTCGGGCGAATCGATTTTTGCGGTGGTTGTGCCCAACTACGAGAATATCAAGGAAGACCATCCTGGCAAGGAAAGCAACGAGTCGTTTATAAGAGGCGAGATCAAGAAACTTGTCGAGGATGCGAACCGGAAGTTGCCCCCGTACAAGAAAATCAGCGACTTCACGCTTCGCGCGGAGCCTTTCGAGAAGAACGCGCAGCAGAAAATCAAGCGCTTCCTGTACAAAGAGTACGAGAACGCATAGGCCCTTGTTCCACGCAGCCCCCCTCCCAAGGTGTTCATGGGGAGGGGGTCTGCTTCCCTTGGGTCTTGATTTGATAAAAAAATCCCAAGCAAATGCAAAATATGGGCACAAGTGGCTTGTCACTGTTGACAAAAACGGGCATAATGACATTATCACAACAGCATGTCGCAGCTTATGTTGCGAATTTTAGGAGGATAACACATTGGATCTTTTGTTCTGGATGGGGATTCTTGGTGCCGTCATTGCGATAGGTTTTGCCTACATTCAGCACCGTAAGGTGCTCAAAAACGATGAAGGCACTCCCAAAATGAAGGAAATTGCGGCCGCTATTCGCGAGGGTGCGAACGCTTATCTTAAGCGCCAGTACCGCGTTGTCATACTGTTTTTCAGCGTTATGACCGCGATTTTGGCTGCGCTTGCGTACATTCCGTTGCTTATGGGTGCGGAACAGGGTCTTGTCAACGCATTTATTCCCTTCGCATTTCTAACGGGTGGTTTTTTCACCGGTCTTGCGGGTTTCATAGGGATGAAGGCTGCGACCAAGGCCAATGCGCGCACGGCTTATGCGGCCCAGCAGGGACTCAACAGGGGGCTTAGAGTTGCGTTCTCGTCTGGCACGGTCATGGGTTTCGTTGTCGCGGGCTTTGGGCTTCTCGACATCGCGGCCTGGTACCTTATACTGCATTATGTGTTCCGCGCACCGCCGGATGTTATTGCTCCGGTCATGCTTACCTTCGGTATGGGCGTTGCGTCCATGTCGATGTTCGCCCGCGTTGGCGGCGGTATCTTTACCAAGGCTGCGGACGTTGGCGCGGATCTCGTGGGCAAGGTCGAGGCCGGCATTCCGGAAGACGACCCGCGGAACCCAGCGGTTATTGCAGACAACGTCGGCGACAACGTTGGTGACGTTGCCGGTATGGGCGCTGACCTCTACGAGTCCTATGCCAATGCGCTTGTGGCGACTTTCGCCATTGGTGTGGCGGCCGGCTTTGGAAGTTCTGGCCTGTTGCTGCCCATCCTAATCGCTTCGGTCGGCATCATCGCTTCCATTATAGGAACCTTCTGCGTGCAGACGAAGGAAGGGGCAAACCAAGAGGGCCTTCTGCGCTCGTTGCACAGGGGGACTTATGTTGCCGGTGCGATTTCGGCCATTACCGCCCTGCCGCTTACGCTGTTCGTTGCGAGGAATACCTTTGTGCGCTTGGCCGGAACGGTGGATGCCTACATATATAACATGTATAGCGAAGCCGATCTCATGCGCCGCGTTGTTCTGGAGGAAGGTGGATACGCCTATTACGCTAACGCAATGTGGCAGAACGCATGGGGCATTTATGCCTCGGTTCTGATCGGTCTGATTGCGGGTTTTATTATCGCACACTCCACCGAGGTTTTTACCTCCGTAAGCCACAAGCACACCAAGGAGCTTGCGAAGTCCTCCGAAACGGGCACTGCGATGATCATAATCGGCGGTATATCGCTTGGGATGAAGTCCGCGGCGATACCCATTATCACGGTTGCGATTTCAATTATCCTGAGCTTCCTTGTTTCAGGCGGCTGGCGCCCGGATGATCCGAACATCGGGTTCGTGGCCTTCAACGCCGGTCTCTACGGTATTGGGCTTGCGGCGGTCGGTATGTTGGCCACCCTCAGCGTTACCTTGGCGGCCGACGCCTACGGGCCCGTGGCGGACAACGCTGGCGGTATTGCGCAGATGGCCGGGTTGCCGGAACAGGTTCGTGAGCGGACCGATGCGCTTGACTCGCTGGGTAATACCACCGCGGCGATCGGCAAGGGCTTTGCGATTGGCTCCACCGCGTTTACTGCGGTAGCGTTGCTGGTTTCCTATGTCAATATTGCGAACGATCAGCTGATTGAGGCGGGTGCGCCCCTTATCGAAGGCACTCGCTGGGCGCTGAACCTCCAGCTTACCAGTCCGCCCATGTTGGTCGGTCTGTTCCTTGGTGCGGTCATGTGCTTTATTTTTGCGGCCTATACCATTGGCGCGGTTGGCAATGCGGCGCAGAGTATCGTCAAAGAGGTTCGCCGCCAGTTCAAGGAAATCAGGGGCCTTATGGAAGGTACGGCTAAACCTGATTACGCATCCTGCGTGGACATCTGTACCCGCAGTGCGCAGAAAGAAATGCTTCGCCCGGCTATTCTTGTAATCCTTGCTCCCATCGTTGTCGGGGCTTTCCTTGGCGTAGAGGGGGTTGTCGGCCTTCTCGCTGGTGTTATCGTGACGGGCTTCCCCATGGCGGTGTTCATGCTTTCCGCCGGCGGTGCTTGGGACAATGCGAAGAAGTACATCGAGAAGGGCAGGTTCGGCGGCAAGGGCAGCGACAGCCACAAGGCGGCGGTTATCGGCGACACAATCGGCGATCCGCTTAAGGACACCACTGGCCCGTCCTACAACCTTCTTATCACGCTTTCCTCGACTGTATCCATCGTGTTCGTCGGCGTGACTATTGCGATCTCGCAAGCCCACGGGCTGTGGGTACCAGATCCGGCCGGAGCTGCGTATGCCGTAATCGAAGCATTACAGACGGGCTGTGCGGCTGCTGCGGCTGAGTATGTGATTACCCCTGCGGTAGAGACCTACGAGGCAGTTGGGGCGTATTTTGCTGGGTACGAAGCGACTTATGCGGTTGAGTATGCGAACAATGTGGCTCCCCTTCCTTAGGTAGGCGTTAACGCACTGGTTTAATGCACCCCGAATTCCTCTGTCGGAGTTCGGGGTGTTTTTTTTGGAGGTACGACAATGAAGTTATATGTGATGCAATGTGGCATACTTTACAGTGACAAAGGTGTCTTTGTCTCGGGGTGCGCCGGGAAATTCGACGTTCCCGTCCCTTACTTTTTAATCGAGCACGAAAAGGGCTATGTGCTGTTTGATTCCGGGCATAACCGGACAACGGTGACCGAGCCGCAAACGCTGCCCCAGGCTATATTGGACTCGTTTTGCCCGGCCGAGTTTGGGGACGGCTATGTGCTGGATGCGCTGAAAAAAGCGGGCGTTAAGCCGGAGGACATCGTATACCACGTTTGCTCGCACCTCCACTTTGACCATGCGGGCGGCATCGGCCTTTTCCCGAACGCAACCTATGTGGTACAGCGACAGGAACTGCATTATGCCTATGTGCCGGATCCGTTCATTAAGCTCGTGTACTTCCGCGAGGATTTTGACAAAGATGTTAATTGGCTGTTTCTGGATGGCTGGAATGACAACAGGCACGATTTGTTCGGCGATGGAAAAATCATTATTCACTACACGCCGGGCCACACCCCGGGGCACCAATCCCTGCTGGTTAACCTGGAAAAAGACGGGCCAATGCTTTTGACGCAGGACGCTTGCTTCACCGAGGAAAACCTTAACGGACTGCAGCTTCCCGGAACAGTCGCCAACGGTTCGGAGTATATCAAAACCTTGATGACGTTCAGGGATATGCAAAAGCGCGGCGTCAAAATCGTAGCCGGTCATGATCCCGACGCTTGGCTTTTGATGAAAAAGTTTCCGGACTTCTATCAATAAAGTTCTTGCGAAGCAATTAACGGCCTTGCCTAGCCATTGGGGTTAGGCAAATGCATTCTAAGTTTTTCTATTAGCCGCTCGAACTTTATGGGTTTTCCTAGGTGGTCATTCATACCGGTTTTGATGCATAAATCGATATCTTCTTTAAAGACATTGGCGGTCATCGCTATAATGGGTATACGTTTTGACAATTGGGTATCGAGCGCCCGTATATCACGCGTCGCGGCAAAACCGTCCATAACGGGCATCTGAAGATCCATCAGAATCATGTCGTATCGTTCTGGGTCTTCAAGGAACATATTTACCGCCTCTTGGCCATTGGTCGCGCATTCGGTTTCTATACCCGTGGGCTTAAGCAACTCAACAATAATCTCGCGGTTAATATCCACGTCATCCACCACCAGCATCCGGTAGCCTTCAAAATATGCAGCCTGTTCAGCTCCCTCGCAGTAGTCGCCGTCCGTCTCGTCGCCAATCTCGAACCGTACAGTAAAGATGAACTTTGCGCCTTTGCCCAACTCCGACTCGATTGAAATTTTCCCGCCCATCGCCTCCACAATGCGTTTGGAAATAGCCAGACCAAGACCCGTTCCGCCGAACTTTCGGGTTGTACCAGCCTCCGCTTGCTCGAAGGCGCTAAATAGACGCGTCTGCTGTTCTTTTGATATGCCGATACCCGTGTCGGAGATCTCGATTCGCATGATGGCTTCAGAGTCGTCGTTGCCGCACAGACATTTCGCGCTAAACGTGATCTGGCCGCCGTGGGGTGTGAATTTGACGGCGTTGGTCAAAAAGTTGGTGATTACCTGTGTCAAACGTAGCCCGTCCCCGATCATGAACCGCGGAATTGCATCATCCAAGTTTACCACGAGTCTAAGGGCCTTTTCCTCTATGTACAGGCTCAACATGGTAACGGTGCTATCGACTATTTTTCTGAAATCAAACGGCTGGCAATACAATTCGAATTTGCCGGCCTCGATTTTTGACATTTCCAGTATGTCGTTAATGATACCAAGCAGATGATTGGAAGCCCCCTCAATTTTTTCAAACGCATAGTCTTTGTCCTGAATTTCCAGGGCTGTTTTGCCGATGGCCGTCATGCCAACGATGGCGTTTATTGGTGTCCGTATTTCATGGCTCATGTTGGACAGAAAGTTACTTTTGGCAAGACTGGCCGCCTGTGCCTCTTCAAGAGCCGCCTTCAGTTTGGCAAGCATCTCTTTTTCCTCGCGCAGGTCGCGCACATAGGCAATGACAAAATCCCCGTCGCCAAGCCTTACGCGTTCAAGAATCTCCTCGCAGGGGATGGGTTCTCCCTTCAAGGTTTGGTACATCCACTCATAACGCACACTGCCTTTATCGAACGCCAAATCCAGCATCTCAAAACATTTCTTATATGAAAGTGAACCGTCTGGCTGATACTCCGGGTGAAAGGCATGAGAATCTTCTATGTACACCTGTTTGTCGGAAATCCCAAACAAACTTTCCACTTTATGGTTGACATCCAAAACATTACAATCTTTGTCATAAAGCGCGCACATCAAAGGCGAGGAATCAAGCATGGCATGCAGTCTTTGCTTCACGGTACGTTCCATTTCCCTGTATTTATAGACATCGCTTAAATCGCGTACAAAGACGACCACGCCATCTTCGCCCTGCCATTTTACGCGGGTTATGGTGGTTTCCGCTGGAATGAGCGAGCGGTCTAATTTTTGCAACATCCATTCAAGACTGGAGTGTCCGGTTTCAAGGGCGGACTTCATACATTGCTCAAGTTTGTCACTTGATCGCAATCCGTCGGGTTGGTATTCGGGCACAAGATCCCGCCATCTGGCGAAATATTCCTCTTTGCTCGCCAAACCAAATAGTTTTAGGACAGCCTGGTTACAATCGTATATTTCAAAATTTTTGTCGCGCAAACTGCAACCCAAGGGCATGTTGTCGATGAAAAGCTGCAAACGATTCCGATAAGACTCGCGCCTTTCGTCTTCGGCAAATTCTTCCCGCAAATCCTGTATAAACCCCATAAAGCCGTCTTCGCCTTGCCAGTTCATCCTTGCGACGGTTACCGCCGTGGGAATAGGCGTGCCGTCAGGTTTTTGATGTACCCAGTCAAACTTCGAACGCCCTTGGGAAAACGCTTCTTTCGCATAGCGGCGGGCCTTTTTTCTGGAATCGGTGCCGCAGGGCTGGTGTGGCGGAAGAAGTTCGGAAACCCTGTCAAGGCATTCCTGGGGGCTACTTAACCCAAAGAGATCGGCGGTTTCCCGGTTGCAGAAAATAAGGTTGCCGCCCTTGTCCCAAAGGACACAGGGGGCTGGTATGACGTCTATGATGGAGCGCAATGTTTGTTCTTCGGCTGTTCCCCATCGTTCGGCGGCCTGTTTCGGGGTTATCCAACCCAGTTCCATGCCTTGCTCCTCCTCGACCCTGTCCACTTTATTCGATAAAATCATAGCATTTTTCTGCGAATATGATAATAGACCCCTTGCGAAACTCCATAAGTTTTGCGAACCAGAGGCTCTTAAAACTGCATTTTCAGGGGAACCTTGACGGAAAAGGAAGGATAGTGCATATATGAAGTATCGATGCAGGAAAATTCCAAGTGCAGACGACTGTGCTGAAGGAAGGCAAACCGTGAGACTTTTGACCGTAGACACCATCGAAGAGGCAAGGCGGAAACTCCTGGACTGCGGGATCGTCCGTGCGGGGCTTTCCTGCGAGCGACTGGAAATTCGGCAAGCTCTGGGCCAGGTTCTTGCTACGGACATAACGGCCCAGGAGGATGTCCCGAATTTTCGCCGTTCCGCCGTGGACGGTTACGCGGTAATCTCCGCCGACACCGCGGGGGCTGGGGAAGCCTTGCCGGTTCTGTTGCGGTTTATGGGCTCAGTTGAAATGGGAAAAGCCGCTGGTTTCAGTCTGGGCCGCGGGGAATGCGCCTATGTGCCAACCGGGGGCATGATCCCCGAAGGTGCAGATGCGATGGTGATGGTGGAGCATGCCGAAACTTTTGACGGCACCAAGGGCGGGGAGGAAATCGCCGTGTACAAAAGCGCGGCGGTGGGGAGCCATGTGGTACGCGTTGGCGAAGATTTAAGGCAAGGGGAACTTCTATTACAGCGCGGAACAAAAATCCAGTCCCAGGAAATAGGTGTCTTAGCTGCCGCTGGCATTACCCAAGTACCGGTGTACCTTCCCCTGCGAATCGCGATTATTTCCTCTGGCGATGAACTGGTTTCCCCAGATGCGCGGTCGAGCCCTGGGGAAGTCCGGGACATCAACACTTTGGCCCTGGAAGCCCTAGCCATGGAAAGCCACTACCGGGTTGTCAGTACGCAAACAATAAAGGACGATGAAAAGGCGTTGGAGGAAGCGATTCGCAAAGCGATGGGGGAAAGCGATGTGGTGGCCCTTTCTGGGGGGAGTTCCCAGGGAGCGAAGGACTTAACCGCCAAGGTGTTTTCCGGCATCGCCGATCCCGGGGTCTTTACCCACGGGCTTGCGGTAAAGCCGGGCAAACCCACCATTCTGGGCTACGACCAAAAGACCGGCACCGTGCTGGCCGGGCTTCCTGGGCACCCAGTTTCGGCGTTAATGGTTTTCAGGGTTTTGTTTTCGTGGTTGGCGAGACAACTTACTGGCCAAGAAGATCCCCGCCCGATTCCTGCAAAAATCACCCACAACATTGCCAACTCGCCAGGAAGAACCTGCTATCAACCCGTTGCCCTGCATACCGCGGATGGGGAATACCTTGCCGAGCCAATCTTTGGCAAGGCGGGAATGATCACCACTTTGACAAAGGCGGACGGATATATCGTTATTGACCTTAACAAAGAAGGTCTGGAAAAAGGTGAAAACGTGCAGGTTTTTGCCTTTGAGTGTTCTTACCCTTCGGGAGTTTGCAAAAAGACATGGCAAGACGACGCAACCTCTACTTAAGTAACGTGCCAGTTGAAGAGGCACTTTTGCGATTTACGGCCGCACTACAGGATGCCGCCAAAGGTGGATTCGAATGCCGCCGCGAAAAAATCCCCTCGGTCGAGGCCCTGGGCCGCGTAACCGCAGGGGCAGTGTACGCCCGTTGCTGTTCCCCTCTGTTCAATGCGGCGGCCATGGACGGAATCGCCGTTGTTGCGGCATCCACCGCAGGCGCCTCCGAGACAAACCCCGTCAGACTGGTTCTGGATAAGGACTTCAAACCAGTGGACACCGGAGATCCGATTCGCCCGCCTTACGATGCAGTGATCATGGCGGAGTATGTGCATGAAAACGATGACTTTTCGGTGGTCATAAGGGAGGCCGCGGTCGCTTGGCAGCATATCCGGCCAATTGGCGAGGACATTGTTACTGGCGAGATGATAATCCCAAGCAGGCACAAAATACGGCCCATCGACATTGGAGTGTTGTTGTCGGCGGGGATTGTCGAGCTTGAGGTTCTGGGGAAACCAAAGGTGGCGATTTTTCCCACCGGAAACGAGATCATCGAACCCGGGCAGACACCCAAGGAAGGCGAAATCGTGGAGTCCAACACCAGGATGTTTGAGGCTTTGGTCAGGGAGGCCGGGGGTGAGGGAATTCGCTTTGCGACCATCCCCGATGATCCGGCTCTTCTGGAAAGCGCCCTTAAAGCCGCCCTTGCGCGGTTCGACATGATACTGGTGAACGCAGGATCCAGCGCCGGAACCGAAGACTACACTGCCGAGGTGCTGGAAAAATTGGGACGGGTAATCGTTCACGGCGTCGCAATGAAGCCTGGCAAGCCGGTGATTCTGGCGATCGCAGAGGGCAAACCTGTGATTGGCATCCCGGGGTACCCGGTGTCGGCGTACCTTGCCTACCAAAATTTCGCCGCCCCGGTTCTTGCGGCACTCTCTGGCAGGCAATCCCCTGGACTCCCGATGACCAAAACCGCGGTTGCCGCGGTCATGGCAAAGCGTTTGGTGTCCTCGTTAAAACACCGGGAATATGTGCGGGTCAAACTTGGCAGCGTTGATGGCAAGCTGGTCGCATCGCCGCTGGCCCGGGGAGCTGGGGCGGCCATGTCCCTTGTGCGCGCCGATGGTTTTTGCGTCATACCCCAGAACAGCGAAGGCGTGGAAGCCGGGCAGACCGTGCAAGTGGAATTGTGCCGCCCTCCACACGAACTTGAGCGCACGCTTGTTTCCACGGGCAGTCACGACCTTATCCTGGACATCATCGCCGACATGATGAGCGGTAAGGGCTACTTCCTGGCTGGAACCCACGTTGGCAGCACCGCCGGTCTCATGGCCCTGAAGTGCGGCGAGTGCCACATCGCCCCGATCCATCTTCTGGACGAGGATTCGGGAACCTACAACATCCCCTACCTAAAACGGATTTTCCCAGATACGCCCATAAGCTTGGTGAAGGGAGTGGGCAGGGTGCAGGGCTTGATCGTCAAAAAGGGGAACCCTCTGGGCCTGCGCTCGCTGGAGCAACTTGCGGGTTGTCGTTACATTAATCGCCAGCGGGGTTCCGGGACAAGGCTTTTCCTGGACTTTAAGCTACGACAGCAGGGTATAACCCCAGATTGCGTAAACGGCTATGACCGCGAAGCCCTTACCCACATGGCCGTGGCCGCCGCGGTGGAAAGCGGAAGCGCCGACGCAGGAATGGGTATTGCCTCGGCAGCCGCGGCGCTTGATCTGGGATTCGTGCCTCTAGGGGTTGAGGAATACGACTTCGCCATGCCTTCCCGTTTCATGGAACTGCCCCAGCTAAAGCTTTTTATAGAAACGCTGAAAAGCGAGGCCTTCCAGAGGCGGCTCGGGGAGTTGGGTGGGTATACATGGGAATCCTGCGGGATGGTAAGGGATGACATATCCCAGATACCTTAATTACGGTTTTGCCAGCGCATAAAAAAAGACCCCGCAGGGCCTTTTATCATCTCCAGGGGGAATCGAACCCCCGTTGTCGGGATGAAAACCCGATGTCCTAACCCCTAGACGATGGAGACTTGGCTTCCGAGAAGCCGGTGCCCTTTCGGGCCTCTATCATAAAACCGAACCTATGCTCGGCAAGGATAACTTAAATCTACAAATTTTAGCGCAGATGTGTCAAGTGGTTTCGGCAAGAAAAAAAGAAAAATTCGCTCCCGCGTTTCTGCGCCTGCTACATCTGCAGCTTGCCAAGAATCATCTCGCGGAATTCCTTGACCTTGTTATTGCTAGGCTCCATGGAAAGGGATGCACTACAGTCGGAAAGGGCCTTGGGATAGTCGCCCATGTGGAAATACGCCTGGCCGCGCCTGAACAGGCAATAATGCTGATAGGGGTTTATCTCCAGCGACAGGGTTAGATCATCTATGGCTTTGGGGTACTGCTGCAATACCAGGCGTACAATTCCCCGATAATAAACGGATATATGGGATTTTTTGTCCAGCTCTAGGGATTTCGTAAAGTCCGCGATTGCCTCGTCGTATTTTGATTGGGCGAAATTCGCCAGCCCCCGGTGTTTGTATATAAGGGCCACGATCTGTTCGTCCTGCTCCTTCTCAAGAATCAGGCTGTAAATGGCTATGGTGTCCTCAAACTGCTTGTTGTTGTGGGCTGTAAGCGCGCTAAGCAACAGCTCGTCCACGGATTTGTTTGCCAGCTCATCCCGCGAAACGGCTTCCCGTTGCGGTTTGGTTGCGGGGGCAGGCGCAGGAGCGGAGGCTTGCGAAGGAATAAAGGAATCGCTTACCCGCTCAATTGTATGATAAAAGTTTTCCCGCCGCTCTACCAACTGCGTGTTGATATTTTTCTGGTAGGAACGTATATCCTGGAAAACCATGTCGGCAAGGAAAAGGTTCGCATTAACGGCGTACAGCCTGCGTTTGTGCGAATCCAAGGGACTGAACTCGCTTTTATAGAATATCTCGTGCTCGACCTCGGCCCATGCGTCTTGAAGGATCGTGCGTATCTGTATTTCAATGACGTCGCAACCAGCGTCCCCCCTTACGCGGGTAAGGTCGTCGGGGACTTTTATGAGCAGATGAATCGATTCGTAGCCGAATTCCTTGTGTGAATAAAGCCCGCCCTTTCGATCGACCTCGGTAACCTCGAAATGATCGCTTACAAGCCTTTCCGCTTGAGCCAGATCGTCCATAAAAGGACAGACAATCCTTACGCCCATTAAATCGGTGAGGAGAGGGACTTTAATGCCCGACTTGAGCTGCCGGAGATACTTCTTGTAATAGCTAGTGAAATTTTTTGTCCGCACTTTGACCGTGGGGTGGGGTACGATGGGCGCAAGCACCTTCGTCAACCGGCGTTCGATGTCCCCCACAATCAAAATTCTAGCATCGGCTTTGGACTCGAACCACTTGCGAAGTTTTTCTTGGTTAGGAACCGTCCCCGTTTCCAGGCTTGGAACTATCGGATTTGCATCATCTCTCATGGCGATAAAAAAGCCGTCTGAAAACCTTTTGCGGGTTTTCAGACGGTTTCCTATTCAGGTTTGCTACGCTTTAAATCGAGCGTCGCACTCCGGACTACTCTGCACCGTTACCGCCGGCTTCCGGGCTGGGGGTAAAAGTAGTAGTAGTAGCCTGTCTTTGGCGTTCCAGATGCTGCAGAATCTGATCCTGACCAAAGCGTTCCATTTCCCATACCCTGCGGGCGGTCTCGCGTTCCTGGATAATGCCCCAGATGGCCTCATCATCGATGTCGCGATCCGTGTCGAGAATCGCCCTGTCATAGATGATCCTTACGTCCCTGACGTAGGTGATAAAATCGCCGCCCCTATGGGAAGCGTCGCGCCTGACTTCAAACCCGCCGAACCTTACGAAGGGCATGGAATCCGGGTAGATGGGGACGATGCGAAGATCGCGGTTCCGCACTTCCTGGATATAGGCAGGGTTGTCCCAGGTAAGCTGGGCCCAGCCGTCGAAGTTCAGGGGGCCCATGGGCACGGTTCTGCGGTTGCCTTCCTGGTCAAAAAGGACGACGCTGAGCGAATGGGGGAAATTCATTCCGTAGACATTGACCGCAAGAGACCTGATAGTGCCGACGTTCTTCACTATGCCGAAACCGTTCTCAAAGCGGGTGCCATTGCCATTGCCGTTCCCATTTCCATTCTCTTCGAAGGGCTCGAACGCGGGAATTTCAAAGGGCGGCCTTACAAGGGCCCATGAATGGAAGGGATCCAGCGGGAAATGAACCCTTACGCCCATGACCGTACCGAAGCGCCTGGACGGGGCTTCTCTCGTGAAACTCCGGGTCTTGTTGAAGATTGTCCGCGCAGAGGGGGCAAGATCAACTTCCCAGTTTTCGATAGCGAGCGAGGTTCTCATCATTCTCCTCTGCTCTTCGGTAAAGGAACCAGCGAACCGCACATTGGAAAAATCCATCAAGGTCGCTTGGTTTTCGTTCGGCGTGTCGTCTTCATCATCTTCAGCACCAACACGATAATCCGCTGTCAGAAGGGTGAAGTCGATAAGTACGGCTTCATTGGCGAACAGGGAACCGGCCACTAAGGACGCGATGACGACAAGAATGAGCATCTTTTTCATGCACAACTCCTTTCACAAGTTACATTGCCTGTCTGGCATTACCAAACAGTATAACGAATTCGAGCGTTTTTGTCAACGACACTGCACTCAAATTTCGCTTTGCCACAAACCGAGCCTTTACGGTTCCCCTCCGATACCAGACCCTTACCGATGGAATTCCCCCGCAAACGCGGCCCTTCCATCGATAAAAAAACGCACCTCCCCGACAGTGGGAAAGTTTCTCTTTATACCTGAACGGAGGATTTCGAAGTTCCGAAAAACCGCCCCTCCCTCCAGGGGTGGCATAGCAGCATCCCCCGAAAGGTCTGCATAGACTATCCCGTTACGATACAGCAAGGACTGCAACCTAGTGCCCCGGGGGAAAAGATGCAAGAAGTCCAGCGTGACAGGTCCTAGAAGGGCCTCTTCCACATACCTGGCAACATCGTGCTCCCTGGACACAGCACGTCTCAGCATCCTTTCCTCGACAATTACATCCCCACTATCAATAGCATAAAACACGAAAGACCTTCTTGCAAGACCTGAAACGCGAAATTCTATAAAAGCTGTTATCGCCAGTGCCGTCATAAGACCAATCAGCAAAATTACAGCCGGAAGTCTGTATCCTAACCGCTGCGGGCTGGAAAACGCCCCCCCGTTATTGATATCCATGTCGCTCATTGTGCGATGATAAACCCTCCAGAACTTTCGAAAACGCTCACGAAATTGGTGATGCCTCTGTACACCCCTTCGACCATTCTACGCAAATCCGCATCGTTAGTCATCAGTATAGCGTCTTGCAGGTTGGTTATGAAACCCAGCTCCACCAGAACCGCGGGCATGTTGCTGCGGCGAACCACGAACCAGTCCTCCGCCCTGAGCCCGCGGTTTGGCATTATGCGTCCTTTGGTTTCATGAAGGCCGTCCAGGATCGCCTGCGCCAGCAGGATGCCCTCGGTAAGGAGCGACTCCTCGGTGAGCATGTTCAGTATCCGGCGGAGATCCGGGTCGGGGAACTGGGTTTCGTCCAGAAGTTGGCGCCGGTAGGTCGGGGTCAGATGCCAGACCTCGAAACCCCTTGCGTTCCGGTTCAGGGCGGCATTGGCGTGCATCGAGATAAAGATCACCGCTTCGTTGTCCCTTATGGGGACGGAATTGGCGATAACGGCGCGGTCGGCAAGGCTCAGGAACACGTCGCGTTCGCGGGTCATCAGTATGCGCTTGTCCGGATACCGCCTGACCAGCATATCCCTAAGCATCTTCGAGGCGGTGAGGACGATGTCCGACTCCCTGACCAACTGCCTTCTACCGTTTATGGTGTGGTAAAACACCGCCCCGGGATCCCTGCCCCCGTGTCCGGGGTCTATGACGATGGCGGCGACGCGGTAAAGGAAGTTTTCCCTAACGATGCGGGAAAAGGCCTGCTGTGCCGTGACCACAAAGGCTTCGGGGAAGACCAGTTCCCCCCCCTCGAAGTGGGGCAAGGGGACGGTGTAAACGTCCCTGTTGTTCAGCATAAGGAAGCCGCTCTGTCCGGGTGAAAGTGCCGTGGAGAATATACCGTGATGCCCCCCGACGGCAAAGGAACCCTCCTGAAAAAACGGATCCCACCGGAACACCCCCTGCTCGTCGGCGGCCGCGTTTAGGAGGTTTATGGTCTCGTCAAGGGTGAAAACGCGGCTTTCGGCCCCGGGCTGAGCCAGAATCGCAGGTGACAGCCCCCAGGACAGCAGTGCGCAAACGAAGATTAAATGGCGGATGCGAGTCGGTCTCAATTTTTTCCTCATGCCTCTCTTGGGAACCGCTGAATAAATCAGCGGAATCAGCGGTTCCCTCTGCATTTGCTCCCTGCGGTGCGCAAATGCGGTTAAGTAGCACTGATTTAATCCCCATTGGATTAAATCAGTGCTTCCCTTGGTCAATCCGCAGGTTGATCGGTCATTTGGTCGATGAAATACACCGCCCCTTGGTAAGCGCCCCTGACAAGGGCCGTCCAGAACGATTTTCCAAGATAGGTGACTCCATTATCGGCCGTTCCGCCTTGCTTCAGAATACCCTCTGCGGGAATTTCGGGTATGGAAAAGCCCGTAAGCTTCCGTATTGCAACAAGGGTTTCCTTCACATCACGCCCGGCGTAGTCCCTTAACCCCGACTCTGCGAATTCTGGGAACGAAACCAGCAGGAAGGGGCGGGCGCTTTCCATGCCGGCAGGCGGAGGGCCGGTCACCGTTTCCGGCAGGGCGGCAAGCCGGGCCCTTAGCTCCGGGCTTAGGTCGAAGGCGCTAGGGGGGAAGCTTTGGCCGCTGCGCAGAAATGCCGCCGTTTCCCGATCCCGGGGATCTAGGCGGATTAGTATCGACCTAGCGGCACCTTCCGCAGCTTCCACCGCGGTGGCGCGGTCCGGTGCAGCACTGATGACGTTGCCGCATTTGGAGACGTTGTTCTCCGGAAAACCTACCTTTGCATCTTTCGCGGCGCGCATGAACAAATCCCGGACATGCGGTGCTCCCAGGGCGGCCTCCGTCCCAGAGATGGCCTTGACCGTCCCGGGGATCGAGATGAACGCCCGTTCCGCACTGGTCCAGGTCTTGAGCGGGGCGAGGTTCCCCGGTTCGCGACCCATTGCCGCGAGTATGGCGGCACGAATCGACTCCGTGCCAGAGGAATACGGGTAAGTCCACCCGGACATGTAGCCGCCGGAAAGCCTTGCGGCGATTTCGCCAATCATCGGTCCCGCGGGGGTAAGTTTTATGTCCCCCTTCGCCGCGCCGATGTTTTCCCCATCGGCAAGTCCCAGGGCGCGCACCCCATCGCAAAAGGTATCCAGAATCGCCCTCTGTTGCCCCTCCGGAACGCTGGAAGGCATGGTGTGGCCCATTTCTATGAAGAAAGGCGGAAAGAAAACGTGCCTGTCGGCAAGCCCGCAGATTGTAATCTCGCCGCGGTACACGATAGCGTCCACCGAGAACTCTGGCCCTTCCATGAAGGCCTCGACTATGGCCCGCCCGGAACGCGAGAAAAGCAGGGCGTCCGCTGTCGCCTCGCAAAATTCCCCGCAGTTGTTCACCCTGCGGCATCCGCGGCCGCCCATGTTGTCAACGGGTTTCACCACTAGGGGGAAAGGGGCGGGCAGGGAAAACCCCTCGGGCTCGTCCGCGACGGTAATCGTGGCGTACTCCGGGGAGGGTAGGCCGGCTTTTTTGAAGCAGAACCGCATGCGGCCCTTGTCGGAGGCGTTGAGGGCCGTCTCGTAAGGAATTCCCGGCAGGCCGAGCCTTTCCGCGACCCAGGCGACCGTGGCGGAAAAATCGGTTCCGGCGGTCACGATCCCGCCAAGGCCGTCCGGCCCGTCGCGCATCGACCGGGCGAAGGTTTCGACATCCTCCTTGTCCTTTAGGTCTATCTGCTCGAAGCGATCCGCCATAGCAACACATGGGGCGGCGGAGCTGCCGTCCAGCACCACGGTGAAAAAGCCAAGTTCCTTGGCGATCCTAATCGCCGGCCCCTGCATGACGCCAGCCCCCAGGATAATGATTCGTTCCTGCATTTATACATATTACAGGTTCCCGATTGCTGGCACAAGACGGCTGCGAGAAGCTCGCCGCCCGTTACGGTGAAAGCCCCGTCCAAATCGATCGCGTCCCTCCCACCGCCCACTGTCAACAACTTAAGCTGCCCCCACCTTCCTCAGCAGTTGGACTTGTGATTGTGGTGAAACCTTGCCTTGCGGGGGCATCCCTTGCGCGGCACCTCACGGCCGGGGCGTATCGGTACCACGCACCTCTCCATGCTCCCTATCATTTCGGCCATAAGGCGCCGCCGCGTCGGGATATCGTCCTCGACCAGGACGCGA
>Ga0209755_10003637_pt1 | contig 19085 bp, 12 predicted proteins | sample TergutCo191P1_FD_187301 | JGI IMG/M metagenome (GOLD analysis project Ga0209755, IMG submission 187301) | Cornitermes sp. P1 segment gut microbial communities from Petit-Saut dam, French Guiana - Co191P1 (SPAdes) (version 2) | ecosystem: Host-associated > Arthropoda: Insects > Digestive system...
CATGGTTTGCTGTGTATGTAGTGCGTGATTATCACGCAGAGTCATACGCGGCATTTTTCGTTTCTCGGAGAACACTCGCCGGGGCATGTGCGCACGCCCCGGTGGGCGGAACTTCGAGGGAGAGCGAATAATATAGTGGAGGTCAATGTAACATGGAGAGGATTTTTTCGTCCAAGGCGAAGATACACAATTTTATTAAGCATGTTAAGGCCACCCAGGTTAAAAGAGGTCTGAAAAGAGCACTGACGCTGTTGCTTGCATTTTTGTTCATGCTCAGCACGGTTGCGATGGCTGTGCCTGATGCAAATGGGTATATTGATGATGGTGCAAGTCAAAGTGTCGCTTCGCATGAGCAAATTATATCTGTTCCCGCACACGGCGGTGACGGCTTCATCAGCGATGATAATGGTTCCATAAAATTTTATGTAAACCGAAGCACAGGTGGTTTTTATATCTTGCCATCCGGCGTTGAGCTTGATGAGTCAAAACCACCATCTTTCGGCAGCTTTAGGATAGACGGCGAAGAATTCGTGTTCGGAGGCAATTATCCGGGTGCGTTCTTTGTCATGTCACCAATGATAAACCACGGTGGGACGGCACAGGCGGTGTGGTATAAAAATGGTCTGTATATTTCACAGTATCTGAATATAGTCCAAAACGAGGTTAGGGCAAACTCGTATGCTGTCTATATACGTTATGAGATTGAAAGTGCTTATTATGGCGAGACTTTCAACGGAAATGTCGAAGGACGCATACTGATAGACACGATGTTCGGCGCATATGATAACCTGCCTGTCAAAATTTCTGGTGGCGAGGCTTTAACTTATGAAACTGTCTTTGACGAACCAAATATGCCTGCCTATTTTGGCAATGATACTTCTAGTGGTGCATATCCTAGAGTTTATGGACTGCTGATAGATTCAAGCGTGACAAGACCATCCTCGCTCACTTTTGCCGACTTAGACAACGTGAGCGGCACGGTGTTTGATTATAACCCGAATACTTCGCAAGTAATAACTGACTCAGCCGTCTTGCTGTACTTTGAAGGACAACGCGACAGCGACGGGTCAGTTTTCTTTTCGACTATTTATGGGTTTGATGTTGAGAAAGTGGAGAACCCTTATAATATGGAAGATGTTGATTATGTGATATACGCTGAAGTTTCTGCTGCGTCGGGCTTTCTGCACGACCGCACACTGTCGCTATATACAGTGATTAAAGTGTCGGCGATTAATCACACGGCATTAATTAAAGACGATGGAAGCCTTTGGACTTGGGGGTCTAATAGCAGTGGTCAGCTTGGTCTAGGCGATACGATAAACCGTAATATTCCTACACAAGTCGGGAATGATACAAACTGGGCATATGTGTCCGTAGGAGAAAATTCTACAACAGCAATTAAGAACGACGGTAGCCTCTGGGCTTGGGGCGCTAATGGGGGCGGAGGCAGCCCGCTTGGTTTAGGCGATGATATCAATCGTCATGTTCCCACACGAGTCGGTTCAGACTATAATTGGGCGAGCATTTCATCTTGGAGCATGCGCACCGTTGCCACTAGAAGTGACGGTAGTCTTTGGGTTTGGGGCGGAGGAACTTTGGGTCAACTTGGTCTCGGAGATACAATAATTAGCAGGACTCCCACACAAATCGGGAACGACAAGGACTGGATGAGTGTGTCAGCTGGCAGATATCACACAGTTGCTATTAGAAATGATGGAAGTCTCTGGGCTTGGGGACTTAATAACCGTGGTCAGCTTGGTCTAGGCGATACGATAAACCGTAATATTCCTACACAAGTCGGGAACGGCACAAACTGGGCATATGTGTCCTCAGGTCTCCAGAGAACAATGGCAATAAGAACAGACGGTAGCCTCTGGGCTTGGGGAGATAATACATCTGGTGGGCTTGGCTTAAGTGATACAATCGACCGACTTACACCCACACAGGTCGAGAACGGCAAGGACTGGGTGAGTGTGTCAACTGGTAGGAATCACACAGTTGCTACTAGAAGTGATGGTAGCCTTTGGGCATGGGGAAGCAACTCGAATGGCACGTTAGGTATCGGCACTTCGACTGGGTACTACTATATGCCCATACAAGTCGGGAGCGACACTAATTGGTTGAGCGTATCAGCGGGCAACTTTCACACTGTAGCCATTAGAAACGACGGAATTCTTTGGGCGTGGGGCTTTAATGCTGGAGGTCAGCTCGGTCTAGGTGATACAACCACTTTTAGGAGTATTCCGACATTGATAACACCGCTACCCGTTACTTTCGAGTTAAGCAGTGGCAATATTGGTGGCTCAATTGCTAATGTTCAACATTTAATACCACGTGGTTTATCAATAGGCATAGCTAATGTACCCACACCAACACGCACAAACTTCATTTTTGGTGGATGGCGAGAAAATGATACTGGGGCTATTATTACGCATGAAGCGGTGGCGGCTTTGGCAGTTACTGCTTCACGGTCATTCACAGCAGTGTGGACACCATATGTTTACGGGCTCACTGTCGGCACTGGCTTTCTAGTGCCACCAGATGAGATGTCATCGGATATGGTTTCGTTGACAGAGGGGGCGATCTCATTTTTAATTACACCCGACCCTACCACATTTTATAACGGTAATCCAACACGCATTGTGGAGGGCGTATTTCTCAGAGATGGTTCAGGTACGGATATTCCTTTTACGGCAACTCCTTCAGCGGATGGTACCATTGTAATTTCCTTTGCTTTTGTACCACAAAGAGAAGTGCATTTTGAGTTAATATCAACATCAGCATATAATCTTCGAACTGTAGAAGTGACAAGCCACTTACTAGATTATTTTTATGTTGAGTTCTTCGACCGCACAGTCAACCCCGATGCCTTGTTCCCTATTACAAGAACGGCTATCGCAAGTGGACGTGACATAACGGTTGCTTTGACTACTCATACAGGGGCGGAAGTGCCGGGTAGTGTGCGTCTTGTGGGGCAAAATACATCTATAAACCATACAATAACCGATGTAATGCAAGAAAGTGACGGATTTAGAACTGTTTACTTTTTTGAATTTACAATGCCGAATGAAAACGCTATCTTGGATGCTGATGTAATGACAGACCCGCATCATAGATTTCAAATCATACCTGTTACCGGAGCGAATGGAACTCTGAACATAAGGTCTTCCGCAACCGATTCGGTACAACCTATCGATGAGAGAACTTATGGTGCATGGGCAAATCACGAGATAATTGTTGAATTCGACTATGATTATATACATTTTGAATTACACGGCTTGAGTGTAATAAACGTTTTTACAGGTGAGGAATATCAGCTAACACAACATGGTGTGAGACAATATAGATTCATTATGCCCAGTGCTCCTGTATATGTGTTCTTAGATGTACGCCAAAGACCGATTTTCCAAATCGAGACACAGATAAATCATGGTGGTGTGATAAACTTAACAAATATCAGAAACGGCTTATCTTCATTTAACGCGGTAGAGGGATATGAGCGTGACAGGGTTGAGTTTGGCATTACGAATACAGACCCGAGACGGATTATCCAGACCGTTGAACTGATTAATGCTGAAACACGCACAGTTGTTGAGTCTCTATTTGATGCAAGTGAAAACCGCTTTGCAATCCACTTTTCTGGAGTGTTTGAAATTCCCGCACATGATGTCGTTTTGCGTGTAATTTTAACTAATGCCCCTCTATTATCCGTCACGGTTGACCCTGATTTACCAGCAGTAACCACAATCACTCCTAGAGCCACAAGTGTAGCGTTTGGTGATGTTGTTGAATTTGATTTTGCATCGAATGACACACGACACTTACTTTATCGCCCTGTGATGAGGGCGTTTGACGAAAGTGGAACCCTGCTATTTGAACAGTTTTTCCAAGATGATAGCACATTGAGACGCGGACATCCTGTGGCTTTTACATCTGCACTGATTCAGAGGGCTGATAATATTCCCTTCCGGATTGAACTTGGCGTATATGAAATTAACAGGGAGTTTGTTAGGCAACTTGTGTCTATAACGCCTAATTCAGAACGAGCTATGCTGTTTACGCACATTTATGTTCACGGGCACAATATGTATGAAGGGGATTATGGGGTTGTGCAGATTGGTACTGCACCTTCCTCTTTGCAAGTTGCGCCTGTCATTACGTATATTGATGCAACGACATTGGTTATTCCAATCCCTGAAGATATGCGACCAACGGACACAGATGTGACATTCTATGTAAGAATTCATGACGAAGTGCGTTCATTCACAATCTATGGAGCACGGGAACTAAGAGTTGCACCGTTTGGAGTTTTGGGTATAGTGTCAGATGTAAGTAATAACCATAGTGTGGTAATGGCAGACAACGTAGCAGAGTTAGGGCAGTTGGCAGATGGTAGAAATAAAATACTTCGTTTAGTAGGTAACGTCAGATATAACCCTACTGCAGGTAGTTCAGCAACGCGGGTATATGAATTTACCGAGGGGCAGGTACTCATTGGAAACGTGGTGTCATATACAATCAACCCAAATACACCGCTGCGGGTTTATCAAAGAACAAACGGTGTTGATATTATCGGGAGTGGCGGTTCAATGTCAATTCCAAACTTAAATGTTTTTCATAATGAACCTATATCCATCAACCTGCGAAATGGAATACGATACATAGATACTTGGGCTTCGGTCAGAAACGCCAACCACAATCTGGTACTTGCAAACCCGGGAGTGGAAAACATTACAATAAGGCGATCTGGATTTGCTATTGACCCAATGTTCCTTGATAATGGTTTCAGTGCAAGTATTTCCGATGTGATTCTGCTGAGAGACTCTGTGATATTTGGGGGACATCTATACTTTGGATTTAACTTCATTCACGGTGTAGATATGGAGCTCCTGAATATTAATCTGTATAGGTTGGAATACGGTCCAGGTGCAGGTCTCTTCGGACTTAGGGGGATTGAGGCCAGAGGAAATATTGATATAGGTGAAGGTGGCAGCATAATGGGAATCCAAGGCTTGTCACTGCGAAACACGCCTGGCGTTGGTGTTACTGCAGATGTTAATACGTTTTCCGGATATATGTATTTTGATGCAAGGTTAGATGTTGTCTTTTTTGCAGCAGATGGAAGGCTTGAATTTGCACCAGTTCGTGGGATACCCATACCGGATAATTTTCGTTTAAGGGCTTCGATACCATCGCCTGGTATCCCAATCATCCCTCCTGCTCCGGTAGGATTCATCACCCAACTTGGTGGCGGTTTCAGTAATCTTGCACAGAGTTTTAATGGCAATTTTGATATAATTCCATCTTTAAGATTTAATGCTTACGGTGCCTTAAGCTTGGTAGACTTAATCCGTATAAGTGATTTGCGATTATCTAAAGGTCTCGGATTTCCTCTTTTTCCAAATTTGGAAGTTACCGGGAGAGCCGGCATTGGGGTGCCTGGTGTACCGATTAATTTTCATATAATCAGAGACTTTAGTGCATCGCTCGGAATTGGCCCCACTGGTTATGGAGATGGAGTCCGCCTAGCTGCAGATGTACATATGAATGTTTTAGACATTATTGAAGGACGAGGAAATTTTCATGTTTCATACACTATTCCTTGGCAAATACCGGGAACTGGGAGACCTCCGGTTCAAGGTGGATTTCGTTTTTCAGGCACTCTTCATGCAAGTGTAGGAATTCCTGAAATAAGAAGTCCTATTTATGTATGGATTCCAGGAAGAAAGATTGGCTGCAGAATATGGGGATTGCCACGAGGCAGCTGCATAATTGCAAACTGCGTTCCTACTTTTTCACCGGGGAGATGGGAGCGTCCGGTTATTATTCCCAGAACAACACTATTAGGTCAGAATTTCGATATTGGTCTCACTAGCATAGGTGCTGGCGTTACTGTATGGCCTTTTGGAGATATTAATGTTCGGCATTATTGGGGTGCTTCAGGCGTGAGTTTCATACCTTTTTCACTGAACAATTCACTCGAAACACATCAGGCGGTATATGATGATAATGAAGAGCTCATTGGACATGTGAGTATTGGCTCGAATCTATCTGTTGTTGCAACGAGTGGAGCTTCGGGAATGAGTATGTTCAGCGCGATGGTGGGCACACAGGCAGATGCAATTAATATTCGGCTTGGACAAACAACAATCAATGACGAAGAAACAGGTGAATCGTATACCTTTGAAGATCCCCGGGTACATATTTTAACATTCCCTGCTGACATCGCATCACATAACAGTAGCTATACATTAGTGTTGACAGCACCAAGGGGAGATATTCAGATTATGCAGCCAAGTGGCAGACCGTATGCACTCCGATTTGCAGAAACAAATGACACGAATGTACCAGGGTTCAATGCACTTGCGGTTAATAACGAAGATGGAGAAACACCTGATATACTTCTAATCAGCCTTCCAAAAATACCAGGCGAATGGGTGATATCATCTTCTGACGCTTTTGCAAGCACGATAGTGGAAACAGAGCCACTTCCGATGATTGACAGTGTTAGTTTTGACGGAAACAGTCAAATAACATGGAGTCTCAGTAACCTAAACTTAGACTGCTACGTTTACGTATTAGAGGTTCGTATGTCTACTGATGATGGCTCAGATATAGCAAACATTTCTCCTGGTATACGTATGGATGACATTTTAATAACAAGTGGGACAAACGGGACGCATTCAGGTGTGTACGAACTGTTTATAGATAGCATGGCGAATTTCGAGAGTGGTAACTATTATCCGCGCCTTGTGTTGTTGGAAATTCCAAGACAAGAGTTCATTGGTGCAGGCTACTCTATCACAGATGATATGACCATGGTGCCGGTTAGTTCTATGAATGCCACAACTTCACGTCAGCATAATAACGCTAACACACCTGCCTCAGTTAATGCCAATACCATAGAAGTTTCCCCTGGCGGAAACGGTGCATTAAGGGTGCAGTGGCAACAAAATAACTCAGGAAGAATAGCAGATGGATATATATTAAAGATTTTTGGAGGGGCTGGCAATCCAATTTTCTATGAGTCAACAGGTGAAGAAAATGAAATTTTAACACAAGTTTCATGGAACATCCCTAGAGAGCGTGGAGAAAATGGTCGCTTTGATGTATTGCTTGGCGGATTGCCTACTGGAGCGAGTTACTATGCTGAAATTGTTCCATATGCAAGCGTTAGCTTCAATATCGGTGGTGAAGATTTCGAGAGACTTGTTATAGGAGTACCCACACCTTCAGCCGTTGTAAATCTGCCAGTTCCCGATTTTCCTGTCATTCACTTACAATTACCCGGCAGTGCTGAAGCTATATTCAACAATTTAGGCACTCGCATTGTCCCGGTGAGCGCTTGCTTCGACTTCAATATAGCATCCACCAATACAGATGCAATTTTCACAGTAATGCAAGACGGAGTAGAAATCCCGGTATCACGAGTTTCTCAAAGAGAAGCAAGTATTAATGTTGAGATGATAGGTTTGGATACATCAAGGCTAGAAATAATTGCGACAAGCAGTACCGGCGATACCTCATTCGCTAACTTCACCGTATACCTTGATGACATCCCACCACCACTATTTGTAACCACAGGTGCAGATGGGCAAATTTACGCTGCTTCAAATGGGAATTATATAATCATGGGTCATTCAGAAGTGGGTGCAACAATACGTGATGACCTTGGAAATATGACAACAGCCAATAGTAATGGAGAGTTTGTCTTGACAGGAGTATTACCAGACGGTGAGGATAGTACATACCGTACTGTAACGGCTTTAGACATTGCACGAAATAGTACATCCGTTGATGTAATAATACTCTCATCAGATAATGATTGGGAGCCGCCAATTAATCAACAACCACCAGACAACAATCAACCCCCGCCAGGCAACAACGAATCTCCACCCGTAGGTGACGGTGAGCAAGAAAACCAGCAGACACCGGACAATAATCAGCCACCCTCAACCAACAATCAACAACCAGCCCAAGATGTGCAACCACCACCCCGCACGGGTCAACAGACAACTCCAAGCGCATTAGGGGAGCAACCTGATTCCGAGTCCGAGCAGCAACCCGATGATGAACAAGAGCCGGACGACGCATATATTGCCGTGCATGACCCGATAGAGCCGACTGCACCGGGTTACATTCAACCGGACGTTGCTATGCAACCTGCATTGATGTTGATTGACGACTTAATTCCTGAACATGCAAACAGAGGACAACTCTTGATAGCAGCAATACTTATGGGTACGGCTGCAGTTGTACTGACACTTACATTTACGCATAAAAAGTGGATGAAGTTATTTAAAAGGCGAGAGTAACTGAAAAAAGAAAAAGACGGCAAACGAAAGCTAGTTGCCGTCTTTTTTATAGGAGCTTATTTCAATTTGCTCTCACTCACTCACAATTCCCCGCTTACTTATTCCACGTTTCACTTGACAGTGAGGCTCCGTGTGGGTGGTTTCGGAGAAAGGTGTGAGCATCACTCATTGTAAGAACTCCGTAACTGAGTATTGGTGTGGGCTAGTTTATAGGCCACCACCTGCGCTACTCACTATAAAGCGGTGTTGGTTGCGATGGAGATTTGTGGGACCTGGAATGGTTCAAGTCGGCACTCACTTTTTTCAACACTAGCAAATCTAGTGTTGAAAAACTATCGCATTTTAATTCGCCCTGTTCCGCCGCAGTCAACACACATTCCATGTTCGTGGAATCCAGTACCTCTACAGCCAGGGCAACCCATTTCATCTCTTGGCGCATAAGGCATTCCGCCAGATGACTCCATGCGCCCTGTTCCACCGCAGTCCACGCACATTCCGTACTCATGAAATCCAGTACCCCTACAACCAGGGCATCCAAATGTATATGAATTACTCATTTCGTTGTTCTCCTCTCTCCAAAAAATATCACACCAGATATTCAGCACGAATTATGTAAGCAATTATAGCGTATATTTGTTCGGCTTACAAGATTTTCGGAGCATAGAGATAGAAAAAAGGTTTTACTCACACTTTGTCAATGTTGGTATATGAAACAAAGAAATCCAATGAGTCAAAATGAGCATCCTTAAAGGTAGTTTTCATGCTAAAAGCTCCCGAGCAAAATGCATTTTCTCAAACAAGATTTGTTCTTCATCTAATATTTCTTGAGCATTTCTTAGTATAGAATCAAAAGTAATCAGAAATTCATTGTCACGAACTATGGGTCTGATAACACCCCAGTTCATTTGACAGTTTTCGTATCCGGTAGTCGATTGTGTAGCATAATAAATGCTGTGTATGTTAGCTCGTGATTATCGCGCCTAGGTCATACGCGGCATTTTTCGTTTCTCGGAGAACACTCGCCGGGGCATGTACGCACGCCCCAGTGGGAGAACGCTCCGAGTGTGAATGGCAGAGGTCTTTGAGACACGGAGATGGGTATTTTCGCTCAAGGCGATAATGCACAGTTTCATTAAACGTGTGAAATCCGCACAAATAAAAAAGTCTAACAAGAGGACTGACGCTGCTTCTCGCGACATTATTCATGCTAAACACGGTTGTGATGGCAATGTCATCTTTCTCTGTCCGCCAACGTAGTTGCCAAGTTGTCACCGCCATCTATGCTCCAGCAAGTACGGTGGTTTTTCATGGGGTTGCTATTGCTCTCCATATGCTCCCATGCTGCGGTATTCGTTCCCTTCTGGATCTTCAGGCATTTTTTAGCCGCGCATATAGCATGGTACGAGTCCATCTCTGTTGTTTTTTTTAATGCTTCAGTAACGCCATGTAATGAGTTCGCTCTTACTCGTCACTGAAGCTGAGTGCTTCAACTTCGACTAAATGCAACAGCAAGTCAATGTTCTTTGCGCACAGTGTTTTCGTTATCTGATTTTTTCTGAGGTCATAAACGTGTTGAGTTATTTCCCGGTTACGATGAAATTGGTCTACCTGGAAATGTACAGTATCACCTACCTAATCAAAAGTTACAAAAAAAGTTCAAAAAACAACAAAACTGTTGACAACAACAACATATTGTTGTATAATCGCAAAAAGGATACAGCATCTAGGGGTGTAATCTTAGTTCATGATTTAACGAACATACTTTGTGCAATATAGACAAATATGTCGCTATGTTTTCGTGGCGTGGAAAATTTTTAGATAAAATGTATTGACAAAAAAAGTGCTTTGTGGTAACCTGCATTGTCGCATAGCTTTGTGCAACACTCACAAGCGCTGTGTGGTTGTGCCCTCACAAATTTGTCTTAATTTAACAAACACAATACATTGTGGACCAATCGATTTTTTGAGCACAGTATATTGTTGTCGTGTGGATAATTCCAGAAACTACCGTAATAATGGTGGAGCATAGGATAAGTATTGCGTTGCGGCATAAAAAATAAAAATGCATATGTACATAACATACAAAATATTATTTATTACAATATTACAAATAAGGAAAGGTGGATATATGTAGTTATGAAAAAACCGAAAATCCGCGGTATTGATTTCCGTACTACTCAAGGAAAGTATAAATCGTCATATTCGCAAAAGTTGCACATGCGGGGTCAGATATCCGGGAATGTGGATGATTTGGGTAATTGTTTTTATCGTCAATGTAATGGGGCGGTTATAACAACTGGCAACGCAAATAGGCTTTATGATGGCATGAAGTTATTTAAGCGGGATTCTGATTTAGTGAAGAGAGAATATCCGCCGGATAACCCCAAATATCACGAGTGTGTTTTATATAATAATTAAGTGATAGTTGCTGATGTTAAACGAGGTCAGCTTATAGTTTACAATAAGAGACCTGAACGATCAGGTCTCTTATTGTAAGCAAGCCATAACAAATACTATCTGAAAGGAAAATATACTTTTATGATAACTGTCATAGAGTTGTTCAAGAAGAGTGGCGAGGTACTTGAGGAAATCGACTCAAGCTGGAAAGAGAGGCATCCCTTTGTTGTCCTTGGATATTATGATTTTTTATCAGTGCGCCGTACTAATAAGTTTGAATACATATATGGGCAAGGAGAAGCAGAAAACAGGGACGGAAACTTATTCGCATGCTACAGCAAGTACTCATTGGTTACTTTCGATATTCGTACGGATACAGATGCAGAAACCGATGCAAAAAACAACAGCGAGCACAATTTGTGTGATGAATTAGAGGCAGGTGATCCAAAATCGCCTTACTATATGATAGTTTCATGTATTTTACGGGACTCTTTTTACAGCGAAAAGTACTCAGACGGATACGATGCTCTTATTGATGCAAAAAAACAGATATACGAGAAGCTGGAAGAGTTAAATTGTAGGCTAAAACAAAAAACCGAGCCTGGTTTGAGATACCAGCTGCTTGGAAACCTTGGTATCTTTGACATAACTCTGGTTACCGCTTCAGAGAATTTAAAAGCGCTCCATTGGGTATCAAGCTTATTGAGGAAAATCGGAAAGACTCAAAAAGGTGACATCCATCCTCTCATTGCCTACTCTTCGTCTTTTCTTACTTATAATATGGAGTATCTAAAAGAATTTGGTCGTATAGCTAAAAAGAGTCAGAGTAGTATATATAATGAACCTATATTTGGGCTAAGTGCCCGGATGACCTTGTATGACCTTCGTAACGAAAAATTATTATCATCGCAATTGAAAGAATATTTTAAGTCAGAAGGAATGGGTGAAGCCGCAAATATCAGAAAAATCAACGGCGAGTACGACATGACAATGTTCATTTCGGGTTTAACTATTCCTAAGCTTATAACATTGCTGCAGCATGAGTTCTTAAATGTCTGCACCAAAGAATACAATAAGCATATCCGATCATTTTATGCGTTACCATCATGTGAGTTTGAAAGCTTTTTGTACGGTGATAATTCGCACCAGACAGATAATGAGTTTTACTTTGACGAAAGACGAGATGAAGCGTGGAAAGAGGTTACAAAAAAAAGAATACGGCTCGAAAAAGCTTGGAAAGAAATCTCGACTCCCGTTGAAATTAAACATACGCTTGAGGCGTGCATTAATGCGGCAATATCACTCTCAAGGAACAATTTGGAATACATATTTGGAAACTATCTCATCGACTTGCTGACATCTTTATTAATAAATGCACGTGAGTCGCAAAAAAGAATCCAAAAACTGGAATACCCTGAAGAAAAAGACATGCAGCATGAGATATGGTATAATAAATTTGCGGCTGTGATAATGAATGTTTCGGTTATGCTACCAAACATCCATCCTGCAAACAGACTGCTGCTCGACAGTGTTGAGCATCAGGATGCCGTGAATTCATCAATAAAAGTAATGATTGCAAACAGAGAAATAATAAGCGAATTTTTTAGGTATTTAGGAGGCTCAAAGACATCCAAAAATCCATTTGACCACATTTTTATGACAGTTGGAAGCGGCTTTAACTACAATTCAAGTCGGTTTTTATGGCCGAAGATGCCTGAAAGACATAAAAATAGACCCACCGCACTGCTTTCTTTAAACCTGCCGAGTGAACGCTATTTATTCTTTGAGCAGAATATGCCAATATTCCTTCATGAGCTGGCGCATTATGTAACACTTGGAGAAAGCGACAGGGAGCTTAGAAACAAAGCACTTCACAGTGTGCTGATAGCGTATTGTGAAAAAACGCTGGCTGGCGAAGATGATTTTGAAAGTAGTAAGCCTGAAGATTGTCATACGATGAAGCATTTGACCGATATACAATCCGAGCTCTCTGACTTAGTAAAATTCGAATGGAGCTATGAGGATTGGGTTGAGCTGAGCACGTTGCACTGCGAAGATTTCTGCGATGAATGGCATGATATGATGCAAGCGGTCTTGGACAAAGCAAAGATAAGAGCTAAGCAAGAGAAGTTTAGAATCAGGATGAACTATCCATATAAAAAATTCATCAAGGGACTTGAGTTTCTAACTACCAATACCGACTACATCAGAGTATTTAGGCGTGCCGCAATAGAGGCAAGGTGCGATATGATTTTACTGGGCTGGTGCAGGGTCGGTTTTGGTGTTGACAATTATACGACAATGTGGTACAACCACTATTTTGATGTTATGAGGCTTCATTTTAGAGGTCAATTGCGAACTCCGACATCTATAGACAGTTCGTTTAGATACCGCCTGGCGATAGTAATTGGCTATTTCTATATTAGACACCAAAGAGCCGCGCTTGCTGACGAATCAGCCCGTTATGATTGGGAGTTTAACGCAAAAAAATTCAGTAAATGGTTGGAAATGGAAGTTTCAATAAATCTATCTGTTGAAAATAGAGCATTTGTAAACCGCTATACAACAGACGTGAAATATGATTTTCCACTGGTTTTCCCGTTTGCGCACTACTTGACAATAGCTGAGAGTATGTTTAACGAAAACATATCGAAGCAAGTAGCAGACGACATGAGCAGAGATGAAAAATCTGGAAAATTATGTGCTGAAGAAAATATTGCCATCAACATAGCAAAATCTGCAGTCGGGGGCTTAACGCATGATGAAGAACTGAGGCTATACATCAAAGCGTGGTATAAGAATCAGCTAAAAAACAAGAAAGATAAGAAGAATGAAGGATGTGTGAATGATGTCCAATAACAGCATATGTGAGTGCCAGATACCTAAGCTAAATATGCATAAATCAGCGGAAGAGCACCATATTGACAAAAAACTTCAAGTATACAATAAAAACTATGAGGCGAAATTTTACTATACTGAAGACATGTCTAATCAAGTCTGTTGTCAGAATATGAGAGCAAAAGCAACCAATTTGAAGCATTGCTGGGTGATGTCAGCGCATGTGGACCTGGTAGCTTTTAAGCCTTTCAACGATCAGTTTAATTATGCATTTGGCGATGGAGTGCTCAAGGCTTTTTGCGAAGTGGCACGTAGCTTTATTAGCACAAAGAAGCATAAATTTCTTCAAAAATTGAGTGAGAAGTATGCACGCGAGGCTGATGTGTCTACTTATTCTAGCGTTGGGTTTGATTCAGATAAAGCTGATATTGCGTTTTACAGACACGGTGGTGAAGAGTTTACGATTCTACTACAGCATGAGCGCTTTTGCGAGAAGCTTAATCACTCCGGTAGCGGTATTTCCAAACAAATGAAAGAGTTTTTAAATGAAGCTCAACTACGCTTGGATAATCTGTGTGCAGATTTGTATAATTATTGGAAAAATTATGTGGTTCTCAAAGTGTGGATAAATAATACACTGGAAGGGTATGAGTATGAAGTACAAGCTGCAAAATGGGAAAAGGGTGGTCTTAAAGATCTGATAATTGATCCGCTTGAGAGCGAAGAAACTAATGAAAAAGAAAATATGAGCAAGGACAAGAACAGAGACCGAGACCCGGATTTCTATCTGAGCAGTCTTTGCATGAGATTCGGCGTGGCACAAGAAGAGGAGTTTTATTCGCGCAAGAGTGCGGAAAATATGCTGAAAAATCCACAGGACGATATGCTGAATTTCTGTAAGATGTACACCGATATTGAACGCGGCGTAGTCCACGAGGAGACGAGAATTCATTTCGGCAAATATGAGCGAGGTAAGAATAAAGGAATACGGCTTATCGACCATGCAGTTTTGTTTTGGATTCCAGGCTCTCCTGTTAGTCGAGAAACTGCGAGTAAGCGTGAAGACGAAATTCAAAAAACATTGATTACTGCACTCAAAGAATTAAGCGATCCACTTGAGCGTAAAATAAGTTCGATGGCTGCTGGTAAGCTGGTCGCTTTTTATAGAGTCGAGCTGGTAACCTTTATAGTGATTAAAACATTTAATATTGTCAGGGTAAGTGGGGACGAGTCAGACAATGCTCTGGGCGATATGTTTATGGACTATCAGAAAAACAAGTTAAAAAGCCTAATAAACAATTATAAAGAACAATTGAAAGGACGCGATTTACCGGAAAATATCAGGACTCTTGTGAGAGATATAGAAAAGACTTCAGGCTTTCTGACAACGATGATCTCAAACACGAAATATCGACTTGAGCTTGAGAAAATTCTGCGCGAAAAAATTAGAAGCGGCATTGCAAGTATAGTGAGCAACGACATTAGGTTTTTAGACTTAGAGAAAATTGAATAGATTATGGTAGCTGGCACGGCATCATGCGTTGGATTTGCTCTCATAGATGCTAATAGCATGGCAAAGCAGCAAATGAGATTGTTCTGACAGCAATAAAAATCTGAAACTATATAAAAACAATGAAGATCAACAAATTAGACATGAGAGTCGTATTGTCAATCACCATACTAGGCTATCTATATAATTGTATGGTCTATATAAACAGTCCTGTTTCTATAAAGCGCACCCAAAGCTGCAAAATTTGAGATGTTTGAAGCTGTAATCAGTATAGTGGTGGAATATATCAAACTTGCTCAATATAATAAAATTGCTTATAAGTCGAGGGGAAGATATAGTGATAACCTCAAGCAGATATGTGAAGCTTATGATATCAAATTACTACATAACTCAAACTAGCAGTGTGCTAAAATCATAATTATTCAAACTCTACAGCATCCAAACAAGTCTGTTGATGAAACGGGAGAGCACGCTTGTATTTTGCACGCTAATTATATATAATCTCATTAAAACTCCCATTAAAAGGTGAATATACAATGCCATTCGAAAACCATGAGGTAATAAACATCATACAAGAAGCATGCAGTAACACTGCTGAGTTGCCATGGCTTGAGTTCAAAAAGAACAATGCTAACCCACAAGAAATTGGAGAGTATGTAAGTGCATTGTCAAATACTGCTGCCCTGTATTCCCGAAATTATGGGTTTCTTATCTGGGGCATAGATGACGAAACGCGAAAAATTGTTGGTACGACCTTTGACCATGCGAAGACAAAGCAAGGGAATCAGCCTCTGGAACTTTGGATAAGTACACAGCTTGACCCACAAGTTCAATTTTACTTTCACAATACGATTGTCGACGGAAGAAATGTCGTATTGCTTGAGATTACGGCAGCACACTCAGTTCCTGTCAAGTTTCGCGGTATTGAATATATTAGAATTGGATCGAGCAAGAAAAAATTGCAGGATTTCCATGATACGGAGCGTGAATTATGGGCGAGCTTCTCAAAAAAATCTTTCGAGGAGCTTCTAGCTATTGAGAATGTGACTTCGGCTACTGTGTTGCAGTTGCTGGATTTTAATGAATACTTTGAAATGTTATCTTTAGATTTGCCAAGCAGCAATGAGGGAATTATTGAGCGTTTACAAGATGAAAAAATGATTGCGCCGAGCGAGGCAGGAAACTACAACATCACTAATTTTGGTGCTTTGCTTTATGCACAGCAACTTTCTGCATTTTCCTCTCTTGAAAGAAAAGCGGTTCGCATAATAAGATATTACGGAAATGACAAGGTTACTTCTGCCAGCAAGGAGATAGTAAGCGATAAAGGGTATGCCGGTGGATTCGAGGATGTTATAAGAAATATCATGAGCATGATTCCGGAGGATGAGATTTTTGAATCCGGCATCAGGAGAAATTTTCCAAAATTCCCGGAACCCGCTGTTCGTGAACTCATTGGAAATCTAATGATACACCAAGACCTGCATATGCGCGGAACAAATCCAATGGTTGAGATATTCGACAATAGAATTGAAGTAACTAATCCCGGTGCACCACTGATTGAGAAAGACCGCTTTGTAGATTTTCCTCCGGTTTCACGAAACGAGAAAATTGCAGGGTTCATGCGACGTGTAAGAATTTGCGAGGAAAGAGGAATTGGTTTCGATAGAATTGTATTGCAAACTGAACTACAACGGTTGCCACCACCGGATATAGAAATATATAAAAGTCATACCAAAGTAGTTATCTATGCTCACAAGGAGTTTTCTGCAATGAGCAGAGGAGAAAGACAGCTCGCATGTTATCTACACGCTTGCCTGAAAAGAGTTAATCGGGATTACATGACAAACTCCTCGTTGCGTGAGAGATTTGCGATTGACGCTAAAAATAGCTCAATGATATCACGGCTATTAAACGAGACACAAAAAGCCGGGCTAATAAAGGAGTCATATGATTCCACAAAGGGTAAGTTTAGGAGATTTCTACCTTACTGGGCGTAGTCGTTTCTTATTTGACTGTTATTTGACTGCTCAACTATACGAGAGGTGCAATCCTTTGAAAATAGGCATATTTTTTATTTGACTGTTATTTGACTATGGTGAAAATCTGAAAAAGACAGAGTTAATATGGTTTGGTGATACTTTTGAGCAGGAAAAAACAACAACACATCGTACCGCGACTTTATTTACGAAATTTTTGTACTGCGAAAAATAATGAACAGCTATATTTCTATGATAAAGTTACTAAAAAACGAGCTTTAACTAATATTAATAACATAGCACAGGAGCGGGATTTTTATACAGACATATCGCAGGAAGATAAATATTACTATGAGAACTATTATTCAACCGACATTGAGCCATTATTAGGCAAGCTCTTATCTCGCATTATAGTGGCAGCAACCATGTCTGATATCAAAATCCCCATACTTAACAAAGACGACAGGTGTTTACTGTCAAAAATGGTAACTACTCAGATGATGCGAACACGCAGTGCTCGGAATCTAATGCGGGAAAAAGTGGATATTGTGACGGACAAGCTTATTTCACAACTTCTGAAGAAACCGGAAATCGAAAAAAATGTTAATCTTCGCATGACTGCAGAAAGGCATCGTGTACTGGACGAAGATTTGTTTAAAGAAATGACTATACCGGTATTTGTTGATGAAACTCAGTTGAAAAAATATTTTGATATACTTGACTCAATGATATGTACATTTTTCGACAACCAAACAGCAGAAGGTTTTATCACAAGCGACAACCATGTTGTGATATATAGAACATCAACACAAGAGGGTGGACTTGGAAAAGCGGGGCTAAGATATTATGATTGCGTTATTGCATACCCAATTAATCCGTACTTGACTGCTGCCTTCGTTCACCGTGATTCTCTGTATGGATATGCATTTAGGGAATACGAGAATCGGAAATGCCCTATTGATGAACCAGAAATAGTGCATACACTAAACAGGCTGCATTTTATACAAGCCAGCAGACAAGTGTATTCAAAAAATCCGATAAATCTCTCCTCGTTGAGCAGTTAGTTATAAGGCTAATCATGGAACTATTTTGTCTTTTTGTAAGGATATTTATTTGATTTTGCTCGATTTTCTTCTCGATGTAAGGGTTGTTTATTTCGGAGTGTATTGCTTCCGCCTTTTGAAGTTGGTTTTTTATGATCTATTTCCCAACTGTACTCTCCTTTTGTGCCATAAGATTGTTTTCTAATGACATTACCAAAGCTATCTTTTCTATAGACGTTGGGATTTTTACCTTTGATTGGTGCTGCTTTTTCCCATACTGCATTTAATTCCTTTTCTGATACCATATTCATAGACCTCCCGACTCGCATACTGCATATAGGTGTTGATTATTTTACCATACAATATATAGAGTGACAACTATACGTTTGAAGATTTTTAGCAATGAACTGAATATGTGCACTAATATGATGAATTCATAGCAAAAAGAACCTAGTAATCAGGCAAGAACACAAATTTCGGTATAGGGTGTGCGTAGAAAGGCAGTAAGGCCATTCGCCACGGTGTGCCGAATAGCCAAATGAATAGTATAATTGAGGTGAGGTGCCAAGTGTCTTCGATTTCATAAATGAAACGCCTGACGGCGCACTTGACACGGTGGGAGCTGCGTAACGCTGTGGATTTGAAACAGGCGAGCCACTGACGCAGCCCGATTTACTGAAAAACTCCTTCCCACATTGCTGAAAAAGTGCTTGTCTTTCACAACCCACCCAATAGCAACGCTCTAATCAAAACCCAACAACAACCCCAAACCCACCACCAACCGCAATAATGCGGTTCGGATTTGAAAGGTTTCGGTGTACCAGAGAAAATGTCGAGCCCCCACTAAAAAATAATTTTGGTGAAGGCTTGACTTGCTATTACTATATTTTTACGGGGCTGTAGCAAAACGAAAGTTTAGCTACGCCCCAATTTCTTAGTGTCACTCGCTGCGCAAGCGGCACTTACCCACAAAAAAGTGTGAGTGCTGATGAAAAAGCGGGAA
>Ga0209755_10003638_pt1 | contig 19083 bp, 18 predicted proteins | sample TergutCo191P1_FD_187301 | JGI IMG/M metagenome (GOLD analysis project Ga0209755, IMG submission 187301) | Cornitermes sp. P1 segment gut microbial communities from Petit-Saut dam, French Guiana - Co191P1 (SPAdes) (version 2) | ecosystem: Host-associated > Arthropoda: Insects > Digestive system...
CCACCACTACATGAGCTTGAAGCAATCTTCCGGGAAGAACTGGCCGTGCTTTTTGCGGGAACAGCCTCCCCCGCCGGAACTGCCGCGGCAATTCAGCAGCGCTGGCTTGCTGCTTTACGGGAGCAGGACTAAGGATACTTACCAAAAACCAACAAAAATCCTCAAATTTCCTACATATTATCTACTTTTTTATCGATAATTCTTTATACTTAAATTATCGAGGTAAAAACATGATTGCAAAAAAGAATGACGACACGCTGTTTAAAATTATTGGGCTAATTTCAGTGGTTTTATTGCTTATTTCGATTTTCTTGTAGCCGCAGACTAAAACCTACAAGCCCCGCCTGTTTATCCGCTCTATCGCCTCTGTTACTGCCCGCAGGCGCACTACCCTGCCGCCGCCGTGTTCGGGAAAGGCCCGGTAGCGCAGCCCGTCGTCGGCGAAGGTGGAGGGCCTTTCGCCGGGGAAGGGAGCGTAGCGCCGCTTTGTCCAGATGAGGGAAGGGTCGGAAAGGGAAACATTGGGGAAAGCGGGATCAAAAAAGATGAATGAATCGTGAACGCCCCGTTCGGCGAAAGGCGCTTCGTCGGTGCATTGGAGGTAGCGTATGATTCCGGTGCTAAAGTCTATCGACTGGATTACCGCCGCGTGGCCCATGCCGCCGTCTTCTGAGCGAAAAAGGATGATGTCCGCAGGGCGGAGATTGCTGATGTAGTCATCTACCGGGATGATGTGGGGGGTTCTTGAGTTAAAAAAGCTCGTTCCGGCAAACCATGCGGGATCTTGCCCTTCCCTTGCCCCCAGGGTTGCGGCCAGAGTGCGGCCCAAATCAATGCCCCCGGCGGCGGCAACATGGGACAAGACATGCCACACAAAACCGGAACAGTCCATGCCGAGCAACCCCACGCCAAAAAGGAAATTGTAAACATCAGTTTCATCTACGCCCCGGCCCGAATGGAACACATGGGGGCGGTGGGGCAGGCCCTGGTAAAAACCGGCCCTCATTCTCGCTATTTCCAGGGGGTTAAAAGAAAGCGACCATGTTTGGGAGGGGAGGTCAAAAATGATTATTTTTTCCCTGCCGCTGGAAAGGGCCTGGGTATAGTTTCTGAAATCCTCACTGTCCAAAAGAGCATTGATTCTTTCCCAAAGACGGAGGGGATGCCCTTTTCCCCCATACACAAAGCCCCACGGTTCTTCGGTAAGCGTGTCCCGTTCGTAATTCATGGCAAAAGGGATGCGCAGGTTCATTATCCTGCCCCCTATGATGCGGGTTTGGAAATGGAGACGAAAGGCTTCTTCCAAAACCCGCTCAATCCCCGAACCCCAGATGCGGCCGGGGTCTGCGAAAGCCGCCAGGCGGGAAATATCGCTCTCGTCCGCTTTTAATACAGGGGCAGGGAGGGAAATCAAAAAAAGGAGCAGAAGCAGCGATGTGCCTTTGATGCGCCAGTGGCAAAATTCGAAAGCTTTTTTAATGGTGGTTTTTGTTCGCGTCAATAGAATTCTTCCTGTTTTTAGTTTCGGTTATTTAGTTTAAATTTTCAATATCTTTAAAATATCGTACAGTGCCGTATTTCAGTTCTTCCGCCGCTTCCTCATCGCAGACAATAATCGCCTGAGGGTGCATTTGCAGGCAGGAAAGCGGACACCAGTGGCTAAGGGCGCCTTCCACAGCGGCCTGGAGCGCCCGGGCTTTTTGGCGGCCTGAAACGATGATAAGCACTTCCCTGGCGTCCATGACGGTTCCAATGCCTACGGTGAGGGCACTGGAGGGCACTTTTTCGGGATCGCCGTCAAAAAAACGGGCGTTGGCAATGCGGGTTTCCGTGGCAAGTGTCATGACCCTGGTGCGGGACTTGAGGGAAGAACCGGGTTCGTTAAAGGCGATATGGCCATTGTTGCCAATGCCGCCCATGAAAAGTTCAATTCCCCCGGCGGCTCTGATGGCTTCTTCGTAGGCGCGGCAGTCTGCTTCAGGGTTTGTTGTCATACCGTTGGGTACATGGGTATTTTCGATTTTTATATCCACGGCGCTGAAAAAGTTGTCGTCCATAAAGCGCCGGTAACTTTGGGCGTGATCCGGGGGAAGTCCCACGTATTCATCCATGTTGAAGGTGATTACATTGGAAAAAGAAACCTTTCCTGCCTTATAGGCAGTAACAAGCTGCCGGTAAACCCCCAGGGGGGTTGAGCCGGTGGGAAGCCCCAGGACAAAAGGTTTTGGGCTGGCTGTAAAAGCGTTTAGCCGCTGGACGATGTAATCAGCAGTCCAACGGCTAAGGTTCTCGTAATCCCTGTGAATTAAAAGGCGCATAATTTCTCCCTGTATACTTTATAATACCATCATAAAGTACTTAAACCAAAAAATGGGGAAAAATTTAAAAATACTACCTTGCCCTGGTTATTTCTTTAATACAGAAACAACCCGTTCCAACACCTTTTTCCGATCCAAAGGTTTGACGATATAGCTTTTTGCTCCCATAAGAAGGGATTTCTTTACGACATCCTCTTTTCCCAGGGCGCTTACCATTATTACACAGGCATTTTTGTCAAATTCCAGAATCTTTTCCAGTGCAGAGACCCCATCCATTACCGGCATGGTAATGTCCATAGTAACCAAATCAACATTTGGATGCAGTTCTTTGTACTTTTCCACCCCTTGGGCCCCATCGGCGGCGGTTGCGGCTACTTCAAATCCCTCTGAAGAAAAAATTTGACCAAGCTGCTTGGCAATAAACATGGAATCATCAACAACAAGTACCCTATACGGGGTACCCTCTGGTTTTGTTCCATCGGGGGCTTTATCGTTGATGCTGGGCATGTCATTCTTTGCTATCATGGTTATGCTCCTCTTCTTTTACATAAAATTGTACATTATAAGAAACCTATAAGTCAATAGGTTATTACCAGAAAAGTCTATTTCATGGTTCTGTTCGTACAGAGTATTTCTTTTTTTTCAAAAAACTGGATAATAGTACCATGGTTGGGAATTTCTTGCTAGCCCCAATGGCGGAATTAAGCCATCGCCCGCTGCGGGAATTGATTGAGGCCTTTAATCCTTCCGGCGGCAAGGGGGGCGCGGCTGAATACTTTACGGAAATGATCAGCTCGGCCGCTTTTGTCAGCGGCGGGCCTTTTGAGCAATGGTATGTTGACGGCGGCCCCTGTCCGGAAAGGCTGGTTTACCAGCTTGTGGGCGGCGATGCGGACACGCTTGTCCGGGCTGTCGGCCTTCTGGACGAAAAAGAATGTCTGGGCATAGATATCAACATGGGCTGTTCCGCCCCCGCCATAACCCGCACCGGCGCGGGCGTCCGCTGGATGGCGGATATCGAAAAGGCCGCCGCTCTTATCCGCCGTGCCAGGCCCCAAACCCGCCGCCGCCTCAGTGTCAAACTGCGTGTCGGCCTTACCGACGATTTTGACTACCTTGTCCGCTTTTGCCGCCGCCTTGAGGACGAGGGCCTTGATCTTATCACCCTTCACCCCCGTACCGCCAGAGAAAAGTTCAAACGCAAAGCGCGCTGGAGCTATATTTCCGTGCTCAGGAATGAACTCCGCATCCCCCTGGCGGGCAACGGCGACATAGCCTCGGCCCCGGAAGCGTTGTCCCGCCGTGAAGAATGTGACGCTGTCATGATAGGCCGCCTGGCGCTGCGCAAGCCCTGGATTTTCCAGGAAATCCAAAACCTCCAGTCGGGCGAAAAGGTGATTGACACCAATATGGAAGAAATTGGCGTGCGGTTTTTGGAATTGCTTTCCCGTTACCAGCCGCCGGAGTTCCATATAAGCCGTGCAAGGCGTTTTTTCAGTTATTTTTGCGATAACCTTACCTGGGGTACCCATGTGAAGAACCTTTTGAACCGGGAAACAAAGCTTTCGGGGATAGAACGCGCATGGCGGGGTTATTTTGCGGAAACTTCCGCTCTTTAAAGTTGTTATTGGATATACTATAGTATAGTTAAGGGAAATAATGAAGAAAAAGAGCCATTTTTTCGGAATTATCGCTGCGTCAATACTCGTGTTACTTTTTACCGGCTGTGCTGGCTTTTTGCACGGGGTAAGGATCAGAACCGACAACAATTTATCATCGGTTTTGGCCGGCGGAACACTCACCATGAGGTCATCGGGCCGGGATATAATATGGACGGTCAGTTCGAGCGGGGATGGTTCGGGGCCGGTTGCGAACGGAACTTTTGTCAGCCCAAATGGTACGCTTACCGTAGCCGCCAATGAACCCGCGCCGGTTCTCTATGTTATATCGAGATCAACGCGGGATGATTTTTCTGATGTACGGCCAATAAGAGTTGTCACGGTAACCGAAGTAAGCATTAGTCCGGAAAACCAATCGGTAGCAATTGGCAGATCGTCCCAATTTCGGGCGCAAGTTTCCGGCCATAATAATCCGGACAACGCTGTAATATGGAGAGTCAGCTCGAATGTGGCGGGGACTGGAGCCGTAGCGCCGGGAACAGGGATCAATGCCAATGGGGTGCTCACGGTAGCAATCAATGAAACATGGAGAACCCTTTACATTATAGCAACGTCCAGAGTGGATTCCTCAAGATCCGGCAGTGCCTCCGCCACTGTAGTTATCCCAACCGTAACAAGTGTGGCGGTCAGTCCGGCAAACCAAATCGTGACAGCCGGCAGATCGCTTCAATTTTGGGCTTCTGTGACAGGGACGTTTGACCCCGACACTGCCGTAATATGGGGAGTCAGCTCCAATGCCGCAGGGACTGGAGCCGTAACCCCGGGAACCGGAGTTAATCCCCATGGAGTGCTTACGGTATCGCCCCATGAAACATTGAGGACGCTCTTTGTTTTTGCAAGGTCTGTCGTTGATCCCTCGCAATCCGGCAGTGTTGTTGTCTCTGTCATGCCTGCCCCGATTATAGCGCCTCCCCCTGCACCGCCGCCGACATCACCGCCGGTTTTAACACCCGCCCCTGCACCGCCGCCAACATCGCCGCCGGTTTCAACTCCCGCTCCGTCTCCGGCTCCTGGGCCGCCGCCGGTTTCAGTGCTGCCTCCTGCACCACCGCCCCCGCCGCCCGTCGGCCCCATTGTTACCGGTGTGACTATCAGCCCAGCGAGCTTCGCTACGTTAACCAACAGGAACATCCAGTTTAATGCCACGGTTACAGGGAACAACAACCCCAATACCGCTGTGACATGGCGAGTTAGTTCCAATGCCGCGGGCACCGGGGTTGTTGCGCCAAGAACGGTTATCAATGCCAATGGTTTGCTTACTGTAGCGCCAAACGAATGGTCGCCAACGCTCTTTGTCTTCGCAGCATCTGTGGCTGATCCTGCAGTATCCGGTTCTGCAATAGTGACAGTCACCAATGCAAATCCCAATCAGGGGCCAAATCAGGGCAGGTGATTACTGCAGCGTCTCTTGTTCAAACAGTTCGATAGTGTATGTCGGCTTCTATTACCGTCGTGTCCTGCCTGAACTCCTGCATGTCTTCAAGCCCTTCCGTTATCGTCAGCCAGTCCATTTCAAAGTATTATTTTGAAGAATGACTTGACTTAGTAGTTTCTATGATTTATGGTAATTAGAAATGACAGAGAATAAATATCCAACGGAAGAATTTGCAAAATATATGAGTGCGATCAACACCCATGATTTTTCACAGATAACGAAGTTACTGCATGAAAAGGCTGTTTTTTGTTATTCAGGACAAATGAAAACAGATTTGGAACAAGTTAAAGTATTCCATGAAAATTTCTGGAATACAGTTAATGAAAGCAAGTGGTGGGCAACAAATGTTGAAATAATCCATAATGACGACAAATGCCAAGTTTACACATACCAATATAATTACAGCGGCTATATGGAAGGAAATTTTGTTGAAGGTAATGGACGAAGCACTGATGTATTTGTGAAAAATGATCAAACCGGACAATGGGAATTATTGCATGAACATTCTAGCTCTGCAATTTTAAATCATGATGATTAAAACAAATATGATATAAAAAGTTCACGCAGGATTCTTGCCGCCCGTTTCATTATACATCTCTCACTAAGCCATTGTGCGCTAAGTTCCAATGGTATAAGCACACGCCTCAAAATCCGCCTCCAGCCGCGCCATGTGGCCGTTATTTTCCCACTGCAGACATAACGTGCGCCCGTCCCCGTTCGCAGAAAACAGTGCGCCAGGGCCAAAGGCCGGGTGCGTGTTGCGCAAGCGCAGCAATTCAAGCTGCGTTTTTGTCAATTCGCTTTTTAAAGCGGCTTCAATGTGCGGCAGGGACAAATTGATGCGGTTTATTTCCTTGTGGCCGTCCGGCCCCGCGCGCTTTACGGCATCGTAATCGTTCTTTCCGCCAAAAAGATCCAGATACCAAATCTGCGGTTTGCCCGGCATAAAAAGCTGCACTGCCCGCGCCAGCAGCATCTTGTCTTCCCGCTCGCCCAGAGCGCTAAAATAGGTGGCGTTCACTTGATAATACATATTTTTTTTGCTCTGCACATTTTTTACATAGCCGCCGCGTCCCACCACAATTTCAATAATTTCATCAATTTCCCCGTCGGGCAGTAAGCCCCGCAAATCCAGCAGGGGAATACCGTCATGGCATCCAAGCATGGTAATCGTTACAAGTCCCTTTTGTTGAATGTCCTGTATCCACTTAAGCAGGTATTCACAAGTATGCTTTTCCAGCGCATGGATAATTAAGCCGGGAAGGAAAAAGTCGTAGGTCATATACCCTTCTTCCGCAAGCGTTTCATGAACTTTTTCCCGGTACTCGGCGTGGATTTCGGGCAATAAACGCACACGGTGCTTGTCCGCTATTTCGCGGATTCTTTTCAGCAATTCCCATGTCCCCGGTTTATTCAGAAAGTTACGTGCGCCGACTTCCTTTGACGTATACGCAAAAGCATCCAGGCGTATAATTTCCGCGCCGTAGCCCGCCAATTTCTTGAGGGTTTCTTCATAATATTCCCACACCAGGGGAGAACGGACATTCAAATCCATCTGTCCGCGATAGCGACGGCGCGATTTAATAAATTGTATAATCTCCCCGCACTTGATTCCCGCGCAGGAACCCAGTTCGATATGTTCCGGCTCAGTTCCCGCTTTAAGCCCTTCGTTCACCCGCAGGGCTATTTCTTCGGCTCTTGCGTATTGAATATCCAGGGCAAAGACAAAATCCTGCGGGTCAAAGGCGGGATAGCTTACGTTTTGATAAAATGTATTCCAGTACGGCTTTTCCGTTCCATCGGGCATAGAGACCATCAAAAGCGGCAGTCCCGGCTTGCGGAGGTACATGCCTTCCAGATACTCTCCGTCGGGCTGGATATATCCCTCCCCCGTCATGACCCCGCATCCGGCCCAAAATTCATTCCAGTCAATGAAAAAATCCCTGTACGCTGATTGTTCCCCATGCGCAAGGATATCCCGAAAGGGCTTTGAAAGAACGGACGCATGGTTAAGCACAAAATCCAGTTTCAACGCAATTCCAAGCTCCTTGAGCTTAGTCAGGTCATCATGACCGGCCAGTTTTTCATTTAAATCGTAACTGATAACGGAAAAGCCCCGGTCTAAATCGGTATTGAATATGCTCGGTAAAATATAGAAACTCCCAAACGCGCCCTTTAGAGCGCCGTCTTGCAATACGCTTATGGCATCCCGCAATGTTCCGCCCATGCTGTCGGGGTAAGCGTTGAGCATGACACCCGAACAGGCCGCGTCCGGCACTTGCATTTTAATTTGCATTGTCATTCCTTCCGGACGTTTGGAACAGGTCGTTATGGGTGATTATCTGGCATTGACTGGAAACAATCAGCTTCGCCCTATGCGCCTGCGCGAACAGTAAATCCCTTTCGATATTAAGCACCCTGGTAACAAAGGGACTGTCCACACCCTTGTCCCGCCCCCGCGCCCTGCGGTAGGCAAGCGTTTCCTGAGGCGTGCTCCAGAGCAAAACCGGGATATCTACGCCCCGGAGATAGTCACTGTTGCTGTGCGTCCATTCGATAATAAGCACGCTGGTATTTCGAAAATCAATCGCTTCGTACCATGTAGTTCCTTCCTCGCGCCCCATTCGCTTCAGGAATATCCGGTCAGCACCGTTCTTGAACTGTTTAATGATGTCCGACAGTTCAGCAAAATTAATTTCTTTTTCCGTGCCCAAATAGCCCCTTAAACCGCAATCGCCCCCTTGCTGGTATACAGCCAGCCAGGGGTGGGCTGCAACAAGACCCGCATCGGTATCGGCCCCGGTTTTCTGCAATTCGGCCAGTTTTTCCCGCAGCTCATTAGTGTACATGCCCCGGGCAATCAATTCCCGTATGCCCTCTGTTCTAAAGACGTTCAGGCGCTCAATGTCGTTATATTTTGGAATACGGTGCGGGTAGTTGTCTCCCGACAACGCATAGGCATCCGCGCCCAGTTGCCGCAAGTAATAGGCGATAAGGAGCGCTGTTTCCGACTTTCCCGTGCCTGAACCCCCGCATATCGAAATAACGGCTCGCTCATGTTTATTTGCCCTTAACGCTTCAATGAGCAGGGGCAAAAGGGAAGGAAATAGTATGTTTGCCTTTTGGAGGTGGGCCGCCTGAATAAGCACTTTATCCCCCGGCATATCTGTTGAGGACATTCCGCCCGGTATTTCCCCGGCAGGAAGCCAAGAGGCAGCCTGCGCGGATAATGTATGTAGTGCGTTGTTCATCGAGTTTGCCTCCTTTTCAGTTGAGTATAGCATCATTTTTCTTAATGTCAATCGTTTGACGTTGATCCATTGCCCTTGCTATTTTGAAAGCCTTTGCGTATTCTTATCATCACACTATATCAAAATCAAACAGGCACAACGAAAGGGAGCTACAATGCCTACAATAAAAGATGTTGCGGAGATGGCCGGGGTCACGGTGACAACCGTTTCGAGGATGCTCAACAACAAGGTAAACGTCAGCGATACGACCAAGGCAAAGATTAATGAGGCCATGCGGGCCTTGAATTATAAACCCAACGAAGTAGCCCGCTCATTGATTACGCAAAAAAGCAGCATGATTGGCCTGATTGTGCCGTCCGCCATGAACTTCTTTTTCGCGACTGTAATTCAATATATCGAAGAACACGTTTCAGCCAACCAATATCGCTTGCTGGTATGCGTTTCAGACCTGGACAAGGAAAAGGAACGCGATTACTTCTCCATGCTGGGGGCCAATAGAGTTGCGGGCGTTATTCTGGCAAGCCACACCCAGGATATTGAGCCCCATTTCCATGCGCCGCTGATAACCATCGAGCGCTCCCTTTCGGATGATATACCCTCGATATGCTCGGATAATTATACGGGGGGATGCTTGGCCGCCGAACATCTGCTGAACCTTGGGTGTTCGCGTCTGGCCTATATCATGGGCAGTCCGGCGTTTGATATGGACGCAAATAAGCGTTTGGCGGGATTTTCGGACACGCTGCGGAAATCCAACGTTTCACAGCCGGTGGTAGTGGGCGCAAGCGAGCAGAATTTTATCCAGCTAGATTACAGGAGCATCATAGAAACCCTTTTTCGCCAGCACCCGGATGTTGACGGCATTTTTACCTCAAATGATGTCATTGCGGCTCAAATCCTTCAATACTGCCACCGGCATCATATTCAGATTCCGCAGCAGCTCAAGTTAATAAGTTATGATGATACCGGCGTAGCTTCGTTATGTTCCCCGGCGCTGACATCAGTCCGGCAGCCTATTGGGGAAATGTGCAAAAGCGCCGTGGAGTTTATCATCCGGGCGTCAAACGGCGAAACGATTCCGTCCCGCACGGTTTTTCCTGTTTCGTTGACCAAAAGGGAAACCGCGTAAAGCCCTCAGTTTAAAATATTTTTTGTGTTAAACGATTGACAAATAGAAAAAGGCATGGAAGAATAATCATAAGAAAATACACAAATTTGTCAGGAGGGAAAAGTGAAAGTGAAAAGAATGGCTTTTGTTTTGCTGTTCGCGGTAGTAAGCGCGTCCATGGTATTTGGCGGCGGCGCACGGGACAGGGATCGCGTAGAGATTACCCTGATTAACAACAAAATCGAAATTGACGGCGCGTTGCGGGCTTTTGCCCAGCTTTACGAGCAGCAAACCGGCGTAAGGGTGAACATACAGAGTTTCGGCGGCGAAACCCCGTATGCCCCGGCTATTGCGGCCATGTTCGCGTCCGGCATAGAGCCGGAAATATTCGTTATCGAAGGCTTTGCCGGCTACGATGACGCAAGGAGAGGCGGCAGGATCACCTACCTTGACAACGAACCCTGGCTGGCTGACACGGATCTTGCCTACAGATCGCCCACTACCGGCAGGGTCGTAGGTTTCCCCGTTGCCATTGAAGGCTGGGGTCTGGCTTACAACAGGGAAATCCTCAGAAGGGCGGGCGTTGATCCCCGCACCATGACAAACATTGCCGGCGTACGGGCCGCCTTTGAAAGGATTCACGCGATGAGAGGCGAACTTGGCCTTGACGCCGTTGTCGCAATGGCCGCCGGCCCCGGCATGACCTGGGTTACCGGGCTTCACGCGGTAAACGCCTACCTCGCGCTTGGGCTCCCTTACGCCGAGGCCACCCGGTACATCGACATGCTTAACAGGGGCGAAGTAAACCCGCAGCGCCTCCGCTACTTTGCCGAATACATCGATCTTCTGTTCCGCCATTCCATCCCCACATCGCTGACGGTCGGCGGCTACGACACGCAGCTTGGCGATTTTGCCACCGGCAGAACAGCGTTTTTGCATCAGGGCAACTGGACAGACCCGGTATGGGCCGATATGGGTATTACCTTTGAAATGGGCTTTGCTCCCCATGCTTTCCTTCCGCAAACCACGGACGGCATATTTATCGGCGCGCCTTCGTTCTATCTGGTGAACGCGCGTTCACAGAACGTCCAGGCGGCAAAGGACTTCCTTACCTTTATGGCAACGACCCCTGCAGGCCATGACCACATGGTCACCCAGGCCGGCGCGGTAGCCGCTTTCAGGTCTGTTACGCTTCAGCCTCCGGGGCAGTTATCCAGAGCCGTCCAGCAGTGGGCCGCCCGCGGGGCGAACCACATGTATACATGGCAGCAGAACGATATGCCTGACGGTTTCGGCATGGGCACTTTGGGGCCAATATTCCATCTGCTTGCCACGCAGCAGATTGACGTTGACGGCTTTGTAAGAATGTTCACCGAAGCGGTAGCAACGCTGCGGCCGTAAGGGTTTATTAAGATTTTATGGGCGGCTTTATGCCGCCCGTTTTATATGATACTATGACAGCAATAAAGGGGGACTTCATTGCCGGATAAAACAAGAAAGTTCAAACCCGCAAGCGAGCGGAACTCGCCTATCTTTTTTATTTTTTTATTCCCCTCTGTTTTCGCTTTTGTCATGGTTGTCATAATCCCCTTTATCATAGGGGTGTATTATTCGTTTACGGACTGGAGGGCGCTGACCGGAGGCGCGCCGCCTGAATGGGTGGGTCTGCAAAATTACATCGCGATATTCCGGGACGTTACCTTTCTCCACTCGTTCCTGGTTACTACTGTTTACGCTGTTATAAACATCTTTGTGCTTAACCTTGTCGCTTTTTTCCTTGCGCTTTTGGTAACCAGCCGCCTCTCGCTGACAGGGATTTACCGCGCGGGCTTTTTTCTGCCTAACCTCATAGGCGGGCTCATTCTGGGATATATCTGGCAGTTTATTTTCAACAATGTTGTCCCGCAGTTTGGGGGCATGATAGGCTGGGAATGGCTTGCAACTACCCCCTTCCTTGGAAACCGGAACCTGGCGCTGATGGCGATTATCATTGTTGGCACATGGCAGTACGCCGGTTACCTCATGGTGATATACGTGGCGGCGATACAGAGCATCCCCTCGTCATTGCCGGAAGCCGCGGCAATTGACGGAGCTAATTTCTGGCACCGGCTCAAGCACATAACTTTCCCGCTTGTGGCCCCCGCGTTTACGGTTTCGATGTTCCTTTCGCTCCTTTATTCGTTCAGGCAGTTCGATGTAAACATAGCGCTTACGGACGGGATGCCCGCGGGCCTTTTCATGGGCGGGGCGGTAAGGACGACGGAGTTTCTGGCGCTGAATATTTTCAACACGGCCTTTACCTTCCGCGAAATCGCGCAGGGGCAGGCCCGGGCGGTAATATTTTTTATTATGCTGGTGATTATCGCGTTGATCCAAGTGCGGATTAACAAGCGCAGGGAGATTGAAATGTGATGAAAAAGATTGACAGGGCTTCTTTACCACGAGCCGCCAGGGAACTGCTGGCGATTGTACTTTTCCTGCTTTACATGATCCCGTTCTTCATCGTGCTGATAAACGCCGCAAAACCCCGGCTGCAAATAATAACTGACCCGCTGGCCCTCCCCACCGACCCTGAACTCTGGCAGAACATCATACGGGTATGGGAACATCCCCGTGTCGCTTACGCCTCATCGTTTTTTTCTTCGGTTATAATAACGGTCGTTTCTGTCTGCCTGCTCGTGCTGATTTCCTCCATGGCGGCGTGGGTGCTGGTGCGGACAAAAACAAAGCTTTCATCGCTGGTCTTTATGGCTTTTGTAGCCGCAATGGTGATACCGTTTCAGGTAGTTATGTTCCCGCTTGTTTCGTGGTTTTTCAGCATAGAAAGCACCCTTGGCGTTAGCGCCGCACGGTCAGCAGGCGTGGCTTACGCGCGGGTTATCTTCGCGTATCTTGGCTTTGGCTCCTCGCTTTCGATTTTCCTTTTCCACGGCTTCATAAAGGGAATCCCCCTGGAGCTTGAAGAAGCCGCCCTTATAGACGGCTGCACAAAGCCGCAGACATTTTTTAGAGTCGTCTTCCCCCTCTTAAAGCCCATTGCCGTCACTGTGATTATTCTTAACGGCATTTGGATATGGAACGACTTCCTGCTGCCGCACATGCTGCTGGTTGGCGGCCCGGTGCAGACCCTGCCGCTTGCGGTGCGGGCTTTTGTAGGCGCGTTCGTAAGGCAATGGGAATTGATTCTAACATCGACATTGATGGCGATGGTTCCCATAATCGCTGTCTTTCTGTTTTTGCAGAAGCATATTATTAAAGGGATGGTGGAAGGGTCGATTAAGTAAATTAGAACTGCCCCAATACTTCCATCATCGCCCTGCGGTTCTTGTATTGCAACCGAAAATCCGCAACCAATTTCGAAGCCGCCTTCTTTCCGTTTTCAATTTTGGACATTTTCTTTAACAATAAGGCAATGTATTCATAATGTGATCGGCTCACATTATCTTCTGCATAGGAAACCAGGGCATTTATGAACAGCTCCAGTGTTTTTTCAGGATACTCAAAGGCAAAAATCTTGTAATACTTTTCAAGGTTATTGGCAGAAAGGTGTTCTTCTACATAATGCATTAGGCGCTCTGTTTCTTTTTCCGCAGCTAAAAAATCTGCCGCAGAAGTGCAGAAATATTTTACATCGATGTACTGCAACAAGAGCTTTTCCATTTCCTCTGCCCATTCGCTCGGGTTGAAAGTCGCCTTATAGATTTCATAGTATTCATTATTAAAACGCTCTTTTATAAATATGTAAGAGAACTCTCTTACAGCAGGTATGTCTTTTTCTTTTTGGGCAATTTCCAGGAGCAGCTTGTACCAGGTATTATTCTCATAATGATCCTCATTTTGCTCCTGCGCCGTGAAAAAATCATTAATGAGTTTTTTCGCTTCCAGAAAATTATGTTCCTTTATTTTTTTCTCCGCCAATTCCCTGCGAAAAGACGTTATCTGAATATTTTCTTTAATAAGCGTCCATGCCTTATTCGGTTTGTGAAGGCGCCTGTAAAAATTAATTTTTCGCGATAAAATACTCTCCGCCTTGCGGGAACTTTTGTCTGTTACATCTGCCAGCAGCTCATCTTGCAGAGCGATAAACGCATCGGGATCAATCGTTACCGCAAGACTCGCAAACAAATTATGAAAACCCTCATAAAAATCAGTATTATCATATTTCTTCTTTTTTAGTGCCGAAAGGCAAAAGTTAAACAAATCCTTTTTATCTTCATTACCCGCATGCTCTACTGCCTGTTCCATAATATTGAAAGGAATAGATTGGTATTCCTCAGAAAAAAAGCAATCTTCCCTATCAGTATTATGCAGCCATTGGAAATATTCTTCGATACAGGCTTTACAAATAAGAATCGCTTCACCGTATTGCTTTTGGTCGATACAGTCCCAGGCCTTTTACATTTTCGGCATTGACAGCGAATTCAAAAAGAACAGCAATAAACCATTCTTCGTTGTGTTTTGCCTGGGTGATAATAAACTCCCGAAGTTTTTCCGCAGAAACGGTTTTGAGGAGATCCTCCAGGCATGGCTCTTCTTTTTTGCTCTGTTTCTCATTGGTGAACATCCGTTTCACATTGTCCTCCTTGGATAGTAAACATCCGTTTGGCGCGGTTCAATAAAATTCATGTGATTATCTTAGCATATTTTATCAAAGGGCGCAATTTGTGTGTTTCCTCCTGTATTTCGGCGGCCAATTTCAGGATGCGGGCGGCAGCGTCCCTTGCGGTAAGTTCTTTAAGCCGCCAATCGGCGATCTCGGCTTCCCTGCCTCCAAGCAGATAATTCAGCGTTACACCCAGGACAACCGCCATATCATAAGCCGTTGCTGTATCAGGAATGCGCTTATGCCTTATCCAGCCGCTAAAGGTATTCACTGAAACACCTATATGCTCCGCGAACTGCTTTTGAGTCATCTTGTGGGCTTTTATAAGCGGTTTTACCCGCCCCCAAAAAGTGTCGTTGTTCATGCTATAATATACGAAAATTTGTTCAAAAAGACAAATTTTTATGTGGAAAAATGGTGTTTAGAGATGGTTTTTTTGCATGGCTATCAAGCGGCGTTTGCATTAATACTTTCTATTGTCTTTTTTATCTTTCCCCACAACACTAAATCAGTGAAAAGTTCTGCAACATTTCCTTTGTCGGTAAATGGGGTGCTTTGCAAAACAGAAAAATCCTTGAGTATGCCATTATGAACTATATATTCAACGATCTTATTAATGAAGAAAATTTGGCGTGAATCAAGATTAACATCATCAAGAAATAACGAAAAAGCTTCCTTTGCGGCTTGCATATCAAGTCCAACGATTGAGCGGACACGTTCACCTAAAGGCATATCCCCATATTCTTTTTGATATTGCTCTTTTGTACCGATTTCCTTCCACAGTATCTTTTCCAATTCTTTTATGTCAAATGGACTTAAAGGCTTATTGGTCTTTAATTTGGCAATCGCCGGGTTATTTTGGTTCTCACGGATATAATATTCCGCTTTCATTCTATAGTTTTTCAAATCATCAGTGTCATATTCAGGGGAACTTTCTTTTACCTCTATAATATCATCCATAAAATTAGTGTCATAACGGCTGTTTTCTTCATGTTCCAGGTATTGCATCAAATCTCTCAATTTTGATCGTATCGTTTCAAATTCATTGATGCCGCCATTATCAAAATAGTCAGTATGCAAAATTGTCTCAATGAATCTTTTTTGAGCAGCGACAGCAGGAATTGTCCCATACTTGGTTAGGGCCGCAGCTTTTTTCATCAGATCGTTTTTTAATTTTTTGTAACTATTCCCTGCAATGTAAGCCAACTCAATCCCGTACATTAAAACATCAAAGCGGGAAGCGGAAAAATTATCCTTTTCAGGCCCCAGAAGCGGAAGAATATGTTCTTTTATAAGATCCATCTGCTCATATTTCAATGCAATGTATGTATCTTTCTTGCCAAATAGGTCAACATAATAGATATGCTGACGGACAGCAAAATTATCCCGTGGCATTTTGGATACTTTGCCAAGCATATCCGTTATTAAGCCATCCCTAAAAAATGTCAAATCTTCTGTCTGATACTCAAAGTTTTGCAACTTATATACTATTTCGGCCTTTAGGATAAATAATTGTGCCTGAAGACTAATAGTTGATTTTCCTTCTTTGCCTTTTCCATTATTTTCCCGGAAAAATTCAAAATTGGAACAAAAATCAAATATATAAAATTCTTTTTTATCGTCCCCATCTATTAAGCCTTTACAAAGCCTGGTTCCCCTGCCTATCATTTGCCAAAATTTAGCCTTGCTTAATACCTTTTTGAAAAAAACAAGGTTGAGAATTTCAGGAATATCTATTCCGGTATCCAACATATCAACAGATATCGCAATTTGAGGCATTTTATTCGGTGTTGAAAAATCATCTATAAGGCTTTGAGCATAGTTTATATAATTATCAATTACCTGACAATAATCAGATGGGTAATCTGGATATTCTTTTCTCCAAATCTCATAAATTTTTTCTGCATGATTATGACTTTTCGCAAAAATAATGGTTTTTCCAATTTTACCTCCATACTCAATCTTAAGGCCATCTGATAAAAGAATATTCAATACTTGTCTGATCGTATCTTTATTGAATACCCAGTCATTCAGGGCTGATCCGCCAATAGCATCTGGAAGTGTTCCATCGTCATTGATAAATTTTTCTTCATATTCTATTTTTTCATCTTCGGAAAGTTCATCATAAACAATGCCTTTGTGCATGAATTTCAACTTGGTTTCAATGGCGGTGTAATCTACCAAATACCCATCAGACACTGCTTGCTTTAATTCATATCCATAAGTCGGGACTCCGGCATCCAGATCAAATATTTCGTAGGTATTTTTATCAATTTCATCTTTTGGTGTGGCGGTCAATCCCACAAGCAGGGCATCAAAATAAGTAAAAATATCTTTATACTTGTTGTAAATACTCCGATGCGCTTCATCAACAATAATTAGATCAAAATGGCCTGGGCTATATAACAGGCGGCCATATTCATCCTTAGTTTCATCAATTTGATTTATCATTGTTTGATAGGTTGAAAATACTCCCCTGGCATTGGGATTACTTTTATCCTCTACCAGATTGGTAATAGACAAAGAAGGCAGAAAATTTTGAAATGATCCTTTTGCCTGTCTGACAAGAGGGTTTCTGTCAGCCAAAAAAAGAAAATTGGTAACCCATCCATGTCTTGAAAGAATATCAACAAGCGAAATGACGGTTCTGGTCTTCCCGCTGCCGGTTGCCATTACAAGAAGAGATTTTCTTTGCCTTTGTTTATCAAAAGTTTCACAGACGGCTTTGATTGCCTCTTTTTGATAGTAACGCTCGGTTATGGTATTATTGACCGAAACTTTTTCAAGACCGCTTCGCATTTCCATTTTATTAAATTCTTTTTCCAAATCCCGTTTTGAAAAAATTCCGGAGACCTTTCGTTCCGGGTAGCCGCCTTCCTGGTCGATCCAAATATGAGTGACTATACCATTGGTTAAGAAAATAATAGGCCGCCGCTTATACCGCCTTTCAAGATCATCGGCATAAAGTTTTGCCTGTTGTCTGCCTTTTTCCAATCCAACGCTGGTTCTCTTGGCTTCAATAACGGCAAGGGGTTTAGCATCATCTCCAAGTAAAACATAATCAGCCATTCCTGTGCCGGATTTATTGGGCATTTTTTCGATTTGAAATTCGTCGAGCCAGTTTTTTCCCCTTTCCCATCCTGCCGTATTTAACATTTGATCGATGTAAGATTTACGGGTTGCCGCTTCAGTCATATCCAGCGGCGATGATACATACGTTTTTATCTTTAACGTTCGCTGTTTGGTTAATTGTTCCTTAAGAAGCAGGTTCTCTTCTTTTAGTTTTTCATAGATTTCTTCAAAATCAACATTTTGTTTGGGTATTTCAATGTTATCTGTCTGTTTATTCAAAAGTGATTCGTCAAATCTGGTCTGCGTATAGTTGCTGCCATAAGAGTAAGCAATAAAATCCATAAAAGCATGGAGATTTTTTAATGCCAATTTTGCCTGATCGCTATCAATTTTTTTTGGGGTGTGATTTGCTGTATTGCCCAAAAGGCGCAAATATTTGAGCCGTTTGCAAATGTCACTTCCTACTATATCTCTAAATTCATCAGTATTGGTAAGTGTGGCTAATTCATTTTGATATGGCATTTTAAGATCTGCGTCAACAGTGTACATCCATTTAACTGCAAATTCCATTGCGCGGCGGCAGCTAACCACCGAAGAAGCAGTATCAATACCATAAATTAACTCTGCGGCTATTGCTGCATCGGCAAAAGGGGAAAACTTTGCATCAGATTTTAAAAAATCAAAGTTTGTCAAACATCATCCCCCTTTTTTGAATTATGCTCGTCACCAAGTCCAGGGAATGTTATATTTATGAATGTTGGTGTCTTCCGTGATTATTGTCATATCTTCGGATAAAGCAGAGGCAATGATCAAACGATCAAATGGATCACGATGGATAAAGGGCAGTTGCTCCACTTGTTTGATATAAGTATCTTTAATAGTCAATATTTCTATTCCATTTGATTGCATCTTTTCGAAAAAGAAAACAGAACCGCCTGTAAAATTCAATTTCCCGATACTAACTTTTATGGCTATTTCCCATGCAGAAACAATGCTTACAAAAAGCGGAATGGAAAGATCATCTATTATGGCTTTTACATTTTTCGATAGTTTATCTTTATAGCCCAACGCCCAAATTGCTGTATGAGTATCCAGTAGAAATCTCATTCCATATATTCCTTAAAATCATCCAAAGGCGCATCAAAATCATCTGCCATCCACACATTTCCAGACATACTTCCATATTCAAATGGCGGGCGAATATTTGCATTAGGCTTTTTGGGAATTTTTTCTGCATTCACGACAGCATTGAAAGGGATACCATTGTAATTTATTACACTCCTTATAAACATACTAAGAGCATTGGAAGGAGAAATGCCTATGCTTTCGCACACATTATCAAATCGCCGCTTTGTTTCATCGTCAATACGGGTGGAAATTTGAACTGACATATTATGACCTCGCTTTGTTGTCATTTGTTATCAATTTACAACATATTCCTTTGATTGTCAATGTAAAATTGAAGGGATTCCCAAATTTTTTCACCTCTCTGCAAGACAAATTTTGATTTGTCGACCTGTTTGACGAAGTCGGCGAAGCGGGTTTGGAGTGAGAGCGGGGGTATTAGTATTTGAATATTCTGCAATTCCTGTGCATTGATATTTGATTGTCCAATGA
>Ga0209755_10003639_pt1 | contig 19078 bp, 15 predicted proteins | sample TergutCo191P1_FD_187301 | JGI IMG/M metagenome (GOLD analysis project Ga0209755, IMG submission 187301) | Cornitermes sp. P1 segment gut microbial communities from Petit-Saut dam, French Guiana - Co191P1 (SPAdes) (version 2) | ecosystem: Host-associated > Arthropoda: Insects > Digestive system...
GTGTGTTTTTATTTTGGTGAGTATGTTTTCGTTTAGAGGTTTGTGAATTTAGAAAACAGTTATTTTGGACAAATAGAAAAGTCTAACACGAGACATGTATGTTAATTATGGATACATGGAAAAAAAAGAGTTTTCATCCAAAAGAACAAGAAAATCCAAGAGTTATAAAAGAAAGAGAACTCTGACGTCAACCAACCAAACCTGCAAGCAGCAAAACTAGTTTTTCTTGACGAAACCTCCATAAATCTCACCTACAAACGCTTGGGTCATGTATCAAAATAGTTTGCACCCAAATTCTAACACGTTTATGAGTAAGCCAAAAACAATCTTATGCATATCCAACGATTTAGAATAACAAATTGTCTTGCGAGCCAAACGCTTAAGCCTAGTACGAAACGTTAGATGCTTACGCTCAATTCTCTGTGTGTTGCGTTTTCCCGTGAACAAAATATTCGCTGGTATAGCAAAGTGAATAGACATTGGCGTGTTTTTCATGCCGTAACAAGTTCTAATCCTGAAAAACTATGGAAATAAAACCTTGCTTCAAGCAATAGCTAAGAACACATAGGACAATGTAAATTTGACTTGCTATATAGCCTCATGATAAGCAAAGTTGTCATCTGAAAACACGGCTTCTATCTCTACATTTAACTTTGAGAGTAGATCTAAAAGTTTTTGTAGTACTTCATGCTCGTGTGTGCCAAAAATGTATGCAATAATTTCATCCGTTTTGTGATTTATTGCATGCCATAGTCAGCAGGGTGTTTTTTTGCAGTAGACTCGGTCTCCACATTTCATCTGTTTCTAAGCGGGTTTTGAGTGGTGAGGTGAGGTTTGTGTATTTTGGGTTTAGGTTTACTATGAGATTTTTTGTTTTTTTAAAACTGACATGACAGTGTTTGTGCTTATGTTTAGGACGTGTGCGATGTCTCGTATGCCACTGCCGTTGGTGGTCATTTTTAGTATTTGTTGTTTGGTTTGGGGTTTGGCTTTGTTGTTTTTGTGTTGGGTTTGGAAGGTTTTGCCGCACGTTTTGCATTTGTATCGTGGTTTTCCATTTGTTTGTTTGCCCATTTTTACAATATTTGAGTTGTTGCAGTGAATGCATTTTATACTAATTTCTACCATGTTATTTGTCTGCGCAGACGTTCAATATGTACCACACACTTAATAAACTATTTTGCAACATGACCTGTTTTTGTAGGTTATTGTTTGTTTTTGTTGGGTTTTTGGGTTGAGTATTGTTGCTACGAGTAGGTCTTTGTGGACGTCGATTCCGCAAACTTTTTGTATCATACTCTTTTTCTCTCCTTTTTGGAGTTGTTGTTGGAAGAGTGTTCTTTTGGCTTTTAGAAGCGATTTTCTATACGGGATCTGGGTCCCAGCCATCTATCCGCAAGCAATAGAACTCACCCATTTAGCTGACGAGGTTAGTGCCTCAAAATACATATCGGTGTTTTTCTTCCAACATACTCCATAATTAGAGGAAAGGGTAATCAGGGCAAAAAGGCTTTTACATAGAAGATTGCACCATCGACCCTGAGTCGATGCGGGAAGAACTATGAAAACACAAAATGTTTTCATGGAAAATACACACCTTTCAAATATAACTTAAAAAGTTTTTACGATACCAACTTAGAGCCTGTATCAACTTAATTGAGAAAAATACTGTTAATATAAATATTAATGCTACGTTAATTTAACACTGAATTCCGAATGTAAACTATTTTAAGATATGATCACATTTTGCATGTTTATGATAACATCATATACAAAAGTTTAAATAATATAATCGACTATAAAGTGATATGTTAAAAGAAAAAGAAATAAAACTAAAAAAACATGTTGTTAGCAGTGTAATTCTGTCACTATTTATGCTGGCTTCTGCGTTAACTGCAATACCGGTAACACAAGCATCACATGATTATAATTATGGTTTTTCTAGTAACTTATACACCACTAACTGGCTTCAATACAGTACTAATGCACAAGCAACGGCAACCGCTTTCAGCAATATTGACAACTTATTTACTCAGCAAAGAATTTGGATTCCTTCTACAGGATGGGTTTACTTCTATGGCGAGATAGCCGACTGGGGATCATCAGCAACACCCACCAGCGTCTATAATAGAATCGCCCATGACAACACAGTACACTCTGCCTCCTCTGTCGTCCTTTACGTTGGACATGGCGGTCCTAGTGGCTTTTATGTACACACCAACTATCCAAACGACCAAAACACTACCCCAGATCTAGTATCATTTAGCACCATTCAATCTTATACACAATCTAGTCCCCAACATCACTTGTCTTTTATGTGGGTATGTAATGGAAAAACCAGCAATAATCAAGGCTCAGCAACCGCATGGAACCCCATGGCCATGAATAACCAAGCCGCGTATGGCCCATACACATGGATAGGCTTTAGCAACGCTTCACCTTGGCTAATTGAAACAATATCACCGGGGAATACATATCAACACTGGCTTACTTTCTTCTATTATCATACACTTACCAATGGCTACTCAGTTACAAAAGCACTTGATGAAGCCTCTAAGACAGCAGGCATGGCAAACTTTGCCAGCACACCATTAGCTAAGGGAACTTATCAGACCTATTGGCCATATTCATCAGCAGGCTATTATTCAGGGCAGATGCACGTAGTTGGTAACCCATCTAGCACATACATATAATACAGGAGAGATACTTGTAATGAAAAAATTAATAAAAAAATTTAGCCAAAATATTTTCCCACTTGTATTGACAATGCTTTTATTACTCTCTTTTGTAAGCGTTACAGTAGCGGAACAGTCCAATATACCCTTAAACACAACTAATACGATTCTTCAAGCAAACAATTCACAACAACTCTCACAGAACCTCTCAAAAGAGGATAATATCTTACTGGGCAACATTATGAGCTTTCTAAATAACGTGTTTAAACTTGACACCTCAAAATACAAAATAGAAGGCGAACGTGTAAGCAAACCCCAAAATGACTATGACAAAGCATTTGATTTCTATCTTTCATCTGTTGAAAGTAAAATAGATGTACATTGTGATATCAAAGATAACGCTATAGTCTGGTGTAAACTCTACCCAACTAAAAGTTCACCAATATATACAACAACGACTTTAGACGTTCTTAGTAGTGCTAAGACGACTCTTATTGAGTTGAACACTTTCTCATCTAAAAGCTATCTATCATCCATACAAAACATGTTAAATAATGTTAAAAAAATAGAGAGCTCGACAACTTCAAATGCTGAATTAACTCAAATAATAGAAATTCGCGAAGTACTGGGTGAAGAACTTGTAATGATGTCTTGGGCACCTTTTGCTAATGGACTTGTTCAGTCACAAAACACACTATCTCTTCATTATGACACACGTGGACATCTAGTATACTTCCATAATGGGTTGGACATGTTTACCATAGGTTCTTTTGAGGCAAAAATTTCTGAACAGGCTGCAATACAGATCGCTATGGAGCAAGTACAGACTTTTTCGTGGACACAAGGTGATGAGGTGGTATCAAACGTCGAAATTCGAAGAGAACATGTTAATACAAGTTTGTCTTTACAGAGAAGAGACGGTGGCACTATTTTGTATCCTTATTGGGATGTTTGGGTGCCGTTAGCTGAGGTGTATCCTGGTGGCGTTACAGCGTTTCATGTTACAATCTGGGCGGATACTGGAGAAGTTGAATACTTTACTGCAACAGGCTTCTATGGCGACCCAAACGAATCAGGTATTATAAATGATCCACAACAATCATCCTTAGATTACAGACTGGTAGTTACTCTCACTATAGTGGCAACAATAGCGGTTACCGCAGGTTATCTATTCTATAAAAAGAAAAAATAACTAAACAATCATTCTTTTTTCTTTTCGCCCCTTTAATGTTGGTTGCGCTTTTTTTATCTTAGAATCTGTCCTCAATAGCAGAGCCTCCTAAGCAGAGTTGTTGAATGTGCAATCATTATCATATTTTCTTCTGATCTTGTACTTATCTCATAATCCTTAAACAAACACCTAAACCCTGCAAACCAACCAAACATGCACTCCACACACCAACGCTTAAGCAAAACTTTAAAACCTTTAAGCACAATTTTCTCTGAAATATCACATTTCCGCCCCAAAGACACAACAAAATCAACAAACATACCCCCAAACCCAGCACCCCCACAAACCCCTTACAAAGAAGGAAACTTTTCCACCGCAGATCTAAAAACGCCACAACCAGCAATCGTATCATATATATTGGCCGCCCCAACAACCACCTTTAAAATGTTACCCACAACATCAGTTACAATGTGTCATTTGCGGCCTTTAATTTTTTTCCACCATCAAACCCCCTCTCATCGCTAGCTGAGGTTGTTTTTGCGCTTTGCGAGTCAATTAGGCCGTAACTTGGTTGTACGTTTCGTTTTGCCTCTAAACGTATCATCTCTACTAGTAGATCGTTTATTTCTTCCCATAGTCCGTTTTTTGTGGCTCATTGGTAGAAAGAGCTGACAGTTTTGTAGTTTGGGTATTCTTTGGGTAGCATGCGCCATTGGCAGCCTGTTTTGCTAAGATAGCGCACAGCATTTACTAGTTCGCGTTTTGGGTGTTTTTGTAGGTGTTTGCCTTTCTTTGCTTTAGTAAATATTGGCTCAATTGTGCTCCATTTTTTATCAGTTAAATCACTATCATATCTCAAAAAGTTAACCATAACACATTATATACACCGTTAGTTAAAAATTTATTGAGGACAGGTTCTTAATGGTGGTAGATAAAGAAAGTCAAGACCCGCTATATTTTCGTTACATGGCAGGCAATATTGTTGATGTTTCTACTTTGAAAAACACTGTGGAGGAGCTTAATTTGATGGGTGTTAGTGTGGATGATTCTTTGATTGATGCGGGTTTTTGTAGTGAGGCGAATTTGACGCTTCTTTATGAGGAAAAGATTTCTTTTTTGATTCGGTTGCCTGCTGGTAGAAAGCTTTTTTGTGAGTTGGTTGCTAAAACGGCGGTTTCGCTTCAGTTGCCTGGGAATGTGGTGTTTTTTGGTGAGCGGGTGCTTTATGTTGAGAAGGTGTCTGTTTTGTTGTTTGAAAAGTATGATGCGTTTGCGTATGTTTGTTGTGATATTTCTCGTCGGGTAATGGAGACTGTAAAGTTGTTAAGGGTTGCTAAGGAGGAAAAGTTGTCTGATGATGAGGTGTCTTTGCGTATGGTGCGTTTGGGGGTGTTTGTTTTGTTGTCTTCGAAGGATGTTTTGGTGTCTGAGGTTTTGGGTTTGTATTATTTGTGTGGGGTGGTTGAGGAGGTTTTTAAGGTTGGGAAGTGTTGTGTGGATTTGTTGTCTTTGCGGGTTCATGGTGTGGAGGCTTTTAGGGGGTTGTTGTTTTTGAATTTTTTGGTTATTGTTGTTTATAGGGGGTTGCAGGCTGTGTTGCCGGTGGGTGTTTCTGTTGAGTCTTGTTTGCTTGAGATGCGTAATTGGTCTTGTAAGGTTTTTGATGATAATGAGATTTTGCCGTCTGAGCCTAATAAAAAGCAGAAAAAAATACTAGAAGCCATCACAGATACGGTAGGTAAATTTTAGGGAATTACGGATAATACACTAAACATATAGTAAAATATTTCTCATATTGCTATAAGGTTAATTGTGTAACTAAGGAGCCGTCAATAAATAATTTGACCATATTGTAGCGAGTTTTTTGGGTTTTTAACGATAGAAATGGTCAAATTATTTCCTAACAGATCCTATATTTAATTGTGCCAGAGCACTAGACTCTTGCAAATAAGAGCGTGTCAATTGCACAAGTTCTTAACTGTAAATTACACAAGTTTGTTAATTATAACAAACGGTGTTGTTGCAAAAATCTTTAAATGTATTATTTGATACTTTCGTATTTTATTATGACGATAGCTCAGAGTGTGCGCAACTATTTGCGTAATAAGCCATATTTGCTGGAAGCTTTAGAGAAAAATATTGTTAATGTAAGTGAGTTGTCGCGTCAAATTCAAAATGAGTTAAAAACGGATAATATGAGTGCTGTAAAGGCTGCTCTGCGTCGTTTTTCAGAAGAGTTGCATAAGCATAAGCAGAAGAGGGAGGAAAAGGTTCTTGCTCTGCTTAAACGTAGTAGTATAACAGTTTATGATAGGAAAAGTGTCATAATAACCTCTAAAGAAGTTCAAACTAAAGATAGTATGAAAGTGGATTTGCCTGGTAAATATGTGTACTTGATAGATGAGGTAAATTTGCCCGAGCAGATAAGTACTCTTGTTAGGCATGAGAAGTGTACAATGATTATTATTAATTCGCCCAAAGAGTTAGAGGCAACGCCGGGTGTTGTAGCGTTTCTTACAGCAGTGTTAGCAGAGCAAAATGTTAACATGATAGAGTTTATTTCCTGCTGGACTGAAACAATTATTGTTGTAGAAAAGAAAGATAGTTTAAAAACGTATGAAGTGCTCACAAATATTGTTGGTTAGCTTACAGTTGTGAACAATAAATTAATAATATTCCAACACCAAGTTTCTATTAAAGTGAAAAAGATGCCGGTAAAACAAGTAACAGTTAAAGCTCCAGCTACAAGTGCAAATCTTGGTCCAGGTTTTGATGTTTTTGGCATAGCTTTAGAGCAGCCAAATGATCAAGTAATGTTATCAACTATAAGAGAGGGTGTAGAAATGCAGGTTAGTGGCATGGGAGCAAAAACAATTTCGCTTATACCAGAAAAAAATACTGCAGGGCGTGTGGCGGAAGCAATGATAAAGGATTTCAAATTAAAAACTGGTTTACAAATTCACGTGGAGAAGGGCATTTTTCCGGGAAAGGGTTTAGGAAGTAGTGCGGCGTCTGCAGCGGCAGTAGCTGTTGGCATTAACACTATGTTTGAGTTAGGCTTAAGTAATAAACAGTTAATTGTGTATGCAGCAAAGGGTGAGGTGGCCTCTGCAGGTTCTGAGCATGCAGATAATGTGTCAGCGGCGGTTTGTGGAAATTTTGTGCTTATCAGGTCATATCATCCGTTAGAGATAATTAATTTAGAGTGTCCCAAAGACATGGAGTTAGCAGTAGCTATGCCTAAAATAATTACGCCGCCAAACAAGACAGAGAAAGCTAGAGCCGTTGTTCCTAAACTGGTGCCTTTAGAGAAGCATGTTTTCAATTTGAGCAGAGCAGTTGCTATGGCGGCAGGTTTTGCTATGGGTGATGTGGATATTATTGGTAAATCTATGGTGGACGATATTGTTGAACCTGCAAGGGCATCATTAGTTCCAGGTTACACGCAAGTTAGAGAAAACGCGTTAAATGCTGGCGCGTTAGGTGTAACTATAAGTGGGGCGGGTCCATCCATGATAGCTATTATAAATAGGAGAACAGGTGACGCTAGTAAAGTTGCGGCGGCTATGCGTGAAGGTTTTCAGTCATCGGGTTATGACGCTGATGCTTTTGCAACAAAACCCGGTAAGGGCAGTTATGTAATAGGGAGATGAAATAATAATGAGTTACCAAGAGTGTATAAATTGTCATACAGAATACGACATAAATGAAATAGTTTATTTCTGCAAAAAATGTGGAGACATATTGGAAATAAAAATAGACCTAGAAAAAGCTGTTAAAACTGTTAAAGCGGGTTATTATAAACAGCAGGTGGCCTTGTCAGTTTGGCGTTATCGCGGTTTTATGCCTATTCAGGAAACAACAAGCACTGTTACTTTGGGTGAAGGGGGAACAGGTTTACATCACTCTAAACGTTTAGGTGAAGTTTTAGGGCTTACAAATTTGTGGATTAAAAATGAGGGGGAAAATCCAACAGGTAGCTTCAAAGACAGAGGTATGACTGTTGGAGTAACTAAAGCTGTTGAACTGGGCGCAAAACATGTAATTTGTGCGTCTACAGGCAATACCAGTGCTAGTTTAGCGGCCTATGCAGCTAGGGCCGGCATACGTTGCACCGTTTTAATTCCTTCAGGCAAAATTGCTTACGGTAAATTATCACAAGCAATGATACATGGCGCCAAAGTTTTACAGGTTAGGGGTAATTTTGATGAAGCATTAAAATTTGTGTTAGATCTTGCTGAAAAACATAGAAGCATTTACTTGCTTAACTCAATTAACCCTTTTCGTATTGAGGGACAAAAATCTTTAGGTTATGAAATTTGTGAGCAGTTAAATTATGACGCGCCAGATCGTTTAATAGTGCCTGTGGGTAATGCGGGAAATATAAGTGCCATTTGGAAAGGGTTTAGTGAATTTTACAATGTTGGCTTAATAACAAAGTTGCCAAAGATGACAGGAATTCAAGCAGTTGGTTCATCACCTATTGTTAAAGCGTTTAAAAGTCACAGTAGCAAAATTGTTCCAATTGCAGAACCGGAAACTGTTGCCACAGCTATACGTATTGGAGCACCAGTTAGTTGGAAAAAAGCTATTAACGCTATTAACGAGTCTCATGGAACAGCGGAAACTGTTACAGACGATGAAATTCTTGTTGCCCAAAAAATGTTAGCTCAGATTGAAGGTATATTTGTAGAACCTGCAAGCGCCGCATCTATTGCGGGTCTTATAAAACTGGTACGCAATGGCATAATTAACAAAGACGAACGAATTGTCTGCGTTACTACAGGACACGGTTTGAAAGATCCAGATACAGCTATTAAAATGTGTGAAAAACCCATAGAGGTTGAGGCAGAAATGTCAGCTATCGAAAACGCTTTAGGCATTAAATCGTAAGTACAACAGGAGGTTAAGCTATGAGAATTATTTTAGTTGGTTACGGGGTTGTAGGTAAGGGTGTAACAACAATTCTTGCTAAGAGATACACAGAAAAAATTGCAAGTTACGGGTTTAGTCCCAAAGTTGTTGCCATAGCAGATGTTGACGGAGCAGTTATTAACCCACGAGGGTTTAGTCCTGAAAAACTGGAAAAATTTAAACAAAAAGGATATCCGATTTCAGCTGACCCAGATTTTGGTCATCCAAGTATGCCGGTACTTGAAGTTATAGAAAGTGTAGAGGCAGAAGTTGTTGTTGAGGTAACACCTGTTAACATTAAAAATGCTGAGCCAGCACTTTCGTATATTACTAAGGCTTTTAAAACGGGCAAACATGTTGTCACAACAAATAAGGGTCCCCTAGCTTTGGCAATGCCGGCTTTAACTGAACTTGCAGAACACAATAACGTGTTTTTACGATTCAGCGGCACAGTTGGAGGAGGAACGCCTATGTTAGAATTTGCTAAACGATGCCTTGCAGGGGACAAAATTCTTGCAATACAGGGCATTTTAAACGGTACAACTAATTATATTTTATCTGAAATGGGTCAGAGTCATATTTCATTTCAAGAGGCACTTGCAAACGCACAAAAACTTGGTTACGCGGAAAGAGAGCCATCTATGGATATTGACGGCTTTGACACTGCCTGTAAAACGGTTATCTTGTCTAACTGGATCATGGGCAAGAAAATAACCCTAAAAGAGGTAGACATTACAGGCATAAGAGAGGTAACACTTGAAATGCTTCAAAACGCAGCAAAAAACCGCAACACCATAAAACTTTTAGGCACCATAGATGACAATGGAGCGATAGTTAAACCCGCAGAAGTTTCATGGACAAACCCCTTATGTGTAAGCGGTGTTCTTAACGCAGTTACTTTCCAAACAGAATACTCAGCCGATCAAACATTAATAGGTCGAGGCGCAGGAGGAATTGAGACTGCAAATGCTGTTTTAAGAGACCTCTTAGACATAAGACATAAGTTGGCCTCAAAACTACTATCTTAGAGAGCTGAAATAGATGAAGAAAGTAATAATGAAGTTCGGTGGAACAAGTGTTGGCACAGGCGAGAACATTCGTCAAGTAGCTAACATAGTTACACATTACTCCAAAGAATACAGAATCACTGTTGTAGTTTCGGCTTTGGCAGGAGTTACAAACAAACTTTTAGAAATTGCCTGCCAAGCAAAGAAAGGTGATGAAAAACTAGTCAAAACCTTTACGGATGAACTATTACAAAAACATAAAGAAACCGTTACATCGGCAATTACAAGTAAAGTTTTGCAGGAAAAAGTTAACCAGATAATAGAGGAAATAATAGTTGAACTTGGAAAAGTTTTAACAGGTATCTGTTATGTAGGGGAATTGACCGCTAAATCAAAGGATTACGTAGTATCCTTTGGTGAACGACTATCAGCTCCAATAGTTTGGGGCACAATACAAGATCACAATCTTGAAACACAATGCTTCACAGGCAGAGAAGCAGGCATTGTAACGGACTCCAATTTCGGCGAAGCTGACCCTTTAATGAATTTTACTATACACCTAGTACGTGAAAGACTAGGCCCACTTTTAGAAAAAGGGGTAATTCCAGTTGTCACAGGATTTATCGCGGCAAATCAGGACGGTGTTGTAACCACTGTTGGACGGGGAGGCAGCGATTATACTGCAACCATTTTAGGTGTTGCATTATCAGTTAACGAAGTTTGGATATGGACAGATGTAGACGGAATTTTAACCACAGACCCCAAACTGGTGTCTACAGCAAGGTTACTTCCACAACTTAGTTATCAAGAAGCCGCAGAAATGGCAATTTTTGGCGCCAAAGCTATGCACCCACGCGCTTTAGGACCTGTAAGCAAGGAAAACATTCCTGTTAGAATCCGAAACACTTTCCAGCCAGAAAATTTAGGCACCCTAATAACTAAAGAACCCATTTCAAACACTGAACAGGCTGTTAAAGCAGTAGCTATGATAAAAAATGTAGCCATGCTTAACGTTAACGGCGCCACAATGGTTGGAGCACCCGGCAGCTATGCCAAAGTTTTTGACACCCTAGGCAAAAACAACATAAACATCATGATGATAGCCACAGCAATTTCTGAAGCAAACATTTCAGTAATAATCAAACGCAGCATGCTTAGCAGAGCAATTAGCAACATTGAAATCGCCCTTTCAGAAAGAGGTGGACTAGTTAGTGAGGTAACCGCTGAAGACGACGTTGCAGTAATTGCAGTTGTAGGCGCGTATATGAAAGGCAGCTTAGGCTTAGCATCAAAAATCTTTGACATCGTAGCAAAAAAAGGCATAAACATCCGCATGATTGCCCAAGGCAGCTCAGAATCAAACATTAGCTTTGTCGTTAAAGAAAAAGACGGCATAGAAATAGTAAAAGCAATACACGAAGAATTCAACCTAGATAAAACATAAACAACCCACACACATTTTATTTTAACACAATTCTATACGTAGCTATCAAACAAATTTTGTATGTGTTTAGTCTACATGGAATTTATGAGTAGTATAGCAAAATACTGTTTGTTATTGTTCATAACCTCTGAGATGCCCTACAGGTACATAGTTAACAGTATCTCAAGCATCATATGAATCGTTCACAACATTACAGAGGGCATATTAAAGAGAAGAAGTGTACGAGAAAATATCAAACATATAATGTGAAATAGTACTTGGTAAAATGTTTATAGTGTCTTAGTTGTCGGTGAGTAGTGTTGTGGTTGTTTGTGTTGGGACATATTTTTGGGCTTTGTTTTTGAGATTGGGGTCTTCGGTTACGAGTTGTATGTGGTTTTGTTTGGCGAAGTAGATGTAGCTGGAGTCATAGAAGGAGAGGTTTTCGGTTTTTGCTATGTCTAATATTTGTTGGAGGATTACGTTTTGGTTTAGGATTTTTTCTGTTCGGGATAGGATGAGTTGTGTGACTTTTTCTAGGGTTTCTATTTCTTTTGGTGTTAAGAATAGAGCGAGTTTGTTTTCTTTTAGGAGGGTGTTGCCTATTTCGTAGACTGTTAGGTCTAGGATGAGTAAATTTTGGAGGTGTTGGAAAGCGGTGTTTACGTTTGCTTTTTTTATTAAAAATATGAGTGCGCTTGCGTCGAAGAGGTATTGTTTCATCTTGGGTCTCTTGTGTTGTGTATGGTGGTTATGATTTCGGCGTCGGGGATTTTTTCGAGGACTATTTTCATTTCGTTTATTGCGTTAGTTAGTTCGGTGTTTTCGATTTTGCGGATTTGGTCTTCTAGGGCTGTGCGGACGGTTTCGCTGATGTTTATTTTGTGTTGTCGGATTTTGTCTTTTAGGGTTTTTTCTACGCGTATGGTAATAATTTCTGACATACAAAATACGTATTACATTTAGATATATAAAAATAATGTATACAATAAACGTAATACACGACACGGTTAAAAATACAAAACCAAAATAACCACTAAACAATTCAACAAACAACATTAAAACAAAAAATTAGCATAAAAAATTAAAATTTAGACGTTTGATTCTCTGACTTAACAAAAACATCAAGTTTCACCCGAGAATCACCTAACTGATTAATAAAGTCCGAAAGATCACCCGTCCAAATAGGTTTAGAGTTAGCAGTATACCCAACGGTCTGCGAAATTCCACGCCATAGAACCGCTTTATCATAATCCTTTGCATCCTGAGGCATAAATTCAAATATTGAACGACTAGCAACAACAACAAGTTTTTTCTTCATACGACTTATAGCAACATTTACACGATTAAGATTTAACAAAAAGTCACTTTCACTTTTAACATAATCAGGATCACTAACAGTAGAACTAATTATTATAAAATCAGCTTCTCCACCCTGATAACGCTCAACTGTGTCTACACGTGTTTCACTATAACCATCAGCAAGCAAGTTTTTAAGCAACCCCTTTTGAGCATTATGAGGTGTAATTACACCAACCGTTTCAGGAGGTACACAACGTACTAACGCGTTAATAATTGAAGCCTCAACAAGGTTTGATTGAAAACTTTCGGCTTCATCATGCACAATAAGCACAAACACATTTTCAGGCTCAAGCACCATACGTAACCCATCAGTTGTAGGTTTAGATAAAGGCAAAGTTTCTTTCTGGTTAGAGTAGAAATCAATTTTGTCTTTTTCATAAACCCATTCTTTAAGAAAATCTGCAACAACCGCATGACATCTGTGGCTTTCACAAAGACGTACCGTGGGAACATCAGCGGGGTTGACACATTTTATTCGTTCAAGGCCTAGATCCTCATTACGTAGTAACCGCAAAAAGTCCATAGCAGAGAGAAAAGTGGCTGTTTCTTCCAGAGTTCGTCTATCTTCTTTCTCCCAATTGTGTGAAACAATTGGCGGTAATTGGCGGTGATCACCTGCTATAAGAATCTGGCTATCTTTTGTTAGAAAGCTTCCTGACAAAATAAGTTCGGGCACACGCATCATGCTTGCTTCATCAACAACTAGAAGGTCAAAGAAGCCCTCGCCCCAAGGGGGTTCATTGCCACCGATTTTTTTCATAAGCCCATACAGACTTGGCGGGGTTAGACATAAAATCACGGGATCATCTACTACTGCTGTAGAGGGAGCAGGTGATAGGGTTGTTTGATTCAGCAGAATAGACGTTAGCTCATCAACAAGGCTTTTGTCTTCATTGTAATTGATGTAAGTAACTCCCTCTATAGACTTAATTGCAGCAGTACAGCTGCTTAATACTCGAAGTATCTGCAGATTTTTAAGCTCTTTACCGCCACCACTTGTATTTGTGTATTCTTGTCTGCAGCGAGCAAGTTTGGTAACAAATTCTTGAATGGCCTTATGCGTGGGGGCTACCATAAGTACACGACATTTTGAGTTGACACTATGAGCAGTTATGTGAGCTAAAACAGCTAGTTGCAACGTCTCAGTTTTACCGGTACCGGGGGGGCCTTGAAGCATAATTATAGGTTCTTTGTCAAAAATGTGGTCAACAAAACGGGCCTGTTCAACTTTGGGGGGAAACTGTCGACTTGCGGTCCAGTTTAGAAAATTTGTAGCCCCCAACATGGGTAACGCCGTATGTGTAGAGTTAACAGTTTTTCCTGCTAAGTAATTTGTTAAGAGCATATATAGAGCATTATTGGTTTCATGTTCAAGACATTTGGCTGCTCTATCAGACATTATGTCATCTACTAATTCGTCAAGAATATAGTATCGTCCTTGCTCGAAAAGTTGCAAGCTTTTACGGGTTTTTGCTTTTTCAGGATCAGTTGTAGGTAAATTATGCCATGCGCTATATTTGTCGCCTTTTCCTCGGGGCCAATTAACCACTTTTATGGTTATTTCAAATGTTTGTATGTTAACTTTGTCGACGATAACGCGGGCGGATTTCTCGATTTCTGAGGGGGAACATTTGTGGATTTCTTCAAATTGTCCGTCTGTGTTTTTGATAAGCTCTGTTACAACCATCCAGTCGCCTGAACTAGAATCATCAGATCCCTTAATTCGACAGGCATTAGCAATACACTCAGTTTTAGGTAATCCAATGCCTTCATATACTAGTTTGCCGCGAACGGTGAAATCTTTTTCAGATTCAAAAACGCTGGTGCATTGGAAGATTAAGGATCTGCCAGAAGCAACACGTTGGTAAGGTAATAATGAGTAATGCTGATATATTTCTTGACGTTTAGAAAAGTATTCCAAGTCTAGAAATTCTTGACAACTGCGTTTAAGAGTTGAAACACCTAAAGAGAATTCTGCAATAGTTGGAACATCAATGGGGTCTTTGCCTAATCTGCGATTACGTATAGTTAATGTTCGTTCAATATGTTCAAGGGCCAAACAGAGTTTTTGTCCCATAAGATTGAGTTCTTCATCAGTTATTCGACGACTTTTTTGAGGATAATCACACCATTTTCGTTTCTCTAACAATACTTTAGCTATGCCTTTTTCTTTATAAGTGTCAAGTCTGCCCTTTGCACCCCAGATGTATTCAACAGGCAATTGGTTACTAAATCGGGCACGTGCAGGGTAATAACCATCTTTATGTATCATTTCGTCACGTAGGAAAACAATAGAACCATCAGAATTTCTGTTGAAAGGTAAAGCATAATTAAATAATCCATCACGGAAAACTAGGCTTAAATCAACTGTAGTGTTGTCTTTTCGGGTGGCAATCCAGTTTTTGCGGTCAAAGAAGGCTATTTGATCAAGGATAGGCATAAGGCCGTTGCTGTGGAATTTAAGGGCTTTTCTACGTTGAACTTCGTCTTGGAGAATGGAGAACATGGGCTGATCAATTGCCTGTCTTAATCCTAGAAGGTCACGAATTGCTCTAGCGCTAATAAGAGAGGGTTGACGGCATACGACTCTCATAAGGAGATCGCGTTCTTGTTGACTAAAAAAATACAGGTGTATAACGGCTTTATCTGAGTTGCCTGTTTCGTTTGCAACTTTTTGAATAGCAGCAGTTAACTCTTTAAAGAATGTTTCAAGCAAATTTTTTTCTTGGTTAAAACATTCTTGCTGGTCATCGGGTAAAGCACAGACAACATGAGAAATACTAGGGGGTTCTCCACGGTATCGGGTACAATTTACTCGTGCACTAATCATAGAGATTATATCAAGTATGTAATCCCATTCGATGAAGAGGTAAATACGAATTAAACTATCAGCCGTAGCATTAGATGTTAATGTTACGTCAGCGCCAAGGAGACTGTCTTCGGGGAGGCTGCCATAACCAGTACCTGTTAACCAGGGCATCCAGCGGCTTTTGCTTGCATAACAGCTTTCAGGACGAATGCCACTTATCATGTACTGTGCACGTTGAATTAACCAATCCAGTTTAGATCCTATAACAGGGTCAGTAGATAACGCGTGAACTTTTTTAGGGTCATTTGCGGGGATGCTTTTAAAATTGTAAGGGCGTAAATTGTAAGTGTCAAAAACCGGTTTAAGTTTAGCTAAATCTTCAAGTTTTGAAATGCCATGATGTCTAAGAACTTTCTGTTCACCTCTGCTAAGGTTAAGTAAGGCTATACTTTCGTTCTCTATTGCACAAACAATGCAACATTCATTAAACCCACAGGGGTCACATCTTAGACATAACTGAAAATCTACTTGTTCCAAAGGCGTTTGATGTATACGATTTAATTCACCCGTTTCAGCAAGTAACCGTTCAACATCTTGAAGGAGGGGACCTAACTTGAATTTGGGCAGATTTTGGGGATTGAGGTTTTCAAACCTAGTTTCGCGGTTAATTACGCCGCCTTCAATCTCAACTTTAGACATTAAATCTTTAAGGGTTTGAGAGAGCAACAATACATAAATTGCCACCTGAATACGATGAGTAGTCTGTTCCTTCCAAGAAGCTTTAAGCTCAAAAATTCGCACAATCACCTTTCCATTTTTAGACCGCCAAACCACAATTAAATCAGCTATACCACGTATATCCCACACCCCAATATGACCACTCATGGGCACTTGATAAAACAGCACAGGAGAACTAGTAGAGTTTTTTTCTGCCAAAATTTGAGCCTCAATTATTTGTCGCAACTCATTTTGAGAATCAACCGCTTTTACCCACCCATGCTGATAAGGGTCATATTTAGTAAAATCATAATAATTAGAAAAATTTTCTTTTATATCAAAAATTTTTTTTTCCTCAAATAACTTACCGGCACCATAAAGCAGAGAACTAGCAGGCTTAAAGGCTTCAGGCCATTTACGCTTTTTAACTTCTTTACCTGCAATTTTTAACTTAAAAAAACGAGGACAACAATTAAAACGAATATACTCAGCTACACCAGACGCAGTTAAAGAAACATTATTAAAATCCCCCCCTTCTTCATCTAACTCATAAAAAAAATCAACATTTGTATCTCCGTCACTCAAGTTTTATTACCTTTAAAGCAAATATTAACTTACTAACATGACACTATAGTATTTAGCAATAGTTTAAACCAAAGACGCAAAAACAAATAAAACATTACCAAAATAAATCCTACAACCATTAAATAACACAACTAAAACCTTTTATTTTTTAGAGCACGAGTATACATATTTGAAGCCGCACCAGCAATTAATGCACCAATAGGATCATTTGTAAGGGGACCAAGTTTTTTAAGAATCCCAGGTTTCGCTTGATCAAAACGAACATATTCAAACATACCTTTCGCACCAGCAATATATGTAGCAATAGCTATCCCAAAAAGCTCATCAGCAACTAACCCCGGTTTACCCATAAAATACTCCACACTTAAACCAGGAATTAAACCTTTCTCTGCATCCTCCTGAGCATGAAAAGCCGCAGTAATCAAAGTCGCTACATTCGGATCAGACAACGCCACAAGAAGCTCCTCCTCCAAAAACTTAGAAGCCAACTGAGACGACTCAATACCCGGATGAGGCACATACATCTCAAGCGCAGTATCAACAAGATCCTGCATCGTAATACCCCACTGCTCAAGCCATTTTAACATAGGCACTTGCTGCTCATCACTCACCATAAAAACCACCTACCCCTAACAAACAGACCGCTTTAAAGTTTTAGCAACAACAACCACAATTAAACCCTAAAACCACACAAATCAACACATACAAACTTTCACCAAAACTAATGTTACACCTAAAAAAGCACTATTAACAAAAAACACATCAAACCCTAACAACCCAGTTTTAAGTAACAAACATCAATCTTAAACATATTTTTATTATGACAAGTTAAAAAATGCTTGTTTACCGGGTTACAACAAGTTTATATTCACTTAATACACATTTACAATTAACAGTCCCTTTTCTAAAATAACTACAAAGATAGGTGAACAAAATGAGCATAAAAAGAAAAACAAACAACACAAAAAACAAAACACCCAATACTACAAACACACAAACAAACCAAAAACACTACCTAATACCCCTATCAGCCACACTAATAACTACACTACTTTTAGGAATCATTTTCCTTTCACTCATCTACCCAAACCTACACACTCCACCTACTCAACCCACACCCAACATACCCATAATCAACCCACCCTACACAACACCCCAACTACAATGGACACAAAACATAGAACACGGAGCAGCATACGGCATAGTAGTTACAAACGGAGTAATTTATGTTAACACTTTCACAAATGGATGGCTTTACGCATTTAATGCAACAGATCACACAGAAATATGGGCACGCCAATTCTATGGTGACTGGGATCTAAGTGCACCTCCAGTTGTTGCCAACAACATAATCTATCTGCAAGCTAGAAGCGTGTTTTTTGCTTTAAACGCCAAAGACGGCACCACACTATGGACATACGACGCCAGCGGCGGATCAACACCAACAGTTACCAACAACATTGTATATTTCTGCTCAGAGTATGCAGGAGCAAATACTGAAAATACAGAAACACAACGCGGCGTAGTTTCCGCCTTAAACGCCAAAACAGGCACCAAAATATGGAGCTACCAAACAGGCACCTCATCAATAAGATCAACACCAATAATTACCAACAACATTGCCTATATTGTCGCAGGCATTAACTCAGATAACCAAGAATTATATGCATTAAACGCTACAACTGGAAAACTAGTCTGGAAATCCACAATAAAAAGCCCCTACGGATTAACTCCTACAGTTACAAACAACATAATTTACATCGGCTCAAACAACCAAACCCTCTACGCCCTAAACACTACTAACGGCGAAAAAATCTGGACCACAAAAACAAACAACAACATCAAAAACCTAACAAACAAATACGGCATAATCTATACATACACAGACAAAACCCTCTACGCCCTAAACGCCGCAACCGGAAAAAAACTATGGAACTACCCAACAGGCGAAGGCGTTTTTGGAACATGCTTAGATGTTACAGATGGCATAGTTTATGTGGGCTGCGGTACCTATAAAGATATGACACTGTGCGCTTTAAATGCTGCAACGGGCAAAAAACTATGGAACTACCCCCTAGGAGCCACCAGCACATTATACATATCTGCAAACACACTCACAAACGATATAGTCTACGTTTGCTGTGACAAAAACCTTTACGCATTTACCACCCTAAAACCCTTAGAAACACCCTAAACAAATCTTTTAAAACGAGTTTTTATTGAACACTAACCCGGCTGAACCGGAACCAAAACTATTTTTTTGAAAAAAGAAAAACATAAAAACACCCAACCTAAATTCCCGTGGTATTATACATAGGTTTCTTTGTTTATGTCAAAGGCGGTAAAGATTTCGCGTTGTGCTTTGGTTAGTTTTGAGTATATGGTTTTTTGTTGGTCTTCAAAATTTACGCTGTG
>Ga0209755_10003640_pt1 | contig 19073 bp, 10 predicted proteins | sample TergutCo191P1_FD_187301 | JGI IMG/M metagenome (GOLD analysis project Ga0209755, IMG submission 187301) | Cornitermes sp. P1 segment gut microbial communities from Petit-Saut dam, French Guiana - Co191P1 (SPAdes) (version 2) | ecosystem: Host-associated > Arthropoda: Insects > Digestive system...
CATTATGTTTCCTGATGACTTAAAAACTTCATAACTTAAACCTGGGGCTTATTACTTCGAGGCGTTATTTGTTTTCATATCTCCCAATTGGCATATGTTGTAATTTTATGGCAGTTTCCTAGCATAGAACAAGAAGCGGCTTTAGGAATTGCCCGGCTTTGGAAATGCGAACGGATTTCTTTTTGCCAGCACTCTCATTGTTTGCAGGTGCAAGCCCAGCCCAAGAGTTTAGATGCTTTGCCGACTCAAAAACAGACATATCAACACTGATTTCAGAAATTATAAGTGCGGCGGATAGTTGCGAAATGCTTAGGAGTTGGCTGCTGACATGCTCTACAAAGTGATAATACGGCTGAATGCGAGTATATAATTCCGCCTCTGTCCGCAAAATTGCTTGTGATATAGGCAACAATACTGCTGCTATTTTGTTGTGTTCCCTAACACCATATCAATAACGACCTTTACCGCCACATAGTTTTTTAGCACCTTATTTCGAGATTTTTCACCTTCTCCAACGAAAGTCGTATGCTTAACAAAGTGCATAAATTCAAGGATTTCTAAGCTTTGACTCGACGTAGCAACGCTATTGCCTCCACATGCGGGGTTCGCGGGAACATATCCATACCTTCAATTTTTTCCACCGCATACCCTACGGCGGTAAGCAAATTCAAATCCCGCGCAAGGGAAGCTGGCTTGCACGCTACATATACCAGCCGCGGCGCATTTAGCGCGATAATATGTGGCAGGGCTTTGGGGTGCAGTCCGTCCCTGGGCGGGTCTACAACTACCACGTTTGGGGTAGCAGGGTGTTGTTGTATTATATCCTGCACATCGCCGGCATAAAAGCTACAATTGGTAATGCTATTTAAGGCTGCGTTTTCTTTTGCGGCTTTTATTGCGTCTTCGATAAGTTCTATGCCCAGCACACTTGTGAAGCTGGGTGACAAGATTTGTGCGATTGTGCCTGTGCCGCAGTAAAGGTCGTATGCCAATGCGTTTTCCCTTGGAGCAGGAGCGGCATAGTTGCGCACAAGGCCGTATAATTTTTGTGCCCCTTCGGAGTTTGTTTGGAAAAACGAGAACGCCGACACCTTAAACTTTAAGCCGTAAATTTCTTCGTTATAGTAGTCGCGACCGTACAGGATATTAACATTTTCGTTTTTGACAACATCTGCGACGCCGTCATTTGTGCTATGCAAAAAGCCCACAATTTTGCCATCAAGGGCAAGTCCGCAAAGCCCTTGTACCAGCGGCGCAATAGGCGTTGCCAAAGTAGAAGTTGTGACTAGATTAAGCAAAATTTCGCCTGTAAAATGGCCGCGGCGCAACACCAAATGCCGTAGTGTGCCTACATGCCGCTTACGGTGGTAAAATGCATCCAGCCCGGATTCGCGGAAATACTCCAATACATACATTATCACGCGTTTAAAATCTTCAGGAATAAGAACGCAGTTTTCCGGGGTGGCAACTTCGTAAAAACTGCGTTGCTTGCGCATACCAAGTGCTAGGCGGCCGTCGCGGCCTTCGTCACCAAAGGCAAGTTCCATTTTATTGCGGTAGCCCTCGACATCGGGTGCTGGTTGTAAACCTTTTAAAAATTGCCCGTATTCGCCCAAAGTGTCAATCAGGGTGTTTTCCTTGATTGATAACTCCTGCTCGTACGGAATATTTAGGTATTTGCAGCCGCCGCAACGGCCAAAATGCTCACATACTTTGTTCATCATTGTCCTCATCACTTTGGGTAATTGCATCAATTGCGGAAGAAAGCTCTTCTTTTTGCTCGTCTTCAGCTACTTCCTCCTGTATTTCTTTTAACGCTGCAGGCGTAACATCTATCAATCTAACCCATGCAAACGTACCCGAGATTAAGTAAAATATAATCCATGCATGGAACAAGACATTTAACAAAAACTCGGTATATTCGCCTGTCAATACCATAACCCCAAGCATTATTAGTGCGTCCAGCAAAAATAAAATTAATGCAACCAGTATAAACGAGCGCCATCTTTTTGAAAGAAGATAGCAGATAAAATAAACAGATGTACCTATAAGCCCAGCAATAAGACCCGCAGCTACACTAATTTCTTCAAGAAAAATAAGTAGCAACTGTGGCACAAATGCCGAAAATAGAAATGCAAAGTCATAATTAAATGTAAGCGCGAGTAAATTTACAACGGTAAATACTACAACAGCAATTAGGTTGCTTCGTGACCTATTAAACTTTACTGCTTGTATTTTAATCATTGTTTTGTCCATTTAAAGTCTCCTTTGTTATTGAAATTCCGCAAATAAATCAAATGGCTGCTGCAATTTAATGCCATTCTCGTTAGTCCAATGCATGTAAAACCTATGCACTCTAATGCGATAACTGCCGCCTGTTATGCCTTGTATGTCCGATACATGCAGTTGTGACCCGCCCGGGGGTATGTCCAGCGAAAGCAGACCAAGTAGGCCTGTTTGCTCCCAAGTATGGGGGCGAGTTTCACGTTCCAATGAATAATTCATATTTTGCCGGATGTGGTACTGGGAATGGTTTGTAATTTCGAAAGCACCTTCGACATAGGTGAATGTTATAATTTGCGAAGTCCATGGTGACAAAAGGCCTTCGGTTATTGCTCCAAGAGAGTTTGTGACAAGAACTTGTATGTGGGTATTGGTGACTTTGTCACCCCCGGCTTCCAACGTTATATAATGTTCCCCATCCGACCAGGGCCACGCGGTATAGATAATTTGCGTTGTCCCGGGCCGCCCGGCAGAAAAGTGGTCGCCATTTGACAAAGTTATATGGAGCGGGGCGGCTGCGGCTTCGTGAAAAACCGTAATTTTAAAATATCTGTAATTTTCGTGGGTGCCAAACCCGAAAGTCTGCCCGTATTCGTTGATATTTGCAATATGCGCATCTACCAGCAGTATGCCTGAGTCAAGCAACGCGTCCGACATTTGGTATTGCCCTTCTGCCAAAAGCCAGATGAGGCGCGGCTGAGTTTGGCCGGATCTGAAAAATATTACGACAAAGGCTATCAGTACGAATGTCAGCACCATTATTAAAGTAGGATTTTTTTTCATGCTTTTTGAAATATCGCCTTGTGAATTTCGCCAATAATCAGTTGCAATAACGCAAAACCAATCATTACCATCCAATGCCAGATAGTTAGACCCGTTACGATATCAAAGATTTCTGCAATTGGGGGTACAAGCGCTACCACCAAAGTAAACGCGATGGTTCCCATTGCGGCAAGGAACATGCCCCTGTTTGACCACGGTGCGTCTTTGAAAACAGATTGCTCACTGCGTACATTAAAGATATTTATAACAGATGCCCAGCTTAGGACAACAAATGCCATTGTAATACCAATTTTAAAGTATTGTCCGCCCGGTGCTGCTACAAAATATGCAGGGGCGGGCAGTACATACGCGCCCAGCAAAAATGCACCCAGCGTCAATACAGAGAAACTGATGGCACCGCGCGCAATTTGCACACCAAGCCCGGCGGAAAAAATGCCTGCGTTTTTAGCAAGAGGTTTACGCTTCATAACGCCGGCCTCTGCCTTTTCGAATGCCATAAAGAAGCCGGGGATACCATCAGATACTACGTTGATAAGCAAAATTTGCAATGCCAATAGCGGCGAAACGCCCACCACCAACATACCGGCAATTAGTATAAATATTTCCGCAAAGTTTACGCTTAATAAGAATGCAATTGTCTTCCTGATATTGTCGTACGAGGCGCGCCCAACGGCGATTGCATCCACTATTGTGGCAAAGTTATCGTCGGTGATAACCATGTCTGCCGCGCTTTTTGATACCTCTGTACCGGTGATTCCCATTGCAACGCCAACGTCTGCGGCTTTTAGTGCGGGGGCATCGTTTACGCCGTCGCCCGTCATTGCAACAACTTCGCCGTGGTGTGTCCAAGCCTGCACAATGCGGATTTTATCTTCTGGGCTTACGCGGGCATAAACACTGGTGTTTTTAACCTGGTCGCGTAGGTCTGTATCTGTCATATGGTTAAGGTCCGCGCCGGTTAATGCGCTGTCGCCCTCTTCCATAATACCAATTTCTTTGGCGATGGCTTTGGCGGTAACAATATGGTCACCGGTTATCATTACGGTGCGTATGCCAGCTTCCTTCGCCATTGCCACGGCGTCAGCACTTTCTGGGCGGGGCGGGTCAATCATGCCTACCAGACCACGGAAGTCCTGATTTGCCTCAAGAGCCTCTATACTTAAATCCGTTGGCATTGTATCGTATTTTTTTGTAGAAATTGCAATTACGCGCAAAGCTTTTTCCGCAAAGGAATCGTGAACCTGGGTTGCTTTTTTCAAAAGTTCGGGTGTCCAGTTTACGGGGATGCGGTCAAATGCGCCTTTGGTAACGGAAATAAAGCCTTCCGGTGTGCGGTGTACGGTTGTCATGCGTTTGCGGCCAGAGTCGAATGGTATTTCGTGAACACGCGGGTACATGCGCTCAGCTTCAACGCGGTTCATGCCAAGCTGGTGTAGTAGGCGGATTATTGCGATTTCTGTGGGGTCGCCTATTACATATTCATCTCCGTCACCATGCACTTCAATTGTTGCGTTACTGCAGGATGCCATTAGGCCAATCATTTTACGCTCTTCTTCGTTTAGTCCATCTTTTACCTTTGAAGGTTCGGTAGCAACATGCCATACATTGCGGATTTTCATTTTATTTTGTGTAAGTGTGCCTGTTTTGTCGGAACAAATGACAGACGTATTTCCCACAGTTTCTACTGCGGGTATTTTGCGGATAATCGTCTTTTTTGTAACCATGTTGAACACACCATAAGATAGTACCATTGTTACTATAATGGGAAGAGTCTCCGGTACGGCGGCAACACCCAACGCGACTGCAAGGATAAGCGCGTCCACAAATTCGCGGTATGTGCCAGTAATGGGGTTTATGTCATGCACAAACCACGCAAATGCAAACATAAGAACGCCCGCCACTAAAGCAAGGGCAGAAATACGCTTTGCCAACTGCTGCAAGCGTTGCTGCAATGGCGTTTTTAGTTTCTTTGCATTATTTAGCAAACGGGCGATTTTACCCATTTCGGTTTCCATTGCGGTTGCTACAACCACGGCCAAAGCGCGCCCGCCTGTTACTAAACAGCCGGAATACACCATGTTTAATCTGTCGCCCAGCGGCACCTCGTTGTCGATTACGGCAAAAGGGTCCTTTTCTACGGGTTGGCTTTCGCCGGTTAGGGCGGCTTCGTCTGTTTGCAGACTGCTGGCCTCTATAATGCGGGCGTCGGCAGTAATAACGTCACCGGAAGATAGCTCTACGATATCGCCGGGTACTAATTGATTAGCGTCAACAATTTGTTTTGTGCCGCCGCGCAAAACAGTGGTTTTAAATGTGTTCATTTTTTTGAGGGCTTCCAAAGCCTTTTCGGCTTTGCTTTCCTGCCAAATGCCCAGGGTTACGTTTATTATTACTATGCTTAGTATAACAACAACCTTTGGCCAGCCGCGCCCAATTGTATCCGGCGGGTGAAAAATAGCTGTATATCCCGCAATCGCCGCCGCGGCAATAAGTATCATGGTTGGTATTTCTGTTAGATGATGAAATATTTTTTTAAGCAGAGTCTCCTTTTTTTCTTCTTCGAATTCGTTTAGGCCGTACTTGGTTTGCCTTTCTGTAACCTGATGCTGACTAAGCCCTTGGGTCTTGTCGGTGTTTAGTTTTTCTAAAACATCTTGGATGCTGTCTCTTACCCACAACATTGACTACCTCCCGAAATTTGTGACATAATCTAATTATAATGCAAATTTAGCATGGAGGCAACGATGTATAATTTTAACGTTGTACCATATAATCAAATTAATGATAAAAAACCAGGGGTGTAGTGTGAAAAAACGTAAAAAACCAGTGCTTGCTGCACTTGCGCTGTGCTTTTTAATATATGTAGTTGTGGGATTGTATCCATACACAGGCAGTTTATATGTAAGCGATAGGACTAGAAATGCATTTTGCATGGACAATTTTTTTGGTGAACAAATACTTCCAGAACAAGTAATGCTGCTAGATGATCCCCAGAAGTCATTTATTCATAGGGTGAATGTAATATCCAGTGCCCAAAGTCACATTTATATGGCCACATTTACGATGCATAGGGGTGTAACTACGGATATTATCGTTGGAGCCTTGCTTTCCGCTGCGGATAGGGGCGTGCAAATTTCTATAATGGCCAATGCGATAGTAGGCAATATACCCCGCAATTACAGACGTGTGCTGACTGGGCATGAAAATATTGAGGTTTATGAATTTAACCGACTAAATCTTTTGCAGCCGCAAAAATTAAACGCCAGTTTTCATGACAAATATTTAATTGTAGATAATACATTTATGCTTTTGGGCGGCAGAAACATGGGAGACAAGTATTATGATCCCGACTGTTTTACCGGGCGGGTGTCCCTGGACAAGGAGGTTTTGGTTTATAATACCGACCCGACTTACACAGGTATTATATCCCAAGTGCGCGAGCTGTTTATAGGAAAAGCCGCTTCGCCCCGCGCGACATTGGTTACGCTCAGACAACGCAGCAATTGGGAAACGCAAAAAGCGCATTTTATTAACCTTTACAACCAGCATAATGGACGCCTGGAAGGTTTCGATTATCTTGCCAACACCATTGCCGTGAATCGCATTACTCTTTTGACAAACGATTTTTTGCCTGCTCGTAAGGAAAGCATTATCGCGTATAACTTGAAACGTATTGCAATGAACAGCGATATGATAATTGCGCTGTCACCCTATTTGTCCATGACCCCGTCCAGCATTAGGCACTTGGGCGAAGCAAGCCGCGGGCGTGACTTTACGCTGGTTACAAATTCACTTGCATCCACGCCAAACTTACCTGCGTTTTCCAGCTACTATGTAAGCAGACGCAATATTTTGCGCACCACGGATATTATAATTTACGAATATCAAAGCACAGATATACAATTGCACGGCAAAGTCTACTTGTTTGACCAAAGGCTTACGGCTATAGGCTCATTTAACCTAAATGAAAGAAGTATGCGCTCGGATACCGAATCCATGCTTGTGATAGATAGCCCGGAATTTTTTCACAAAGTTTTAGAATCTATAAACGGCCATATTGCCCAAAGCCTGCGGGTTGGTGCAGATAATAACTATATTTTATGCGGCTATGTTGAACCTGCGCGCGTACCACGCGGGAAGCGGACACTTTATGTTGCTGCCGGGCATTTGTTGCGTGGGTTTAGGTTTATGTTTTAGGCATCTGGCAACAAAAAAAACGTACACGGGGGGAGTGTACGTTAAGAGCTGATACCGGGAATCGAACCCGGGAACCTCTTCCTTACCAAGGAAGCGCTCTACCTACTGAGCTATATCAGCAAAGGTGCTGCAACAGGAGAGAGTCTAACATATTTTACGCATTTTTGTCAAGATAGCAAAAGCACAAAAAAATCAGCTGGCGATATAGTATCACCAGCTGATTTCTTGTTTATCTTACATATCATAATCTGCTCGTGCAACAGTCGGATAATACAATTCATCGTCGTCTCCACCAAAACCTGGTGCATTTTCAACTTCCACACTGCGGTAAACAGGCATGCCAGTACCGGCAGGAATTAGCTGGCCGATGATTACGTTTTCTTTTAGGCCAATTAAGCGGTCTTCTTTGCCGCGTATGGCGGCCTCGGTAAGCACACGGGTGGTTTCTTGGAAGGACGCGGCGGAAAGGAATGAATCTGTGGCTAAAGACGCCTTTGTTATGCCCAAAAGCACCCGTGTGCCAACGGCAGGCTCCATGCCCTTTTCTTCCATTTCGCGATTAATTTCTTCAAGTTCCAGCCAGTCGATAAGCGAACCCGGCAGCAAATCTGTATCGCCTGCCTCGTCTATTTTTACCCGTTTTAGCATTTGTCTAACAATAACTTCGATATGCTTATCGTTGATATCTACACCGTGCAAGTCGTAAACACGTTGTACTTCTTGAAGCATATAGTCTTGTACGCCACGCAAGCCTTTAATTTTTAAAATATCATGTGGATATACGCTACCTTCGGTAAGCTCGCTACCTGGTTTAACTTCCTGACCGCTATGCACCTTAATGCGTGACCCGTAAGGAATCAAATATGCTTTTGCTTCGCCTGTTTCTTGGTTTGTTATAACAACTTCACGCTTCTTTTTGACATCGTTAATTTCAACAGTGCCGGCAAATTCTGCAATAATGGCAAGACCTTTTGGTTTACGAGCCTCAAAAATTTCCTCTACGCGTGGCAAACCTTTTGTGATATCGTCGTTGGTAGCAACACCCCCAACTTGGAATGTACGCATTGTAAGCTGAGTTCCCGGTTCACCAATGGACTGAGCCGCAATAATACCGACAGATTCGCCAACGCGAACCGCCCGCCCGCTTGCCATGTTTGCGCCATAGCATTTCGAGCATAGCCCAATGCGGCTTCGGCAAGTCAAAACCGTACGAATATTAACCGAATCAACGCCCGCATTTTCAACAGCTTCGGCTTGGTCAGGTGTAATCAAAGTGTCGGCGCTTACCAAAGTTTCGCCGGTAGTTGGGTGCATAATATCCTGTACACTCCAACGCCCGCGAATACGGTCTACCAACGGCTCAATAATCTCTTCGCCATCAACAAACGCGCGAACCCACATTCCGGGTGCTTCAGAATTGTCGCGGATACAATCTTCTTCGCGAATAATAATATCCTGGCTAACGTCAACCATACGGCGTGTCAAGTACCCTGAGTCTGCAGTACGCAATGCTGTATCGGACAAACCTTTTCTGGCCGAGTGACCAGAAATGAAATATTCCAGAACCGATAGGCCTTCGCGATAGTTAGCACGTACCGGCATTTCCAGCGTTTTACCAGTTGGGCTTGTAAGAAGCCCGCGCATACCGGCCATTTGCTTCATTTGAATTTTACTACCGCGTGCGCCGGAGTCTAGCATCATATACACGCTGTTGTCGGTACTTAGGTTTGCCATTAAATCTTCGGTTACTTTATCGGCGGCATCTGTCCAAATTTTTAGAACGCGGTCAAGGCGCTCGTCGTCGGTCATAAGCCCGCGTCTAAATAATTTTGAGACACCTTCTACAGCGTCATCTGCAGCTTCAAGTATTGCTGGTTTTGTTTCGGGAACTTCCATGTCGGATACCGATACGCTAAGTGCAGACACCGTAGCAAAACGGAAGCCCAAGTCTTTCACATTATCCAAAGTTATAGACGTATCTACGCTACCATATTTGTTAATACAGCGGCTAACAATTTTACTCACCATTTTATTGTTAACAAGGCCGTTTACCTCGTAAGAATGTCTGTCTACATTGCGGTCAATAAAGCCTAAGTCTTGTGGAATTGCCTGGTTAAAGATTACACGCCCAGGTGTTGTTTCTACTAACTTAGCAATACCGGTTAGTGGGTCTATACGGCGCACTTTAATTTTTGCGTGCAAATGCGCTTCTTTGTTATCGTATGCCAAGACGGCTTCGTTGTCATCCATAAAAATTTTGCCTTCGCCCAGGCGGCCATCGCGCTCAAGGGTCAAATAGTAAATGCCCAAAACCATGTCTTTTGTTGGAACAGTTATTGGCATACCATCTGATGGTTTTAGCAAGTTGTTTGGCGCAAGCAGTAGAAATCGGCATTCTGCCTGAGCTTCTACGGACAGCGGAACGTGTACCGCCATTTGGTCGCCGTCAAAGTCGGCATTATAAGCGGCGCAAACAAGCGGGTGAAGCATAAGGGCGCGGCCTTCTACTAGCACCGGCTCAAACGCCTGTATGCCTAGCCTGTGAAGTGTAGGTGCGCGGTTAAGCATTATCGGATGCTCTCTGATAATGTCTTCCAATGCGTCCCAAACTTTTGGCTCAAGTTTTTCTACCATGCGTTTTGCGGATTTTATATTGTGCGCGTCACCAGATTGCACTAGCTTTTTCATAACAAATGGCTTAAATAGCTCGATTGCCATTTCACGCGGCAGGCCGCATTGATATATTTTTAACTTTGGCCCAACAACGATTACCGAACGGCCAGAATAGTCTACACGCTTACCAAGCAGATTTTGGCGGAAACGCCCTTGCTTACCTGTTAGTAAATCTGACAAAGATTTTAGTGGGCGGTTACCTGGCCCCGTAACAGGCCTGCCACGGCGGCCATTGTTTATTAGCGCGTCTACGGCTTCTTGTAACATGCGCTTTTCGTTGCGTACAATAATATTTGGTGCGGAAAGGTCAAGCAAGCGTTTTAGACGGTTATTACGGTTAATAACGCGGCGATATAAGTCATTAAGATCACTGGTAGCAAAGCGGCCGCCATCAAGTTGCACCATAGGACGCAATTCCGGCGGAATAACGGGGATTGTATCAAGAATCATCCAGTCTGGCCTGTTGCCAGACAAGCGGAACGACTCGATAACTTCCAACTTTTTGATATAGCGGATACGTTTTTGACCGGTTGCGTCCAAAAGCAGACCTTTAAGTTCTTCGGATTCTTTTTCCAGATCAATAGCAAGCAAAAGCTCTTTGATGGCTTCCGCACCCATTCCAACACGTAATGATGGCACCTTTATGCCGTTAATCATACGATGTGTACCAAATTCATCAAGGGCATCGCGATATTCTTTGTCTGTCAAAATTGTTTTTGGTTGAATGCCGGTGTCTGTGCCATCCAGCACTACATACGCGGCAAAATACAAAACTTTTTCCAACGCGCGGGGCGACATTCCAAGAATAATGCCCATGCGGCTTGGTATGCCACGAAAATACCAAATATGAGAAACAGGGGCCGCAAGTTCGATATGACCCATGCGCTCGCGTCTTACTTTGCTTTTTGTAACTTCTACGCCACAGCGGTCACAAACTACACCTTTGTAGCGAATTCTTTTATATTTCCCGCAGTGGCATTCCCAGTCTTTGCTGGGGCCAAAAATGCGTTCGCAAAAAAGCCCGTCTCTCTCGGGCTTTAAGGTTCTGTAGTTAATGGTCTCGGGTTTTTTAATTTCGCCCTTAGACCATTCGCGAATTTTTTCCGGTGATGACAGGCCAATTTTTATAGAGGAGAATGTCATTGGGGCTTCTGCCCTGTCTGATTTTGCCATATCCTTTAAGTCTTGCAATTCGCGTTGCTCTTGCACATCCGGGGTGTTTTGCAAATATTGCATTAGGCTCACTCCTCGTCGCTAAATAGACCAAAATCATCTTCTGCTAAAATTTCTGGTGAATCAAAACCTTCTAAGAGCTTATTGGCAAACTCAAGATCAAAATCGTCGGTATCTTCGGCTGTCGACACCACTGCAGGGGCACTATCTTCTATAGAGTCGCCAAAGTCCTCTAGGTCAACTTCCAACTCTAAACCTGCGTTTGGTTCTTCGTCTGGGAAGGACGCCCGACGTATAAATCCATAGTCTGTATCAGATTCTAAGCCTTCCAAGTTAAGGTCAATTGGTAAAACATCGCCTTCTTCGACAGACTCCTTAATCTCTACTTCACTAGCGTCTTCGGACAGAACCTTAACGTCTAAACATAGAGCTTGCAATTCCTTGAGCAATACCTTAAAGGATTCTGGTACGCCAGGCTCGGGAATATTTTCGCCTTTTACAATAGCCTCATATGTCTTAACGCGCCCAACAATATCGTCAGATTTTACAGTTAGAATCTCTTGAAGTGTGTAGCTTGCGCCATATGCTTCAAGTGCCCAAACTTCCATCTCTCCAAAACGCTGGCCGCCAAATTGGGCTTTACCGCCCAAAGGCTGCTGTGTTACAAGAGAGTATGGCCCTGTAGAACGTGCATGAATCTTATCGTCTACTAAATGGTGAAGTTTTAAATAATGCATAAATCCTACAGTTATTGGGTTATCGAATTCTTCGCCGGTACGGCCGTCGCGTACAGTAATTTTGCCGCTGCGGTTAATGGGGACGCCGCTCCATTCTGCATGACGTTCCGGATAATTGCGCTTTAACTCTTCAAAAATATCGTGATCTATAATGTCGCGCCATTTGGACTCGAAGCTATCCCAGTCGGTGTTTACATAGTCGTTGGCAAGGTCCAGCGTGTCCATAATATCTATTTCATTGGCCCCGTCAAAAACGGGGGTAGCAGCCTTCCATCCCAGGCATTTTGCCGCAAGACCCAAGTGAACTTCAAGTACCTGTCCTATATTCATGCGGCTTGGTACGCCCAGCGGGTTAAGCACAATGTCCAACGGACGGCCATTTGGCAAGAATGGCATGTCTTCCACGGGTAATACTTTTGCGATAACGCCTTTGTTCCCGTGGCGGCCAGCCATTTTGTCGCCTACAGAAATTTTGCGTTTTTGAGCAATATATACGCGCACAATTTGGTTTATGCCAGGAGATAATTCATCCTTTTTTGCACCCGGCGCAAGGTCTGCGCGATTGTCGCGAGTAAAAACTTTAACGTCTACAATAATGCCACTTTCACCATGGGGAACCCGTAGACTTGTGTCGCGTACTTCGCGCGCTTTTTCGCCAAAGATGGCACGAAGCAGTCTTTCCTCGGCGGTAAGTTCGGTTTCGCCTTTTGGGGTAACTTTGCCAACCAAGATATCGCCGGGGCCTACTTCCGCACCAATGCGTATGATACCGTCTTCATCAAGGTCTACCATTGCATCTTCGCCTACGTTGGGTATGTCGCGGGTAATTTCTTCTGCGCCAAGTTTTGTGTCACGAGCCTCGGCTTCATACTCTTCGATGTGGATAGATGTGTAAATGTCGTCGCGAACGAGGGTTTCACTAAGAAGAATTGCGTCTTCGTAATTGTAGCCTTCCCATGCCATAAAACCTATCAGTGGGTTTTTGCCAAGTGCAAGTTCGCCCTGGTCGGTCGAAGGCCCGTCTGCAATAACGTCGCCGGCTTTTACAATTTGTCCTTTTGAAACTACAGGACGTTGATTTATACATGTGCCCTGGTTAGAGCGCATAAACTTAGTTAGATTGTATCTGATTTTTGCGCCAAGCTTGGTGCGGATGACTATATGACCGGAGGTAACCTCTTCTGCCACGCCGTCCTCTGTCGCGGTAATAACAACGCCGGAATCAAGTGCCGCTTTAAACTCCATACCTGTCCCTACAACGGGTGCCTCGGCAATCATGAGCGGAACAGCTTGTCGTTGCATGTTTGAACCCATTAACGCGCGGGATACGTCGTCATTTTCCAAGAAAGGGATAAGTGCCGTTGCAACAGAAACAATTTGCTTTGGCGAAATGTCCATAAGGTCTATACGGTCGCGGGTGAACTCCGAAATATCTTCGCGGAAACGCCCTGCAACACGACGGTTTACAAAGTGGCCATTCGGGGTTAGCGGCTCATTGGCCTGGGCAATGATATAATTTTCTTCTTCATCGGCCGTTACATATATGAAATTATTTGTAACAATCGGGTCTTTTCCTTTTTCGTGGTGAACAAAACGGTATGGTGCTTCTATAAAACCATATTCATTGATGCGGGCATAGGTTGCCAGCGAATTTATAAGCCCGATGTTTGGGCCTTCCGGCGTTTCGATAGGGCACATGCGCCCGTAGTGGGAGCTGTGTACGTCGCGGACCTCAAAACCTGCACGGTCACGGCTAAGGCCGCCGGGCCCAAGTGCAGAAAGGCGACGTTTATGGGAAAGTTCATCCAGCGGGTTTACCTGCCCCATAAATTGGGATAGCTGAGATGAACCAAAAAATTCCTTGATAGCAGCGGTTACAGGACGAATATTTATAAGAGCTTGTGGGGTAACTATATCCATGTCCTGAACATTCATGCGCTCTTTTACTACGCGTTCCATTCTGGTAAGACCTATGCGGAACTGGTTTTGCAAAAGTTCGCCAACCGCGCGAATACGGCGGTTACCCAAGTGGTCGATGTCATCTGTGATGCCGACGCCGGCTTCTACACCAATGGCATAGCTGATGGTTGCCATAATATCACAGAATGTGACTGTGCGTGGCAGCAACTTGTTCATATGCTGGCGGATTTTGCTTGCGAGCTCGTCCTTATCTTCGGCTTTTAACAGTGCTTGAAGTGCGGGCCAGTGAACCCTCTCCACAATGCCAAATTCATCGGCTGTAAGGCCGAATGGCTCCAGATAGGAATCTATTTTTACGGCCATATTGCTTAATACGCGAAGCGAGCGGTCTTCATATACAATGTCTACGTGCGGACAGGCAGAATCTTGAATATGGTCTGCAATTTCCGCTGTAATTTCTTGACCGGCTTCGTATAAAATTTCGCCTGTATTGGGGTCAACTACGTTGGCGGCAAGTACAAAGCCTTTTACACGTGTGGCAAGTGCTAATTTTTTATTAAATTTGTAACGGCCTACTTTTGCAAGGTCATAACGTTTTGGATCGAAGAACATGTTTTTTAACAATTGATCCGCGCCTTCTACCGTTGGGGGTTCGCCCGGGCGCAGGCGTTTATATGCTTCTACCAAGCCTTCTTCGTAGGACTTGGCTACGTCTTTTTCTATCGTGGCAAGGATTTTTGGATCGTCGCCAAATTTTGCAAGAATTTCTTCGTCGGTGCCAACGCCAAGTGAGCGTATCAAAACTGTGACGGGTACTTTACGTGTCCTGTCGATACGTACATATACAACGTCGTTAGAGTCGGAATCAAATTCCAACCACGCGCCACGGTTTGGTATGATGTTGGCGGCTACAAGCACTTTACCAACTTTGTCGTGGTCTATACTGTAATAAATACCGGGCGAACGCATAAGCTGGCTTACGATAACACGTTCTGCACCATTAATAATAAAAGTACCGTTGTCGGTCATAAGCGGGAAGTCGCCCATGAAAATTTCTTGTTCCTTAATTTCGTCAACTTCCTTGTTGTGCAAGCGGCATTTTACACGCAAAGCAGCGGCATACGTAGCATCCCGCTCCTTACATTCGTCTATAGAATATTTTGGTTTATTGTCTAGGGTGAGATCTATAAGGTCAAGCACTAAATTGCCACTAAAGTCTGTGATTGGGGAAATGTCTCGGAAAACCTCTCTAAGGCCTTCGGTTGTAAACCATTGGTAACTCTCTTTTTGCACTTCGATAAGGTTTGGAATGTCCAAAACCTCGGTAATGCGTGAATACGTAGCCCTAACCGGACCTGGACCCTGTGTGGGACGCACCCTGTTTTTTTCCACCGTAACAACCCCTTAAATTATGATTTTTGCGATTGTACTATCGTTTAGTTCTGAAAAATGCGCCGAGAGCAAGCAAAAAATGCGGGGTTTCATGCGTTTTTTTTGCGACAGACGAAGTGCAATTTCAGCCTGAACAATTCAACTGTAAAAAATTTTTGTTGATATTTGCAACAACATGTGATAATCTGACGTTACCATAGATACACTGTCTCTGACAAAATGCGATTCAGTTACATAGACTAGCATGACGCACATTTTTTGTCAAGGCTTTTTTTTCATTTAAATGGGGCGCTGCCTCAAGCCCCGCCGCTACAATGGGCAAAGCCTATTTCCGCTTCCTGCGGGTGCGCGGTGTAGCGCGCAAAACTCTTGCACTGGGGTCGGTATTAATGATTAAGCACGAAATATCTAAAGTAACTACAAATTCAATCGCCGATAAATTGGGAGCATCTGTCGGCGATTTTTTGCGTTTAATAAATGGCGAAGAAGTGCAGGACATTCTTGACTATCGTTTTCGCATACAAGAAGAGTGTCTGGTTATAGAAATTGAAAAGGCAAACGGAGAAATTTGGGAACTGGATATAGAAAAAGACCCTGACGAAGACTTGGGACTGGAGTTTAAGCAGTCATTAATGTCGTACAAAAAACGCTGCCGCAATAAATGCGTGTTTTGTTTTGTTGACCAGCAGCCAGAAGGCCTGCGTCCATCGCTTTATATTAAAGACGACGACCCGCGGCTTTCATTTTTAATTGGCAATTACGTAACGCTTACTAATTTAAGTGATAAAGAAATAAGGCGGCTTGCGGGGTTTCATCTTTCGCCGCTTAGGATTTCTGTACACGCGGCAGATTTAGACTTGCGGGAAAAAATGATGGGAACACCCGCGGCGCGTAATTTGTTTGACGCTATTGAGATATTTAACAATGCAGGTATTGAAATGCATTTTCAAATAGTCTTGTGCAAGGGGCTAAACGACAGCGCGCATTTGGATCACACAATAGAGAAATTGATGGCGATAACGCCCGGTGCAAAGAGCCTGGCAGTTGTACCGGCGGGGCTTACACGTCATAGGGATGGGCTTTTCCCGCTAACGCCATTTACAAAGGAAGACGCGCGGGAATTAATCAATTATTTTAATTCAACAATTGAAGGAAATGTGTTTTTGTCTGACGAATGGTATATTCTTGCCGGGGAACCCTTGCCCCAGTACGATTATTACGGTGATTTTCCGCAGTTGGATAACGGCGTTGGAGTTTTGCGCTTATTTGAGCGCGGTTTTTTACGCGGATTAAATTGCAAATGTAAGCCCCGTAATTACAGGCGTTGGCTGCGCGGCAAACAGATGCATATCGGCATTGTAACCGGTACCGCTGCCGGAGCGTTTATGCGCAGTATTGCCGCACGGTTTATAAAAAAGCACCCTCATATAAAAATTAGCGTGTATGAAATAGAGAATGACTTTTTTGGCAAGACTGTTACTGTAAGCGGTTTATTGACGGGGCAGGATGTGGTTGCGCAGTTAAAGGGCAGGCACAATACAGGTGTTCTGGTTTTGCCGGAAAACGTGTTCCGTGCTGGCGTTAAGCAAAAAGTGATGCTGGATGGCACCACTTTGGAAGAATTGCAAAAAGAGCTTGGCGTGAGTGTGGTTGTAGGAAGTTGCGATGGCAATAGGTTTTGCCGTCAGCTTTTGAAATTGGCGCAGGTTACATTTTAACGAATGTTTTGTGATTCCAACATAGCAAATGTGGCAGTAAGAGCATCGCCATGTACCCATATGTCCGGAGCTAGCAGGTGGCTGGTGGGATGAACAAACATACCAAAACCAAAGCTAATGGGTAGCCCGCTGCGAGGTAGAAAAAGAGCCGGGCCAATTCCAGTAAGAAGCATTCCATATTTTGTTCGTCAGTCGGCTCATATGTTGACGCACGATTACGCCCGAATCCACCCAACATTATTAGCCCGGTGAACACAACCAAAACTAAAATCCATTTTTTCATGAAGGCCTCCATTGGATAACCTATTACATATCTCTAATCTTGACCGAAGCGTTTGTAGTCTTAAGAGAAAGATTGAGCTTTTTAACGGCAAAGTTATAATCGCTGCTTTCCCCCTGCAAGTGAGTTTTCATGGTTTCTGTAAAATAAAGTTCGCGCTGGCATTGTACGCTACCGCTGCGGGTACGGGCGTCCAGTTTTAGTGCGGCGTCAAACGGCACAAAAATAGATACGCCTGAGTTGGTGGTGCTTGCCTCAATTACGCGCTCGCCTGTCCAGGAATTGGTCGCAAAAAAGTTGCCCTTAAATTTTAGCCCGGCATTTGTTGTGACGGCTTTTAGGTGTGCGATGTCCACATGCTCTATGTGAATGCGTGAGTTTGTGGATTTAAGGCTTGCGTTATGAGCTTGGATATTTTCTATTTTAATATTGTCATTTGTGGTTTCCATTGCAATGGATGTGGCGGTTACTGTATTTGCTTTAATGGCTGCATTGCGGTTTGCCACCATAAGGTTGGTGCAGTTTACATCCAGGATTTTTATTGTCTCGTTTTTAGTAGCAATACGCAACTCACCTATAGCTGTGAATGGCACATGACACAGTACGCTCATGGAACGCATCATTTTTTCGTCGTACATAAGCTCTATGCGCCCATTATCTTCGTGCAGATATACCTCTGCATTTGGGCGGCGGGCGTTGTATACGCATTCTACCCTTACGGTATTGCCGTCATAGCCCTGCACTTCTACCTTAGCGTTTTTGCCTACGATTGTTACTGCTGCTATGCCTTGCAAAACAGGGTGCGACGTAAAAACCTCACGCATTTTATTGTTGCTGTACGTACCGCCCACAAGGTCCGAAATACTTGCAGAAATATCCCAGTCATGTATTTCTTCCGCAAAATCTTGTACTGTCTCACCTACCCAACTAAACAGGCTTTCTACCCAGCCTGGTTCTATCTCGCTATGATGGGGTTTGTGATAATAATCTTCCTTACTTTCTTGGTGTTCTTGCTGCGGGGCGGGGTCTGGCTGTTGGTTTGGCTGCTGGTTTAGCAGCGCCAAAGCTTGATCGGCGGTTATTTTGCCTTGTTCAAGTTGCTTTAGGATCTCGGCTTTTTTGTCGGTCATATCACATGTCCCTTTCTGGTTTTAAGTTGTCATATATATAAACGTAGCGGGGCAAAAATAGTTTGGAGAGGTTATGGAAAATTTTATTTTTCTGGACGCTTGCCAATCTTTATGATACATTATATCGGTAAGATTCTAACAAAAAAAAATGCTACGGAGGCAGGCAATCATGTCCGACAATTATAAGATTGTTACAAATGAACAGGCAGTTCTAGGTATGAAGCGTATTATCAGTAATGTGGAAAAAATCATCGTAGGCAAGCAATATGCTGTGTCGTTGATAATGGCAACATTGGCCTGCAGGGGGCATGTACTTATTGAGGATGTTCCGGGTGTGGGTAAAACCAGCCTTGTTGCTGCACTTGCCCGCTCTGTAGATGGTAGTTTTAAGCGTATTCAGTTTACGCCAGACATTATGCCAAGTGACATAACCGGCTATTCAGCGTTTTCGCCCAAGACAGGCGAATTTGAGTATCGACCTGGTGCGGTAATGAGCCAATTTGTTTTGGCGGACGAAATTAACCGTACATCGCCAAAAACTCAGTCCAGTTTGCTGGAAGTTATGGAGGAAAACCAAGTTACGGTAGATGGCCTTACCCATCCTGTTCCCAGCCCGTTTATGGTGCTTGCGACGCAAAATCCGGTAGACTACTTGGGCACATTCGCCTTGCCGGAAGCACAGCTGGATCGCTTTTTTATGAGAATTACGCTTGGCTATCCGGACGAAACTGCCGAGGGTCGTATGCTGGAACGTTTTAAGGGCAAAAACCCAATGGACGAGCTTGAA
>Ga0209755_10003641_pt1 | contig 19072 bp, 20 predicted proteins | sample TergutCo191P1_FD_187301 | JGI IMG/M metagenome (GOLD analysis project Ga0209755, IMG submission 187301) | Cornitermes sp. P1 segment gut microbial communities from Petit-Saut dam, French Guiana - Co191P1 (SPAdes) (version 2) | ecosystem: Host-associated > Arthropoda: Insects > Digestive system...
TAAAGTCCAGATTTACAAACTCGTTCTCCATGTTCAATTTTATCCCGTTTTCCGTAATACCCCTCCCAGAATATTCTTCAATTATAGGATAATATCATCTTTATTGAATTTTGTGGGTCAAGTTAAGCACCCATAGCGTACCCATTGCACCTAACAACGCTATGAATTTGGGTGGCTGCCATCGTTGTGTTACCGATGTTAAGAACGTAAGAAAAGGCTGATATAAATTAAGCGATTTATATTGTAAAAATAATACGATTTTTCTGTATTTTTGTAAATACAAGAAAAATTCACTGCTAACAAAAAACCAGCATTTTATTTTAGTACCAAAAAGGAAGGAGCATAAATGTACGATTATTATCTGATGGTTCCGCGCACATGTCGGCCATGGGGTTCAAAAAAAGAATTGTTATCCCGACGCTCCCCTGTCATTCCCGCGAAGGCGGGAACAGGGCTGATAAAAACCGCGCGTAGCGCGACAACCAAATCTCTCGTCGCAGACCGACGACGGAGCAGTGGCAACACAGGGTAAAAAGAGTTTCCTGTCGCGGCGAAACGCAGAGCGCGAAGCCGGACGGAATATCGCGAGAGAGAATGTAATCAACCAACCTAAAAAAAAGGAAAAAAACATGAAAAAGAAAATAACAAAAGAACAGGCGTTGGGACTCGGATTGGTAATAGCCATGCCATTTGTCGCAGCAACCTGCAAGGAACCGACCCCGCCGCCGGCCGGCCCCACTGGCCCCACCGCATGCGAATGCCCGAATGAAACGGCGCACGAGCCGGAAAACTTTCCGTGCTGTGACGGCAACGATTGCAACTGCACAATCGCAGAACCGACAATTCGGAATTTCCAGGTCACTTTTGATTTCAAAAATGCCGATAATAGTAGTGCCTTTCGTGATGCATTCATTCAAGATGCACGCACCGCCTGCGGAAGCGCAAATCTGAAACAAGTGAAAGTAAACAACAGGGACATTGTTACCATAATCGACAATGCGATAATGGGCGCATTTAACGATGTGGCAGTCAATACTCCACAAAAAGGCAGATTTAGAACTGTATTCGGGCAGGAAGGTGGCGTCACAATAATTGTGGACAATTCTGCGGTTGTTTATAAAATAAAGGCAACGGATGCGACGACGATATATATTCATATCAACTATTTGAAAAGCATGCCTGCCGATATTCAGCAGAATATCTTTGACGCGGTTACAGCTATGAGAGATGGAGGTGAATCCTTGCCTCTTGAAATCAGCAAAGCGATTATGCCGGTGCCGCAATATAATCGCGCGATGCAACTTCGCGACAATCGTATTGCCAACAAAATGGTTCGCCAACGTTTGGGATAAAATTCCCAATGACCAAAATGCCGCCCGGGTGACGCAATGATGGCAGCCACCCGAATTCCGTAGTGTTGTTAGGTGCAATGGGTACGCTATGGGTGGGTGGCTGAGAGAAGAGCTCACGCAGAGGCGCTGAGACGCGGAGAACGCGGAGAATAATTTTTACCACGATTAAAAAATATAAAGATAAAAACTATAAAGGTGGAAGAAACAATACTCTATGTTATTGTGATTATCTTTGTATGTCAGCAGAGCAGGCAGATACACTCGGAAAAACATTTCCGCCGCTCCCCGACGTAGAGACTGCGTAGCAGGCTCGGAGGCGGACTCTTCGGCGGAGTTTTTTCGAGGGTGGCTGACTGTCTGCTGATGTATAGAGATATTAACAGCTAGCAGCCCAAGGGTTTTGCGTTTCCGCCTTTGTGGTAATTATTATTGTAGTTTAATAACGCAATGATGGCAGCCACTCAAATTCCGTAGTGTCGTTAGGTGCAATGGGTACGCTATCTGTAGCGTAGTAGTGATATATTCAAATTTTGTAGGCTTGATTTTAAAAGAAGGAAAGGTAATAATCTAAATGGTATGCAAGTATTGTTACATAAAATACCTGAGAAGTACCTTGACCGCTTGAATGAGCCTGATAATGGACACATAAAGAAAGCATTAAAAGGGCTTGAAAAAGAACCGCCTGAAGGTGATATAAAACCGATAGTTGGGCAGCCGGGGCATTTTAGATTAACAATTGGCAGCTATAGAGCTTTATTTAGGTTTGAGAATGATCATATTTTTATTACACACCTTGACCCAAGAGGGCAAGTGTACAGTAAGAAAAATAGAGGAGGCAAACGATGACAACCGCTGTTTTAAGAAAAGAATTACACTCAATGATTGATACAATACCGGAACAATCATTAACGGTGATAAAACCGTTATTAAGCTTTCTTTCTAATGATTATTGGAAACCGACTATAGAGCCTGCTTCACAAGAAGAAATAGAAATGATAAACGAAAGGATGAAAGATTTTGAAAATGATCCTTCCAGTTTTTCTCCCTTAAAATTTTAATTTTCAACTAACTTTCAACTTTTTCGTCACGGAAACGCAATGGTGACTGTCACCACACATTGACATTGCATAGTCGGTATGTGATAATTTTATCAATGAAATACACTCCGATAGAAGTTGACAGAGAGAAACTGACGATTATGGGTGTAAAATTCCCCGATATCGAAACGCTAAACAGCACCGCAAACGCAATCGGATCAAATATGTTTGAAGGTTTTGAACCAACGCCGCGTTTTATTGAAATATATCTTGATTATAGTTCTAATAAAATCACAAATGAGCAGTTGATAGCGTTAATTAAAGAAAAAGCTTACATAGCTTAAATCAATTTTTACTGCAAACAACACTAACACCGCTATACGCTTCGTAATTAAATTAAACTTTATTCGACCTCTGCAAAAAAGCAGAAGTTTTTTACGAGCTATACTCTTAATAAAATTTCTTCATTTATTTTTTTTAATTTAGTTTTTGGGAAAGTTTTTATTTCAAGTCCCATTCCAAGATTGCTCAAATATTCAATAAGTGTTGAAATTCTTATATCTTTTCTTTTTTCTAATCGAGATATAGATGTTTGACTAAAATCTCTAAATTCATCTTGTTTAACGCCAAGTTTTTCTCTTAATTGACCAAGTCTAATAGCTAAGATTTCCTGTTCTGCTATCATACGAGAACGCTCTACGGCTTCCGGGTTCATTTTTGATTCCATCATTTTAATCGCGTTATTCATTGTTTTCCCTCCAATATTTTTGGATTTTTCTCAATTATTTCTTCTGCTTGCTTAATTAGATTTTTATAAAAATCAGCTTCATTTTTACCCTTTTTATTTCCTCCAATTAATAACCAACAATCACGACTCTCATCAAAAATAAATAAAATTCTGAAAACATTTTTTTTATTGGTAAACCGCAATTCTTTTAATTTTTTATATTTAGATCCTTTAATTGTGTCTACATGAGGTCTCCCCAAGTGCGGACCAAATTCTGTTAGTACTAAAACTTTTGCATTTATCACAATTTGGCTCTCTTCATCTTGGGCGGAAAACCAATCTTCATATTCCTGAGTATATCGAGGAGGCTTCATATATTTAAATATGCACTATTATGCATAATTTGTCAATGTATTTCGACCACCCCTTTTGACTAAAATTTCTCAAAATGATATAATGAATTTCATTTTAAATTATAATTTTACAATTTAAGGATATAGAGAGTGGCTAAAACTAATTCAACTGAAGGATTGCCTTTTGATGATCCATCGGCAGTGCCGTCCGGCAAAGTGATCCCTATAACGATAGAAGACGAAGTAAAGACAGACTACCTTAATTACGCGATGTCGGTCATTGTGAGCCGCGCGCTTCCCGATGTGAGGGACGGTCTTAAACCTGTTCACAGGCGGCTGCTTTACTCGATGGATGAGCTGGGCTTGCGTCCAGGAGCGCCAACCAAGAAATGCGCGCGTATTGTCGGCGATACGATGGGTAAGTACCATCCGCACGGCGATATGTCGCTTTATGACGCTCTTGTGCGCATGGCTCAGGATTTTTCACTGCGTTACCCGGTGATACACAAACAGGGCAATTTCGGCAACATTGACGGTGACGGTCCTGCGGCAATGCGTTATACAGAGGCAAAACTTTCCAAAATTGGCGATGAGATGCTTCAGGATCTCCACAAGGAGACAGTGGACTTTGTTCCAAACTTTGACGAATCGGAAATTGAGCCGTCGATACTGCCTTCTGCTATTCCCAACCTGCTGATAAACGGTTCGAGCGGAATCGCGGTCGGTATGGCGACAAATATGGCTCCTCACAACATCGGCGAAATCTGCGAAGCAATCTACGCTCTTATCGATAATCCTGACGCAACCAACGATGATCTGATGAAATATGTTCAGGGTCCTGATTTTCCTACAGGCGGAGTCATTTTCGGCAGACGAGGAATAAAAGAAGCATACAGAACAGGCAGGGGAAAAATTCTCGTTCGCGGTAAGTTCAATATCGAAACTACTAAGCAAGGTAAGGAAAAAATCGTTTTTACCGAAATTCCATACAATGTGAGTAAAGCGCCTCTGTTGGAAAAAATCGGTCAGTTGATGCGCGACAAAGTTATTGACGGCATTTCCAATGTAAACGATGAATCAGACAAAGAAGAAAATATCCGCATCGTCATCGAACTGAAAAAAGGCGCTATCGTAAAAGTCATCTTAAATCAACTTTTTTCGAACACGCAACTTCAAACCACTTTCGGCATCATCAATCTTGCGTTGGTCAACGGCAAGCCACAGTTACTCACATTGAGAGAATTAGTTCACTACTTTGTTGAGCATCGTGTCGATGTGGTAACGCGCCGTACACGCTACGAATTACGCAAAGCTGAAGAACGCGCTCACATCCTCGAAGGACTGATCATCGCCCTCGCGAACATTGATGAAGTTATCGCGATTATTAAGAAAAGCCGCGATGTCGCGACAGCCCGTCTCAAACTGCAGGAGCGGTTTTTGCTCACCGAAGCGCAGTCCGAAGCAATTGTCGAAATGCGTCTCGGCAGGCTGACAAGCCTCGAAGTTGAAAAAATCGAGCAGGAACTCGCAGAATTAAAAACACGCATAGCGTATTATAAATCGCTTTTAGCCGACGAGAAAAAACTGCGCGGAGTTATAAAAGACGAGACAAAAGAGATTGCCGATAAATACGGCGATAAACGCCGCACCGAAATAGTTGCAGGTGAAGTTGAAAATATCAACATCGAAGACCTGATCAAAAAAGAAGAGATGATGATCCTCATCTCGAATCTTGGATATGTAAAACGTGTGCCTGTATCGGCATACAAAAATCAAGGAAGAGGCGGTAAGGGTATGCAGAGCGCAAAACTTGCGGAAGATGATTTTGTAGAACAAATTTTCGTCGCGTCAACACACGAGTACATTATGTTTATTACGAGTGCGGGAAAAGCTTATTGGATGAAAGTCCACGAGTTGCCGGAAGGAAGCCGCACCACCAAAGGCTCTCACATCAAGAGCCTTTTGACAGTTTCTCCTAACGAAGATATCACCGCGATTGTATCACTCAAAGATTTCAGCGATGATGAATATCTGTTCATGGGAACGGCAAAAGCCGTTGTCAAAAAAGTAAAAACAAGCGAATTCGCAAACGCGAAAACCCGCGGTATTAACGCGATAAAACTTGATGAAGGCGATAAGCTCGTTACAGCGCTTTTGACTAAAGGCAGCGATGAAGTCGTTTTAATCTCCCGCAGAGGTAAAGCTCTTCGAACACACGAAGATAATATCCGTTCAATGGGACGCGCTACACGCGGCGTTACCGGCATGAAACTTGCAAACGGCGATGAATTAACCGGAATGCTCAGGGTTGACGACAAGGAAAAAATGCTGATAATTTCCGAGTTTGGTTTTGGAAAACGCATTGATTTCAGTGAATACACTTCGCATGGACGAGGCACAGGCGGACAGAGAGTTTCAACAATTACGGAAAAAACCGGTGAGATTGTCGGCTGCGTAAGCGTTCAGGATAATGAGGACATAATGTGTATCACAAGTCAGGGCAAATCGATCAAGTTGAAAGTAAAAGATGTCCGTCTATTAGGAGCTACAGCGCAGGGCGTAAAAATACTCAGCATAGACAAACCTGACTTTGTTATCGGTTTAGACAAAATCGTCAAAGAAGATGACGCGGCAGACAGCGCCGAAGAGTAGCAGTTTTCTTTTTAAATTTATTAAGCATTTTTTATCAGTATGAGCTATAATGTGGTACTGCCAAAGAGCAGATATATAGGCGGCATTAGACGCCGCCTATCACAAAAATAAGGAGAGGTATATGAAAAAATTGTTAATTCTGTCTGTTTTAGCTGCCATAGCAATTTGCTTTGTCAGCAGCTGCGGCACCCCCGGACTCAAAGGCACTGCCTTTTCCGCCGCTATCGGTAAAAATTTAAAATTAGTCGAAGTTCGCATTGAACATGCTTTCCCCAGAGAAGTTCTTTTTAATCGCGCTATGTTATCCAAAGAAAACGCAGGCAGCGCTTTCCTTCTCAAGATTGAAGCTTCCTCTCTTAGCGGAACTGCTTCGCCGAACAGTTATTCAGCGCCATACACCCTTGGTGAGAGACAAGCCATCACAATATCGCCTATGCGCTCAACTAAAATGGCGACACTATTACAACCTGAAAAACTCAGAGAAGAACGCTACTATGAATATATGCAAAACGCCTACGAATGGGAAATTTCCAACGGAAGACTTTTAATACACTCTAAAACCGAAGACGGTCGTGATATACGGCTTATGTTTTCCCTTTAGTGAATAGTTTTTAGTTAAGCCCAATTAAACCAAAAGCCCACGTATGCGTGGGCTTTTTTTATTACCAAATATCTTACAATCTGTACGTTTTTTATCAACACTTTCGCTTTTGATTTCAGGCGTGTTTCACGTGAAACACCATAAATACGATGAATTTAAAAATGTTTCACGTGAAACAATCTTAATGAAATAAACCTAACAGTGAGCTTTAATCCGCATCGAACGCCTTCCCCTCTGCCCTTTCCGCCTTTTTTTGCCCCTGTCTTTTCTTCGCTTGCAACCGCTTCTCTTTTGCCGCTTTGCTCGGCTTTGTGGGGCGGCGGTGTTTCGGTAATTTTGCCGCCGTTGAAATTAACGCTTCCAATCGAAAATACGCTCTTTCCAAATTAATCCGCTGAGAACGTTCCTCATCAGAAATAATGACAATTTCACCATCATTGGAAATTCGATTTGCAAGTAGAGTTTTTACCCTCTCCTGTTCAGCTTCTGAAAGTCCCTCCAATTCGCTCGGACGCATCCTCAAAGTTACTTTTGTGTTTACTTTATTTACGTTTTGACCGCCCGGACCACCGGAACGGGAAAAGGAGGCAGAGGCATAGGTGTGGATGGATTGGTGTAATAGGGTGGTGTTCATACGATATCAGTTAGTCAATCATAATTCGATGTTTGACACTCTTGAGGTTTCAGTTTTTATGCGACTTTCGGTTCGTTGTGTTTTTCCCATCGTTTTTCCCGCCATAAACAGACGCAACCTAAAACAACGAGAGGAATGGTACAAACTGCCATAAATATCACTAACCACATAATTATCTCCTATCCTTTTTTCTTGAAGTAAATATCAAACCGGCGACTGCTAATATAACAAAAATTACACATCCTGCTGCTATTAAAATAAATTGCGGTAATTCACCTTTTAATATTCCACCTAAAATGAAACTAGCAAATGTAAGTTTTGACAAATCCAGCAATAACTTGCCAAGATTTTCCCTAAACTCAGAGTTTGGTTGCTTCATTTCTTTTCCCATGCATATAATATATCGCTATTTAGGTTTGAGAGCAAGTGAGAGTTTTTTGGTTGGAAAAGTAAAATGGCTTAAGCAGAAATATTTTACTCTAACTTTTTCCCTTTAACCACTCCCCACAGTTTTCTTAACAATCCGATTTTGCCGAAGAAAAGCCAGAATAAAAGAGTTAACAGTATCACTAAGGGGATACCGAAAATTACGATTCCTATAAGGATTATTACTATTGTGGAAAGGAAAGAGCCGAAACCGCCGAATAGTTTTTTGATCTGTTCGCCGAGTGTTTCGTTTTGGGTTTGAGCGGATACTGGACCAACTAGATAGAGGTCGATAGTGGCGTAATCAACCCTGTTTGCGAGGTGGCGTAATTGTGTGTCTGTGCCTTCGATGTCGTATTGCAATTCGGCAATTCGTGATTCTACCGCGAGAATCTCTTCGATTGTTCTTGCTCTTGTCAGATAGGATTGAAAAGTTCGCAGCAACGTCCTTTTCATTTCAAGCCGACCTTCAAGATCATAGTAGCGGAGAGTTACATCCTCTGTGTTTTCCGAACGTTGAAGAACTCTGCCCATGCCGTTCATCTCGGTCAGAAAAATTTCATATTGAGGCGCAGGTACTCGCAATGAGTAGTGACGGGAATTTTCTTCCGCATTTGTCGAAGCGGCGTATGCGTTGAATTTACTCAACATTTCCGCGATGGATACATCAGCCGTATCGAGATTATCGACTCTGATTCTGATATAAGCGCTCTTGATCAATTTACGTTCGTCATTAGTCAGGTTTGCCGCTTTCGAGTCGTCGTTTTCTTTCGCGCGCATTTCATCATGCATTACGGCAGCCTCGTTGTATGACATATCCGCTGATGCCGACCTCATCAATCTTGATGAGGTTCCATAAGTCGCAACCTGACGTTCACTTTTATAATCTGCTTTACCGCAGCCGAATGTCAAAAGCACCACTAACATAGTGAGTGCAAATACTATCTTTTTCATTTTTGTCTCCTAATACATAGAATACTAGAAAATTATAGTGATAATTACAACAAAGGTGGAAACGTAAAACCCTCAATTTTTTGATTTTTTCTTGTATTATGCTCCTTGCTAACTTTCGGCTGTTTCAGGCATGAAAACCAAGTATTCTGGTTTCTTTCGGTTTTTCAATCAGGTTGTTTAAAATATTAATTATTTGTTTTATTGATTCGTCATGTTCTGACAATTTATTGTCTGTATTTTCGATGTGAAGCATGAGCAATTTACGCAGTTCAGTGATTTGCTCGTTTGAAGTATTTTGAGACAAAACAAAATGCCGTAACTGTACAAAGGCTCTCATGATTGAAATATTTACATCTATTGCTTTCTGACTGTTTAAAACAGCAGCTAACATTGCAACTCCCTGTTCTGTAAAAACATATGGAATGAATCGTACTTTTGAGTAGTTGTTATTTGCGGTCACAAATTGTGACCGCAAATGTTCCCATTCATCCTGCGTCAATTGAAACATAAAATCCTGCGGAAACCGCCTAATGTTACGCTTCACAGCTTGATTAAGTACTTTTACTCCAACCTCATACAACCTTGCCAGATCGCTATCCAGCATAACCTTCTGCCCTCTAACTCCAAAGATCAAGTTTTGAATAGGGGTGACTTCTTTTTCTTCCATTTTGAGTCTCCATGAACGGGGTTTTCCCCCTGATAAAAATTTGCATGATTTTGCCATGCGTCACTTTCAAAGAAGTGACATATATATATGGCGTAGCCGTGCGTGGTGCTTGACCGAAAAATAAAGAATTTGAAAAAAATGAAAAAGGTGACTGTCACCAATTTTCTGCGTCTTCTACGTCTCAGCGAGAGCTATTCTCTCTATCCCGCTTTACATTTCGCGGTTGTTGGGTTTAGTGTGAGGTCTTTTGTTGTTTTTTATAAATTTAACACTTGACATGTGTAGAGTATAAATACTATATTTTTATCATAACGTTTTATTTACAGAAAACAATTTTTTATTCCTTGAAAAAAAGAAAAAAGAAGATATACTTTACAGCGTAGGGGGTTGTATATGAATAAAATTTTGCTTAAAAATACAGTTCTCGCGTTATTAAAGACAGCGCCTGGTCTTGGAAATGTCCAATTGCGAAAAGGCTTAATAATGATAGATGCTCTTTATCACTCCTTTTTTAAAGAAACTCTTACCGGAGTTATATATATTAAACATTGGTATGGACCAGTGCCTGATTATGACGCCAATAATGAATTATATAAGATGGAATTCGTTGAAATCAAAGTTGCTCATGAAAGAGTAGGCAATAAAGAAAAAACAGCGCATTATGCCATTTCAGAGCCTGATTTTTCTACTTTTCCAAACAAGAAAGCTATCGAAATTATTAGAGATGTAGCTGGTTACATCATAACAAATAGAGCAGGTAAGTTATCGGAGATAACACATGATGCTGTTTACGAAAATACCAAAATGGGTGATGTAATTCCGATAGAATCAATTTATAGCATTGAAATTGCAGCTGAGCCTTGGACAAAAAAAGAACATTATGAAGTTCAATCAGCCATTAAGGAGTTGGATGAAAGTGGCTTTGATCTATCACCCTTCTACGTTTGAATTAAAAAATGAGATTATAACTTCTTCACCGGAAATGGCGGCTTTCTTCGATCACATTGAAGAAAGAATAACTAATCATCCTGAACTTGGATTGCCTGACGCTTGTCTGCTTGAGAATGGTAAGTCGGTCTTATGCTATAAACAAAGTATAGAAGTTTTTCTTTTTTCCGGAAGAATCCGGTACGGGCGCAGCCAATTAACTCTTTTATACTTATTTAATGACGATGTTATATATATATTTAAGATTTATTTTTCTACCTAGAGAGTAACCGTTACCATATTCCTCTTTTAAAGTCCCCCCTTATGTACTATAATTAAGTCACCTTTGCGGTAAAGGAGTGTCCATGAAAAAAATCTTGATAAAACTCGAGAAACTTGAGAATAGGTTTACTTGGGCAAAAAACCGCAAAGCGTGTATGGAATTCCACATCGATCGTGATGTTCGGCGTGAGCATGGTTTGAAGGACAGCCTTTTTGCTTTAACAGGAAATGTTGTACTTATTGATTTGAAACAGTGCAGGGAGTTGACGGTAAAATTCAATTCTAAGCAGGATCCGGCGCATCCTGAGAGGTTTATCAAAGCGGGTGATTTGTACGCGATGGGGCTTATCGATGAGATTCTTCACTTTGTGGTGGCGCTCTATCGTGAGCAGGTTCAGGGCGATGTTTTTGAGACAGCTCTTGACCGGCTTGAGACCAATCTTGGCGAAGATAAAACCGACGGGCTTTTGAGTAAATTTTCATCGCAGTTTCCGCCGCGGGCGGTTTATCGAGGCGATAAAAATGTTGAGCAATATCTGAAAAGCAAGGAGGGCGGAGAAAGCTGCCGCGCTCTTTCAATCGAAGAGACAATGCTGCTTTCGCTCGCGAATCTGAATCCGGCTTTCAAACCGTTTAAATTTTTATTTGATGATAAAAAACTTTCCAAGGAAACAATCTATCCTCATGCTATCGAAGAGTTGAAAGCGCATTTGAAAGACATGCCGCCTTTTGGTCCCGATGGAATGAACCTTTGGGATTTTCTCCGCGCTCCTGCGCTGGCTCACCCCGATTCGCTTCTTGATCAGCTTGATTTTATGCGAAAACATTGGGGGTTGTTGATTTCAAAATTCATGGCACGGCTTCTTATGACTTTCGATGTTGTCAGCGAAGAAAATAAACCGAGCTTTTTCGGTCCGGGTCCGAGCGAGGTTATGACTTTTGCCGGGCTCGATGAATATGAACGTTTCAGCCCCGATCAAGACTGGATGCCCAGAACTGTGTTGATGGCAAAAAGTACGCTTGTGTGGCTTTTTCAGCTTTCGCAAAAATACGGCAGAACAATTTCCCGTCTCGATCAAATTCCCAACGAAGAGATTGATGAGCTTGCGCGGCGCGGTTTTACCGGCTTGTGGCTGATCGGTTTATGGGAGAGAAGTCAGGCGAGTAAGACAATCAAACAATGGACAGGCAATCCTGAAGCGGCGGCTTCTGCATACAGTTTGCAGGATTACGATATCGCGGGCGAATTGGGCGGATGGGGCGCTCTTACCAATTTGCGCGAACGCTGTATGCAGCGCGGTATTCGCCTTGGATCGGATATGGTTCCCAATCACACAGGTATCGACAGCAAGTGGATTATCGAACATCCTGATCGATTTTTGCAATTGCCGTATCCGCCGTTTCCAACCTACAACTACAACTGCGGCAATCTTTCAGGCAGAGACGATATTACCGTTCAGATTGAGGAACATTACTTTTCACGCAGTGACGCTGCTGTTGTCTTTAAAAGGATCGATAATAAAACCGGAGATACGAGGTATATTTACCATGGCAATGACGGCACATCGATGCCGTGGAATGATACAGCTCAGATTGACTTTTTAAACCCCGAAGCGAGAGAGGCTGTCATCCGTACGATCATCGGAGTTTGTCAGCAGTTTTCTATCGTGCGTTTTGATGCGGCTATGACGCTTGCGAAGCGGCATATCCAGCGGTTGTGGTTTCCGCCTCCTGGGTCGGGCGGCGCAATCGCGAGCCGTGCTGAACACGCAATCTCCACCGACGAGTTTAACCGCCGTATCCCGAACGAATTCTGGCGCGAAGTGGTTGACCGCTGCGCGGCGGAAGCGCCCAACACTCTGCTGCTTGCTGAAGCTTTCTGGATGATGGAAGGTTACTTTGTCCGCACGCTCGGTATGCATCGCGTTTACAACTCGGCTTTTATGAACATGCTTAAAAACGAAGAGAATGATAAATACCGCGCAACCATCAAAAATACGATGGAGTTCGATCCTGAAATTATGAAGCGCTTTGTCAATTTTATGAATAACCCCGATGAAGAAACCGCCGTTGCGCAATTCGGCAAGGGTGATAAATATTTCGGCATTTGCACACTGCTTGTAACGATGCCTGGTCTTCCGATGTTCGGTCACGGACAGATCGAAGGTTTTGAGGAAAAATACGGAATGGAATACCGCCGATCTTACCGCGACGAAATTCCTGACGGCTATCTTGTCGATCGTCACGAGCGGGAAATTTTTCCGCTGATGAAAAGACGCTCTCTTTTTTCGGGCAGCTCTAGTTTTAGGATTTACGATCTTTACTGCAACGGCGGATCCGTGAACGAAAATGTTTTTGCGTATTCAAACCGCGCGTGGATCAACGGTCGCGAAGAAAAAGCGCTGATGTTTTTTAACAATTCATATTACGAAACATCAGGCTGGATCAGAATGAGCGATCCGGCAATTCCGAAAGACGGCGGCACTTACAGGGACAGTCTCAGCGAAGCGCTCGCGATTCATGGAGAGAATCATTATTTTACTGTATTACGCGAACAAATTTCCAATCTGTGGTTTGTTCGTTCGTCAAAGGCAATTTGTGAAGACGGTTTCTTTGTCGGTTTAAGAGGATACGAAACGCAGGTCTTCCTCGATATTTATGAAGTTGCGGATGACGCGAAAGGCAGATGGGCAAGATTAAATAACGATTTGAACGGGAGAGGAGTTCCCGATCCGTTAGCCGCAATAAAAGATATTTTCCTCGGCGAACTTTATTATCGTTTTACGGAATTAATAAAACCGGAGATTGTTTCTTCCATGAACGATTTATTATCAAGCTATCATAGCAGCGATACTTTTGATAAAGCGCTTGATCGTATGTTTAAAGAGCCGGTCGAGGCGTTTATTAAAATCGCGTCTCACTTTATCAAGGGCGCGGACGGCGCTTATGACGCGTGGGAAGTTCCTCTCGCGGCGCCGTCAAAAGATAAAGAAAGTGTTATCTGCAAATTTACCGCGGTTGATAAAGACGTGATTTGGAAAGAATTTAAAACATTTATTGTCAGGTTAAGTAAATTCAGAGAAGAATTAATCAAATCGATATCGGAAGCGCTTAAACTGCCGGAGATGATAGGGGCATCCGCTATCGGCGTGATTGGTATTCCCGATGATCCGTCAGACTTTGTATATAAATGTTTTAAACTTTTCTCGGACGACAAGCGATTTTATTCTGTCATTCTCAGTTACGGTGTCATTTCATTGTTACCGTCGATAATCGGTAAGGAAGCGAACGGCAGTCAAGCGGGGAATCTTGCTTTTGATCATTGGGATCTTGGACGTAAAATGATAGAAGCTTTCCGCAGTTTCGGAGCTACCGATTACGAATCATGGCGGATTATCGACATTGCAAGAGCGGTTTTAAGCCGCGCCGGACATTTCGCAAGCAAGCAATCGGCAATCAAATGGACAGGAAACGCGGCGGAGTTTGCCGCTCTGGTACTCGAAGAAAATTACGCCGAGAAAGATTTCAGGCGGATTATCGGCATCAACTTGTTTGATGATGTTACGTGGTTTAACAAAGAAGGTTTTGAAAACGCGTTGTTTTATTCGTCGTTATTTTTCATGGTTGAAAATTCCGCGGATATATCAGCAAAAGAAAGGTTTGACCGTATCGCGAAGATTTATGAAGTTCTCGCCAAAGCGGAGAAAAAATCCGAATTCCGGTTTGACTATCTTCTTGATTCTTTGACATCGAAACCAAGCGCGAAGAAAAAAGATACCGCTAAAAAAGCTGATACAAAACCGAAAACCGCTGCCGGGAAAACAGAAACAAAAGCGAAGCCTGTTGCCAAAGAAGAAATAAAATCTACCGTAAAACAAGTTGAAACAAAAAAAACGGCTGTCAAAAAAGACGAAACAAAAAAACCAACAGTTAAAAAACCTGTCGTGAAGAAAGAGGCTGCCGGAAAAACATCAGTAAAAAAAACTGATACAAAAACAAAGGTTGTCAAGAAACCTGCTGCAAAAAAAGCAGCGGCAAAGAAAGCTGACACGAAGAAAAAGAAAAAATAAACCTTTGTGGTTTTATTATTCTGATTACAGCTGCCTGCTCTGTACGTACAAAGAATAACATAGCGGCGGAAAAATTTTTATTGGTTATTAGAACGATACTATGGTCAGATAAAAATACAATGATAAAAACCTGCATAGGTGGGAACGCAAAAGTCTCGGCTGCGTCTATGGCGTGGGATATTTGAACACCACAAGTGCATATAAACAATTTATAAGCTACCACAGTGCGTAGATAAGCGTCACGTCCATCCTAGCAGACGGGGCTTTTGCGTTCCCACCTTTGTTGTAGTTATCATTATAATTTTTTTATACATCTCCAAGTTGTGAAAGAGCGATAGGCTTAGGACTGTCGTCCTGCCCTTCGATTTTAGCCAGCTCTTCAAGCAAATCTTTCCCTTTTTTGGAGAGTTTTTCCGGTATTTTGACGATTAACTTGATGTAGAGATTGCCGCGCTGGCTTCCTGAGGGAACGCCTTCATCGCGGATGCGGAGCATTTTCCCGTTTTGGATGCCCGAAGGCACTTTTACTTTGATTTTTTTGTTATCGAGGGTTGTTACAAAAATATCCGCGCCGAGAGCAGCCTGAGTGATTGATATGGGAACGGCGCAATAGAGATCGTAACTCTGTCTTTCAAAGTATTCATGCGGTTTTATTCTGATAAAAACGTATAAATCGCCTGCCGGTCCGCCGTTTGGTCCCGCGTCGCCCTGTTTGGGAATTACTACGCGTTTTCCGTTTTCGATTCCTGCCGGAATCGTAACCATGATTTTTTGCCGTTTTTTCTGTGTGCCGGTGCCGCCGCAATCTGTACACGGTTTTTCAATTATCGACCCTTCTCCGTGACACTGATGACACGTTGTCGCTACCGAGAAAAATCCCTGACTGTGGCGTACTTGTCCTGAGCCCCGGCACAACGGACAGGTTTTTTTGCCCGATCCGTCGGCGGTTCCCGCGCCTTTACATGTTTTACATGATTCGCTGTTTGAATATTGAATTTCTACTTTTGTGCCGAAGACGGCGTCCTTAAACGGAATTTCGATATCGTAGCGGAGATTTGCTCCCTGTCTTACGTTGCCCGATCCGCCTCTGCGAAAACTGCCCCCGCCACCGAAAAAATTTTCAAAGATGCTTCCAAAACCGCCTTCTCCGAAAATGTCCTCGAAACCTCTGAAGTTACTCCAGTCATGACCACCGCCCATGCCCTCAACTCCGGCATGACCGTATTGATCATACGCCGCTTTTTTTTGTTCATCGTTGAGAACCTCAAAAGCTTCTGCGGCTTCTTTGAATTTTTCCTCAGCTTGTTTATCGCCGGGGTTTTTATCAGGGTGGTACTGCAAAGCAAGCTTACGATAAGCTTTCTTTATCTCATCTTTTGAGGCGTTTTTCTGTACTCCCAGTATCTCGTAGTAATCCCGTTTTGCCATTTTCTACTTCTTATCATCATCGACAACTTCATAGTCAGCGTCTTCCGCGCCTTTGGTGTTGTCAGTGTCCGATGAAGTGTTGTTTGCGGAACCGCCGCCCATGTTTGGATTGAACCCGCCGAAACCTTGTGTGGGATCAAAGCCGCCTGCGCCTTGCTGTCCGGCGCCGCCTTGTCCTGAGGCTCCTTGTTGTTTATAGAGTTCTTCCGCGACTTTGTAGGAAACTTGTTTGAGCGCTTCGGTTTTATCTTTGATCGTTTGGATGTCGCCGCCTTCCAAAGCTTTGCGTAAATCGGCAATTGCTTCTTCGGTTTTTGATTTATCTTCAGCTTTTATTTTATCACCGAGATCTTTGATATTTTTTTCTGTGCTGTAGATCATCGAGTCGGCTTCATTGCGTACTTCGGCTCTTTCTCGTTCTTTCTTATCTTCTTCGGCGTGAAGCTCCGCTTCTTTTACCATTCGGTCAATGTCGTTATCGCTCAAGCCGCCGGAACTTTCGATGCGGATTTTTTGTTCTTTGCCTGTGCCGAGATCTTTCGCGCTGACATGAACAATACCGTTTGCGTCGATATCGAACGCGACTTCAATTTGAGGAACTCCGCGCGGAGCGGGAGGAATGCCGACAAGATCGAAACGACCGAGAGTGCGGTTTTGCGTTGACATTTCACGTTCACCCTGCAAGACATGAATCGATACGGCTGTTTGACCGTCTGCTGCTGTCGAAAAGATTTGACTCTTGCGTGTTGGAATTGTTGTGTTGCGCGTAATGAGCTTTGTCATAACGCCGCCGAGTGTTTCAATACCGAGTGAAAGCGGAGTGACATCCAATAACAAAACGTCTTTTACATCGCCGCCGAGGATACCGCCCTGAATTGCGGCTCCTGCCGCGACCGCTTCGTCCGGGTTTACACCCTTGTTGGGCTCTTTTTTGAAAAGGTCTTTTACAATCTGCTGTACCGCGGGAATACGGGTTGAACCGCCGACTAGAATTACTTCGTCAATTTGATCGGCGTTAAGTCCCGCGTCCGAGAGCGCTTTTTTGCAGGGTTCTTTCGATCTTTCGAGAAGATCTTCTATTAATTGTTCAAACTTTGCGCGCGTAAGAGATTTTTGAAGATGCTTGGGTCCGTTTTGATCCGCTGTGATAAACGGCAGATTGATTTCTGTGGTTTGCATCGATGATAATTCGATTTTTGCTTTTTCAGCGGATTCGCGGAGACGCTGCAGAGCCATGCGATCTTTTCCGAGATCGATGCCTGTATCTTTTTTGAATTCGGTAATTAACCATTCCATGACGCGGTGATCGAAATCGTCGCCGCCAAGATGAGTGTCGCCGTTTGTCGATTTTACTTCAAAAACGCCGTCGCCGAGTTCGAGAATTGAAACGTCAAAAGTTCCGCCTCCTAAATCGTAAACTGCGATTACCTTGTCTTTTTTGGAGTCTTTGTTAAAACCGAAAGCGAGTGACGCCGCTGTCGGCTCATTGATAATTCTCTTTACTTCGAGACCAGCGATTTTTCCCGCGTCTTTTGTCGCCTGACGCTGCGCGTCATTGAAATAAGCGGGGACTGTGATTACAGCCTCGGTCACAGGTTCGCCGAGATAATCTTCCGCCGTTTTTTTCATTTTTTGCAGAACAAAGGCGGAAATTTCCTGAGGCGAATATTTTTTCCCTTCGATTTCCACGCGGACATCATCGCCCTGCTCTGTTACTCGATACGGAACCATTTTCATTTCGTTGCCGACTTCCGAATACCTGCGTCCCATAAATCGCTTAATTGAGTAAATTGTATTTTCCGGATTAGTGACCGCCTGATTTTTTGCCGGCGCTCCGACAATACGCTCGCCTTTGTTTGTGAAACCAACGATTGACGGAGTAGTGCGTCCGCCTTCCGAACTTTGAATTACAATTGGCTCGCCGCCTTCAAGAACGGCAACGCACGAATTTGTTGTTCCTAAGTCAATACCGATAATTTTTCCCATAGTCTTATCTCCTCTTTAATATAATTAAAAATTTATTTTTATGCCTCAGGCATTATAACTTTTACTTTCGCCGCTCTTATCACTCTTTCTTTTAACATATATCCTTTCATAAAATCTTCCTGAACCGTCGCTTCGGCTACGTCGGGAGATTTTTCCATCATAACAGCTTCGTGCGTATTCGGATCGAAAATTTCTCCGACCGAGTTAAAGCGCTTCAATCCCCATTTTGCTTCAAGCATACTTGATAAACGTTTTTCTATCATTTTGATGCCTTCAAGAAAACTTGTGTAATCGGCGGAACCGGATTGCAAACTGGTTTCACCTGCTTGAATCGCGCGTTCGAAGTCATCAATAACCGTGATGATATCTGACAGAAGGCTTTGATTAGCATATTCGATCGCGTTTTGTTTTTCTTGATTCATCCGCTTGCGGAAATTTTCAAACTCCGCGGCTTTACGCAAAAGCTGATCGCGAGTTTCCGCTAGCTGCGATTCCAACGCGGCGATTTTTTGTTCCGGTGTTGAAGGCGCAGCTTCCTGCTGCGAACATTCCGATTCTGCCTGAACTTCTTGAGATGTCTCTGCGCCATTTTCTTCGACAGGATTTTTTTCCATGCCCGGCTGCTCAGTCTGAGTGTCTTGATTTGTCATACTACTTTCCAAGTTAACTATAAAATAACTAATTTTATGGGAAAATCCCCACCTATCATAAAAAATACAAAAAAACTGTAAATGGGTCAAGGAAATTCGACATAAATTTATATAAATTATTGTTATTTTTTCGGGAAAGGCAATAATACCTCCGAAATTTAGTGGGTAAAAGGCACTAGGTGACAGTCACCATAAAATGTGCTATAGTGAGTAACTTATGTTTCTCAAGCGCCTTACAATTCTTGGTTTTAAATCCTTTGCGGATCGTACAGATATCGAATTTAACGACGGAATCACCGCTTTGCTGGGTCCTAATGGCTGCGGAA
>Ga0209755_10003642_pt1 | contig 19070 bp, 11 predicted proteins | sample TergutCo191P1_FD_187301 | JGI IMG/M metagenome (GOLD analysis project Ga0209755, IMG submission 187301) | Cornitermes sp. P1 segment gut microbial communities from Petit-Saut dam, French Guiana - Co191P1 (SPAdes) (version 2) | ecosystem: Host-associated > Arthropoda: Insects > Digestive system...
GGTAACCGCCAGGACGGATGTCCGCGGCGGGGAAACATATCTTGGGCTAATTCTCCATCCGGAAACGCGAAACAGGGTATTGTTTCGTGCGGGGCTGGACTATGCGGGCACTTTCTCTTCCCGCTCATCCAGCAGGGCGGCGTTAAGGAGCGGCATTGAATTTCTGGGGCAAAGCGGATTTTCCCTGTTGCTTGGGACTTCGGTGATGGATGAACTTTCCATCGGCCTTTCGATAATCCAGCCACTAGGTCCCCGTTTTTTTATCGCCGCGGAAGCGGATCTTGTACGCGATCAGAATCTGACGGTAGAGGGGATCCTTGACAGAGGAGAAGTCGATGCGAATCGCCTTCTTTATTTTCACGGAATGGTGACAGGGGGTCTGCGTTTTAACCGGCACAATGCTTTTGTCTTTCGGCCCGAATACTTCTGGTTCCAGGACGGGCATACAATGGCCGGCATTGCCGCGGCCTATATCCATAGCAGCCTTGATCAGGCCCTTTTCCCTTCGCGGGGTTTCAGGGGAAGGATCGATTATCGTTTGCGGTTTACGCCCGGTTCCATACCCTTTAATCTTCTTGGCGTCGATATGACAGCCGCAATTCCGGCGGGCCGTCGTTTCAGCGTCGGGATATCGGGTTACGCCTCGTCCCTTTTCGGCGCGACGGAACTTCCCCCCAGGCTTTCCACCTTTGGCCTTGGCGATATTCATCGCCGTTACTTTCCCCATGCCCACGGTGTCTTTTGCGGCGAAAGAAAGGCGGCGCTTTCCTTTGCCCTTCAATTCAAGCCCTGGGAAAACCTGCACCTCCTGGGTGGTCGCATGGCTTTTTCCCTGGCGGGATCCGCAGGCCGCTTCGGTTCGTTTGAATGGAGTGACTGGGGTAACCTGGGGGAAAACGAGCTTATCTGGAACGCCGCCTTTGGAATCGCTATTGTTCCCCTTCGATACATTGGCATTCAATTAAGGGCCGGTGCGGGCGGCGGGGGCGGACACCGACCGGCACCTTTTGTGTCCCTTGATGTGGGAATGAGCGGATTGCGGAAGGGCCTTTTCCGGTAGGGTGGGCTTTGTTTACACCCCGTGCGCCATCATCACCCGTGCGACCTTCTCGAAGCCCGCGATGTTGGCGCCGTTTACCAAGTTGCCCGGTGTGCCGTATTCCTCGGCGGCGTTCTTTGCCGCCGCGTGGATGTTTGCCATTATCCGTTTAAGCTTTTCGTCCACCTCGTCAAAGGTCCACGCAAGTCGCTGGGAGTTCTGCGACATTTCCAGGCCGGATGTCGCAACCCCACCGGCATTCGCCGCCTTGCCAGGGCCGTAGGCGATTTTCGCGTCCAGAAACACCTGTACCGCTTCCGGGGTGGATGGCATGTTCGCCCCCTCGGAAACCGCAACGCAGCCGTTCTTTATCAGGGCCTTGGCACTGTCGCCGTCAAGCTCGTTCTGCGTGGCACAGGGCAGGGCGATCTCGCAGGGCACGGTCCATATACCCATGCAGCCTTCGACGTACTTTGCGCCCTTTACCTCTTTCACGTACTCGCTTATCCGCTTGCGCTCGACCTCTTTCAGCCTTTTAACAAGGTCAAGATTGATCCCGTCAGCGTCGTGCACGTAACCGCCGGAGTCCGACATCGCCACGACCTTCGCGCCAAGGCTCATGGCCTTCTTCGCGGCGTAAATGGCCACGTTCCCGGAACCGGATATTACGACCTTCTTGCCTTCAAACCCGGTACCCCTGTCCTTTAGCATCTCGTCGCAAAAGTACACGCAGCCGTAACCGGTGGCCTCGGTTCTTGCCAGCGATCCCCCGTACATAAGTCCCTTCCCGGTAAGCACGCCATGAAACACGTTCCGAATCTTCTTGTACTGGCCGAACATGAAACCGATTTCCCGCGCACCCACGCCGATATCCCCGGCCGGCACGTCCGTGTCCGCATCTATGTGCCTGGAAAGCTCCGTCATGAAGCTTTGGCAGAAGCGCATCACCTCGTGGTCAGACTTGCCCTTGGGGTCAAAGTCCGAGCCGCCCTTACCGCCGCCAAGCATAAGCCCAGTAAGCGAGTTTTTGAAAATCTGCTCGAAGCCCAGGAACTTGATGATGCTAGTGTTTACCGAAGGATGAAAACGTATGCCACCCTTGTAAGGCCCCAGGGCCGAGTTGTACTGAACCCTTATGCCCCGGTTGACCTGGACCCTGCCCTCGTCGTCCGTCCAGGGAACCCGAAAGATTATCTGTCTTTCCGGCTCGACTATCCTTTCCAGAATGCCCGCATCCTCGAACTGTTTGTTTTTTTCGATTACGGGGCTTAGCGAATCAAGGACCTCGGTCAGGGCCTGGTGGAATTCGGTCTCGCCGGGGTACCTGTGGGTTATGGTCTCCAGCGTTTTCGCCACATATTGGCTGCTCATACATTCTCCTTCTATATAGTGGTGCTACCTTACGCTGACAAGTTCCATCTCGAAAACCAGGAAGGCATTCGGCGGAATCACGTCCCCTGCGCCCTGTTCGCCGTAAGCCAGCTCCGGCGGAATCACTGCAACGCGCCTTTCGCCGACCCGCATGTCCAGGACCATCTCGTCCCAGCCCCGTATCACCCTGCCGATTCCCACCGGGAACTCAAAGGGCCGACCGTGAAAGTCGGAGTTGTCGAAAACCTCGCCCGAAAGAAAGGAGCCAACGTAATTCACCTGCACCGTCTGCCCAGTGGCCGGCCTTATGCCGGTTCCCTCGCGCTCGACCTGAAAGCGAATGCCAGAGGCGGTCAGTGTCGCCTTCGGATACATCTCTTGAACCTGGGCCAGGTCGGCATCGCGCTGCGCCCTGGCCCTTTCGACGGACTCGGCGGTCATCGCGGTTAGCGTCGCGTCAAAGGCCGACTGATCCGCCCTGAACGCGTTCGCCTGGGGGCCGTTGCGGATAATCCTGATTGTGTTTATCCTGTCGCCCTGCTGAACCGCGTCCACCACGTTCTGCCCTTCGACAACGTGACCGAAAACGGTATGCCTACCGTCCAGCCAAGGGGTCGGCACATGGGTTATAAAGAACTGGCTGCCATTGGTTCCCGGCCCGGCGTTCGCCATGGAAAGAATTCCGGGGCGGTCGTGCCTAAGTTCCGGAACAATCTCGTCCGGGAAACGGTAGCCTGGGCCGCCCGTGCCGGTCCCCTGGGGACAACCACCTTGAATCATAAAGTCGGCGATGACCCTATGGAAGTTAAGACCATCGTAAAACGGCCTTCCTTCGGCAACGGTCATGGTGCCTTCCGCAAGCGCGACAAAGTTTATAACCGTTAGCGGTGTTCTTTCGAACTCCAGGCTTAGAACTATATCGCCCCTATTCGTGTTTATCCTGGCAAACAATCCGTTGCCAAGAGCCTCATTAGCTGCACTCAAATCTGCCTCCACCCTTTGTATTCCCGTCGCAGGCTGATTGGCCGCAACTTCCCGTTGATTGCCCCTTGTGCAGGAACCAACGAGCATAAGGAAACTGCCAATTCCTACGACCAGAAAGAATTTACCTATTGTTTTCATGCTACCAGTATAACAGATAAAGTGGGGTAATGAAAACCGATGTTTGTATCATTTCGTATGTAATAAATATACTTGTTGTTTGATGCACATAAGGTGAAAACACAAAACTTCGACTTGACCCTGTCCATTTGACCCGATACACTAATATACATTAAGAATATATGCTGAAAATAGTTAAGCTTGCGATTAAACGGGCATTATTTAAAGAAGAGGGTGAATATGCCGTTCGCTGAAGTTCTTCGGTGGTATCGAAGCCCCATATTACATTTTTTATGGCGGTGAAACTATGATAAGGAAGTGGGGCCTCTCAAATTTCAAATCGTTTTATGACAAAACGGAGTTGGAACTGGCTCCTCTTACCGTTTTAACGGGCACAAACAGCAGCGGGAAAAGCTCGTTTATCCAGTCTATGCTTCTTATCGCTCAAACTTTGTGTAACCCCATAAGCTCGCGAGAGCTCGTCTTGAATGGCCCGCTTGTCAAGATGGGTTTTGTAGGAGACATCAAGTCGGATGAAAATAAGGAAATCAACATTTTTTTCTCGTGCAACAAAGAAGAATCAGAATATGACAAAATAGGGTGTTCTTTATATTTTGACTCAAACGAAAAGGTAAACTCTCTTGAGTTCAGTTTATCCGAAACGGACAAACTCAAGGCAAAAAGGTTTGATGGCAAATCGAACGAGCTAGATATTGAAAACGCTAGCGGCGATTTAAAGGCGAAATTAGAGAACACGGAAAAACTGTCTCTGAACCACTTTTTGCCCTTCAACTTTTTCCATTCCGACAGCTACTATGATTTCATATATAATGAAACAGCAAGCCACTTTGCAAATAGTTTATTTGATGATTATATAGATGAGGATGAATTTCCTGAATCCATTTCGGAATCCAAAAACATGTATTCTTCATCGATCTTGGGTTTCATTAAGAAGTATTTGTCAAATATTATTGATATAAATATCATAAACAAGCTGTTTTCGGATGAAAATTATGACTCGTATAAAGATGACATATTTAAAAATAAAACAGAACAGGCAAACGCTTTGAATACTCTAAAAAAACACAGGGAATCCTTTATACAGCAACTATCGACTGTCTACTATAAGTGGTTGATGAGCCAAAAGGAAGGAATCTCGCCAGATGTGATATCAACCGCAACCCGCTATATTGGTAATTTCTTTTCCAGCTCTTTAAAATATTTGGGGCCTTTAAGGTTTTTGGGCCACGTTCATCCTTTTTCCTTGGCAGATGATCCCAAAGACGTAGGAGTATCGGGGGAATATACGGCTTTCGTAATTGACGCTTTTAAAAACGAGCAGGTCGAATATGTAGCACCCGAAAATGTAGCTACTTGTTTCGATGGCAATTTCGAATATTCACAAGACACCCTAATGGCCGCATTGGATTCATGGCTGAATTATTTGGAAGTGGGTGAAAAAATTATTTTGGATCAGGAGGGACAAGCTGGGTATAAACTAAAGGTTAAACAGGTTCATGATAATAAACCGCGTAATTTAACCCAGGTTGGCGTTGGTATAAGCCAGGTGCTTCCAGTTTTGGTTACGTGCCTGTTAGCCGAAAAAGGTTCAACCCTTATTTTTGAACAGCCCGAGCTCCACTTGCACCCCAAAGTCCAGTCGCGGCTTGCTGATTTTTTTATATCAATGTCTCTTTTGGGAAAACAATGTATCGTTGAAACGCATAGTAAATATTTTATTGATATTCTGAAACTTCGAATTTGCCAATCATTATTGATGAACAATAAAACTATCGAGGGAATGACAAAAATATATTACTTCGACAAACCTGGTTTTTCCACAAGAATTATTCCCATTACAATGGATCAATATGGCAATTACTCCGTATGGCCCAAGGGTTTCTTCGATGAAGTTCAGAATACCAACAACGAAATTCTTAACTCCATTAATAGGCTGAAAGGTAATATTGAAGCTGGTGAGGAACTGTTGGATGATTAGCCTTACCATAGATCCCAGCGTATTTGCTCTGCCGCCGAAAGAAAAGGACTTGGAAGTCGAGTATAAAAATATCGTAAGATTTCTTTCCAAGATAAATATTTTGCAAAAATTGGAAAAATGTAATACCGTTACGGTAAGTTATATGAATAAGATACCAGATTACCTTCAGCTTGATGGTTGGTATCCTAACGATATGCACGATTTGGATTTTAGAATAAGAAAATTGCTCAACAGCAATCTGAAATTTGAGTTAAATACAGAAGCCGTTTTGGATTTTTATAAATCTACTATAGCAAAGCAATTTGGAAAAAAGAAGTATAGCGGAATAAAGGGAAAAATAGGTGTGTACGAAAATATACCTGACAAAAATAATGACCCAAATAAAAAATACAAGAACATTAGTTATGACAAAACTTTATATCCTTCCAAATTGGAAAAGGTTCTGTTTTTATTTGAGACATATCTTGGCTATATTGCTGAATTAAACCAGCGTTATTTTTCCATGGATGTAAATTATATTGTCACCAGTGGAAAAACCAGGGTTCCGTTGGAAATCACGATGTTTTATGATAAAGCTCAAGTTTCCCATGTAAACATTGTTAATATACAGAAGGCAATGGAACTGTGTCGTGGAAATACACATGGTAACATTGAAAGTACCTTTATTGAACTTCAAAATACTGCTGATAATATAAATTACAGTAAAATTATAACAATCAGTGAGATAAAAAAGAAAATGGGTCTTGCAAGAAGCACAAATTCGGATATAAGGAAAAACACAGCTGTATCAGAAGCTGATTTTTCAACCAAGCTGTATTCTTACATAAAAACACTGGATGACATAGCGAATGTTATCATTAAGAATGACATGAAATTCAAGAACATTCAGGATCTGGTGGTTCTTGTAAATGCGTATGGCTGTCTATGTTCCCAAGACGGAAAGCACTATGCAAAATGCCCAATTAAGGCAAGGCACTTTGGAGAAGAAGACCCGTTTAGCCTTCATTTAAAACCAATAACATATGACATAAGAGATGAATTGAGCGATTTAACCAGACGGATTTACTTTAAGTGGCTTGGCAAGGAAAAGAAATTTTTTATCGGTTGGGTGGGTGAACATCCTCTGACTTGTACTAACGACAAAGATTCTGATTGTATAAAGATTAAGTGCCCGTACAATGTTGCATTAAAAGGTTGAGGCCTACCGTCTTTGATGTGCAACACAAGTGTATAGAAAATCATACACTTGACAAGTCCAGAATGGCAAGGTACGCTTAGAAAATGAGGAGTACTATATGACAGCAGAAGTGGCGGTAATGAATACCCAAGGGGTCGCCATCGCAGCGGACAGTGCGGTTACAATATCTACAGGGCAAGATTATAAGACCTACTATACACAGCAGAAAATTTTTAATCTATCTCCTAGGCTTCCTGTGGGAATTATGGTTTATAATAACGCTGAATTTATGGGCATTAATTGGGAGATCGTAATCAATGAGTTTAGCAAAGAATTCAACGCAGCAACAAGGGATAGGATTTATGATACACTTGAAGAATATGCCAAGCATCTGATATTTTTTCTTCGAGATTTTTTGCACATAAGAGATACTAACCAAAAAGATTATCTTGCACATATCAGCTGGAGCTTTTTTAAAGAGCTTAAAGATAGATATGATGCTGAAATTTCGGAACATTATGAGAACCAGGAAATAGGCAAAGATAAACAAATAGAAATATTCACGGAAATACTAAAGAAGGCAGGTGAGCAGCTCGATAACGAAGATTCCTTCACGGGTTTTATCGATGACGGGTTCGTTAAAAATAACTTGTCAATAATCGAAAAAGAAATGGAAGAGATTCTGTCTGATTTCGATATTAGTGACAAAATGAAAGAAGAAATGCGTGAGTTATTTCTTCAGGATCTTGTTAAAATCGAAATCGCATGGTGGGGACGAAACAGTTCTGGTGTTGTATTTGCCGGCTATGGGGACAAAGAGATATTTCCATCCGTTATAGATTTTCGGCTTTTTGGTAAGTTAGGAAAAAACATTCTGCATACCAAAATGGACATTTCAGATGTTGTCAACGATTCAAACGCATGGATTATTCCCCGCGCCCAGACGGATGTAATAAATACATTTATCCGTGGAATGGCTCCAGATTTTCAGGATAGAATATTTGCTGAATTGGACAGCATTGTAGAAAAAATTATTGGTATTACAGGAAAGAAAAATGCCGAAGAAATAAATAAGTTGAAAGACGAATTCAAAGAGAAGATCCTGGATCATGAGGATGAAAGCTATAGATCTCCAGTAATGAGCATGGTTGCCTCGCTTCCTAAGAGCAATTTGGCTGAGATGGCCGAAGCTCTTATTAATTTGACAGCTCTGCGACGGCATGTGTCAACGGAAAAAGATGATGTGGGCGGCCCTACCGATGTTGCTTTGATCACTAAAGTCGATGGGTTTGTCTGGATAAAAAAGAAGCAACTATTTAAAGGTATAACGGACGATAGACTTAGAGGATAAACTATGGGTTCACGGCAAACAGATTCACAGAATAATACGAATCAAGAAAGTGAATTCACGAGCAGTGAAATAGAAGAATTAGAAAGATATATAAGAAGACATTACAGGGAAAAACAGCAAAGTCATAATAAATTTTCCACCGCTGGCATACCGATATTTGCGGTAGCAAACGTTGCGCATTTCTCGACTTTCAGGAATCGTTTGGATGGCATGATGAAGAAAACAAACGATAATACATTTGTGCCATATCTAACGAAACAACTGAACGAAAACAAATCAACAATTAACGAGTTGTTGTGTGAAACACATTTACCTCTTTCTGTAATGGCGAAGATGGAAAATAACGAACCATGGCGACCAGATAAAGATACGGTGATAAAAATAGGGATGGCAATGCAAATGGATCAAAAGAACATGGATAAGCTGTTGGCCGTCGCTGGTTATGTTTTGACGGATAACGATAAAAAGGATATTATTATAAAATTTTGTATAAAACATAAGAAATATAGGGCAGTGACAATTAACAGGGTAATATTTAAATATACAAACGAGCATTTCTATGAAAAGCTGGGTATTCGAAAGTAAGAGGCCAAATGTCATTCCGAACGAAAGCAAATGCTATTTATACGCACGCTCGCGGCTCAAAAACCAAATTTTTTCGATAACTAATTCACCCTTGCCCTCCACCACTTTTCGCGGTAAAATAAGGTCCCATGAGCAATTTTGTCCATCTTCATGTTCATTCAGACTTTTCGCTGTTGGATGCGTCCGCCTCGGTGAAAGGTCTTGCGGAAAGGGCGGAGGCTCTTGGCATGACCCATCTGGCCCTTACCGACCACGGCAACATGTTCGGGGCTATGGACTTTATTGCCGCCTGCAAAAAGCGGAAAAACCCCATCAAGCCGATAATCGGGTGCGAGGTTTACGTTTCGCCTGGTTCCAGGCATGATAAAAAAGGCGCGGAAAAAGAAAACAGATACTATCACCTGGTGCTGCTGGCGACAAGCCGCGAGGGCTACTTCAATCTGGCCAAGCTATGCACCTGTGCCTATACCGAGGGCTTCTATTACAGGCCCCGAATTGACGAGGAACTGCTGAAACAGCACCGGGGCGGGCTTATCGCCCTTTCCGCCTGCGTTTCGGGCGAAATTCCCAGGCTTATTCGGTCTGGGAAACTCGACGAGGCCCAGGAAAAGGCCGTTCGATACCGGGATCTTTTCGGCAAGGACGGGCAGGGCAACTCGAATTTCTACCTTGAGATACAGGATCACGGCATACCAGCCGAGACGCTCAGGGGGGACCTTTCGCAGCGGGACATCAACAAGAAGCTTGCCGACATTTCCCGCAAGACGGGCATTCCGCTGGTGGCGACAAACGATGTGCATTACCTTGAGCGCGACGACTATGTTGCCCACGACATACTTCTGTGCATAGGCACCGCCAAGTTCCGCAGCGAGGAAAAACGAAAAAAATACTTCGGCAACGAGTTTTACCTAAAAAGCGCCCAGGAAATGGCGGCCCTTTTCCCCGACTACCCAGAGGCCATAGAAAACACCGTTCGTATAGCCGAACGTTGCGTCGCCGATATTCCGGAAATATCGACCAAGGAACTTCCCCAGTATCTGCCCGACAGCGAAATTCCCCAGGGTTTCGAAAACGCCGATGGGTATCTGCGGCATCTTGCGGCAAAGGGCCTGGCCGAGCGTTACCCCGAGGAAAAAGCCGAAGGCGGGGAAAAATGGAAAGAGAGACAACAGCGGCTGGACTACGAGCTTGACGTTATCATCCAGATGGGTTTTACCGGCTATTTTCTTATAGTCGAGGATTTCATACACTGGGCGAGAAAAAAGGACATTCCCGTAGGTCCGGGGCGAGGGTCCGGGGCAGGTTCCGTCGTGGCCTACGTGCTTCGCATTACCGATATCGATCCCTTTAGGTTCGGCCTTATTTTCGAGCGGTTCCTTAACCCGGAACGTATCTCCATGCCTGACTTCGACATTGACTTTGCGAACTACGGTCGCGATGACGTAATAAAGTACGTTACCGAAAAGTACGGCAAGGATAGGGTAGGGCAGATTATCACCTTTGGAACCCTGGGGGCAAAGGCGGTGGTAAAGGACGTGTCCCGCACCTTGGGCATATCGATTGACGAGGCCGACAAGATAGCCAAGCTGATTCCCCAAAAGCCAGGGGTCACCCTGAAAAAGGCGTTTTCCGAGGAACCAAGACTGGGCGAGATGGAAGCCGACCCAAGGTACACCGAGATGTTTTCCCTGGCCCGCAAGCTGGAGGGGCTTAACCGCCAGGTCGGGCTTCATGCATCTGGCGTGGTTATCGGCAGGACTGCCATTCATGAACTTTTGCCCTTGTATAAGGACCCCAAAACCGATGCCATAGCGACCCAGTACAGCATGAATTTTCTTGAAGGCTGCGGGCTTGTCAAAATGGACTTTCTGGGGCTGAAAACCCTGGACGTGATCAAGCATACCGAGGATCTAATTCGTGCCAGGGGCGGCGGGTACGCCGAGTTCAACGTGGAGACCGCCTCCGAGAACGACGAGACGACTTTCAAGATGCTTGGCGAGGGGCAGAGTTTCGAGATATTCCAGTTCGAATCCGATGGGATGAAGGACATACTCAAGCGGGCCAAACCTGGCAAGATCGAGGATCTTATCGCGTTGAACGCCTTATACCGGCCCGGCCCCATGGACAACATTCCGCAGTTCGTCGATTCGAAAAACGGAAAGCGGGCAATCACGTATCCCGATCCCAGTTTGCAGGATGTCCTGGAGGAAACCTACGGGGTTATCGTATACCAGGAACAGGTTATGCAGGTGGCCCGAATAATCGCCGGTTACAGTCTGGGGCAAGCCGACTTGCTTAGGCGGGCAATGGGAAAAAAGAAAAAGGATGTTCTTGACGCGGAAAAGATACCCTTTCTGGATGGCGCGGTAAAGCTTGGGAAATCAGAGGCGAAGGCCGATGAGATTTTCGAGTTGCTGGTTCCCTTTGCTGGTTACGGTTTTAACAAGAGCCATGCGGCGGCCTATTCGGTTGTGGCGTATCGTACCGCGTATCTAAAGGCGAATTTCCCCGCCGAATTCATGGCGGCTAATCTTAGCAACGAAATTAACAGCACCAACAAGGACAAGCTTTCCGAATGCATAGACGAGGCCCGAAAGATGGGCATCGTTATAGACCCGCCAGATGTTAATCGTTCCGACAAGCTTTTTTCCATAGCCGATGGTCGCATAGTCTACGGTCTTTTGGGAATCAAGGGCATTGGCGAGGCCCCCGCCGACGAGATTGTGCGGGGCCGGGCCGACGGGCCGTACAGTGACTTTATGGATTTTCTTAACAAGGTTGACATAAAGCTTGTCGGCAAGGCGGTAATCGAAAAGCTTATCAATACCGGTGCTTTTGACCTTTTCGGCGAAAGGCGTGAAAACCTTTTGGGGAACCTGGAACGCGCGGTGGAGTATGTCCAGAAGCAAAAGGACGAAAAGCAGTTCGGGCAGTCCAGCCTTTTCGGGGACACGGACGAAAAAGAATACGCCGATTTCGTTTTCGATAATTTCCCCGAGCAGAGCAAGAACGACAAGCTGAAACTGGAAAAGCAGCTTATAGGGTTTTACCTTTCGGGCCATCCTCTGGACGAATACCGGGACCTATGGGAAAAGGCGGTTAAGGTCAATCTGGGAAACCCCGAAACGCTTGAACCTGGAAACCAAATCCTTTTGGGACTTGTCAAAAACTGCAAGATCGTGAACGCCAAAAGCGGGAAAATGGCGTACATGACCCTTGCGGACTACAACGGCGAAATAGAGGCGATCTTTTTTTCAAAGGTATGGGAAAAATTTCATGACAGGGTGGAAACGGACGAGATTGCCATTTTCAGGGGCAAGATCGATTTTCAGAAGGGCAAGGAAAAGCACAGCTTTGTCGTAGAAACCATTGTCAATTTTTCGGAAGCCGAAAACGTGATTGCCGAGGAAGACGTGCTTGCGAAAAAGCGGGAAAAGTTCCGCTCCGCATGGCTGTACATGGCCGATCTAAAAGCATCGACGCTTTCCATTGCGGAAAAGGGCAGTTATACGATTGTGGGGCAGCTTGCGTCCATGCGCGAGACGCAGGACAAAAACGGCAACGACATGGCTTTCGGCACGTTAAAGGATTTTCAGGGTGACATAGACTTCGTGTTTTTCTCGAAAGCCTGGAACGAGAACCGCGATTTGTTGCACGTCGGCGAGTTTGTGGCGTTTAAGGGAAACATAGATCCTGCAAACGATCGTAACCCGCAAAAGCCAAGCTTTAAGGTCAGCAGCGTAAAGGACATTACCAGCCTTTGTCGTGCCGCCGCCGCCAAAGCCGCCGCAGGAGAAGAGCCGAAAGTCCTGGCCACGGAAGACCGCGACGATGCGAACGTATCGGCGGCGCGGCCCAGCCGACCGGCGGAAGTTGCCGAATCCTTCACCCTTCAGGCCGTTCACATACGGCTGGACAACGATGCCGCAAAAAAGGATGATGGTATTCTACCCTTGCGTAACTACCTTGCTGGGAACCCTGGCCCATGTCCCGTGTTCATTCATGTTCATGTTTCTGGAGATATCGAAAAAATAATTCGCACCACGGACGGCCTAAGCATAGAGGCGGAAAAGGAAGCGCTGGGCGTGCTGGAAGGCTGCACCGGGGTTGCGAAAGCTTGGAAGGAAGAATGCAAGTGACAGCAATATTTGGTTTTTTATCGTCGGTTTTGGGTATATACACCATGCTACTTGTCGCAAGAATAATACTAACCTGGTTCGGCAACAATCAAAACAATCAAAGATCGGGAATCGTGCGGTTTCTTTCCCGCGTGACAGATCCATACCTTGACTGGTGGCGTAATCGTTTTAACTTTCGTGTGGGCTTTCTGGACCTTACCCCAATTGTGGCGATGGCTGCCCTTCATGTGTTGCAGGGCATATTTTCCACTATCGCCACCCAGGGCAACATAAGCCTGGGAATTATCTTGGCGATAATCATATCATCGGTATGGTCGATGCTCTCGTTTATTATTGGATTCTGCATCATCGTTCTTGTGGCCCGCCTTGTCGGTTACTTTATGAACAAGGAAATGATAGGCCCTTTCTGGACTATCGTGGATTCCATCTCGCGGCCACTTCTGTTTCGCGTAACCAGGTTAATCTTTCGCGATCGTATCATCAATTTTGTTACCAGCATTGTAATTAGCATTGCACTGCTTGTCGCGTTATGGGCAGTTGGGGGGGCCGTCATACGGTTTCTCGTTGGACTGCTGGTAAGAACCTTGACGTAAAATGCTGCTCCGATCCATCACCGCGCCCCTGACTTCAATCAAGGGCATCGGGCCCGAAATGGCATCGAATTTTGCGCGGCTGGGAATAACGAACGTGGCAGGGCTTCTTAGCCATTACCCACGGGACTGGGAGGACAGAAGTGTCAGGGTTCCCATAAGCGAATTCCACAGGGCTAAGGTCCGCACCGAAGTCACCGTGTTAAGCCGCGACTGGATTGGCGGTAAGTCGAAATCAATTCTTAAAGTGTATGTAGAGGACGAAAGCGGCAGGGCGGCGCTCGTCTGTTTCAACCGTCCCTGGCTGGCAAAGCAACTGGTGCCCGGCGAACGCTTTCGACTTTGGGGCAGCTTTAGTTACAAATACAGGGATATCCAGTCAACGACCTTCGAGATCGAACCGGTAACGGAAAAAGATTCGGGCTCCAACCCGCGACCGATTTATCCACTCTGCGCGGGTCTTACCAAGGAAAAGCTACACCGCTTTGTGGGCCGCGCCATAGAGAAATACGCCGGCGATATCGAGGACGAGCTTCCCAAGGGACTTATATCAAGGGACGCTCTATTATCCAAGGCGGCGGCGATAAAGGCGATACATTTTCCCGACTCGATGGCGGATCTGGAAGCCGCGAGAAAGACGCTGATATACGAGGAACTGTTTTACCTTGAAATAATGGTGGGCATGAGGGCCATGTCTCGCAAGGGGCGATCTTTACCAGAAAGGTTGGACAAGCAGGCTTCCTTTTCACCCTTGCAGGAACGGCTTATCGGCAGGCTGCCTTTCCAGCTTACGCAGGGCCAGCGCGGGGCAATCGATGAAATCAGCGCGGACATTGTACAGGGCGGCTTTTCCATGTCGCGCCTTTTGCAGGGCGATGTTGGTTCGGGCAAAACCCTGGTGTCGTTTCTGGCGGCATTGCGGGCGGTTGACCACGGCGCACAGGCCGTGCTTATGGCACCAACGGAACTGCTTGCTCGCCAGCATGCGGAGAGTGCCGCCCGCCTGCTCGAACCGCTGGGGCTTAGGATTGCCTATCTTACCGGAAACATAAAGGCGGCGGGAAGAAAGGAACTGTTGCGGCACCTTGCCGCCGGCGAGATCGATATAGCCGTGGGAACCCATGCGCTTTTTTCGCGGGATGTCGCGTACAAGAACCTAAAGCTGGTGGTGGTGGACGAGCAGCACCGTTTTGGAGTAATGCAGCGTTCGCTAATCATGGAAAAAGGCGACAACCCCCACCTGCTAATGATGAGTTCCACCCCGATTCCCCGCACCCTTGCCATGACGGTTTTCGGCGACATGGACGTGTCTGTAATCCGCGATCTGCCGCCCGGCAGAAAACCGATAAAGACCCACCTGGCAAAGGAATCCAGCGAGGCCAGGGTATACGATTTTGTACGGCGCAGGCTGGAGGCAGGTTCCCAGGCATATTTCGTGTACCCGCTTATAGAAGCCGAAAGCGACGACGAGACCGATTCGAAGAACTCTAAAGATACCGTCCTAAAAGACGTGGTGTCCATGGCGGAAAGGCTTGCAAAAGAAGTTTTCCCAAATTTTTCCGTCGCGCTAGTTCATTCAAGGTTGGACGACGAGGAAAAGCGAAAGACAATGGAACGTTTCCGCGCCGGCGAAATAAAAATCTTGGTTGCAACCAGCGTTGTCGAGGTCGGGGTGGACGTGCCCAATGCAAACTGCATGGTGATAGAACACGCCGAGCGTTTCGGCCTTTCCGCCCTGCACCAGTTGCGCGGCAGGGTCGGCAGGGGACAGGATCAGGCGTTTTGCTTTCTGGTATATTCCGACGGGTTAACCGATGACGGAAAAGCCAGACTAAAGGTCATGCTTGAAAGTACCGACGGCTTTGTCATCGCCGAAGAAGATCTGCGGCTTCGTGGCCCCGGGCAAATCGCCGGTATCGAACAGTCCGGCTATCTAAACCTGGGAATCGCCAACCCCATTCGCGATATAGATGTATTGGCAAAAGCCCGCGCCGACGCATTTTTCATTCTTGAAAACGATCCTGGCTTTGTGCTGGAAGATCACCAAATCGTTGCTCGCGTGCTGGACGAAGCCCCGCCTTTTTCATCCGTTATGTTATAGGGGGAGCTTGGCCCACGTAAAGGAAAACCGTAACCGAAAAGATATTTTCTTTAATCTCGATATCCATACTCCCGTTGTACTTCTCCAGTGCGCGATGAACGTTCCTAAGCCCGTACCCGTGGTCGCCGACCTCTTTTCGGGTTATAATAACTTCTTCGTCCCCGTCATCGCTCTCTTCAGTCACGTATTTGATCACGCCGTCGAAAGGGTTTTCAATAACGATTAAAAGGGTTTCGCGATCGTACACGACTTCCAGCCTAATCGTCTTTTCCTGGACAAACTCCATCGCGTCAAGGGCGTTTTCTAAAAGGTTACCCAAGATCGACACGACATCGGACGCTTCGGCATTCAGCGTCGGGGGAATCTGTAGACGAATGTTCGGCTTGATGTTTTTTTGTTCGGCGTTTCTAAACTTGAAGTTAATGATGCTGTCGAAAACAACGTTACCGGTGTTGCTGTATGTTTTGGCTTTGTTGGCATCGGCAAGCATCTTGTCCAGATAATCGACGATTTCGTTGTCCCCGTTTTTGACGGCGATGCCCCTCATCGTGACAAAATGGTTAACCATGTCGTGCCGAACCGATCTGGTCTGCTCCACCGATTCCTGCATCATCTGGCACTGTTCAAAGTAATACCTTCTTTCCTGTGCGCGAAGTGCCAAGTTCAACCTGGATTCGTATGCCGAGGAAAGGGTGTCGTGCAGATAGAACACAAGAACGTTTATCCCAACCAAAATGAAAAGGACCGCGGTTTTAATTACTAGCGATAGGTCTGTCGCATATATGATGATGAACAGTATGATAATCGATGACAGCGGGATTATAAAAATGGAAACCCAAAAAACCGGCAAAACAATCACGTTTTTCCTGATGCTTCTGAAGTTTTGCAATAACAAAGCTACCACCAGGGCAAAGACAGGGAAAAGAACCATCTCCATCAAAAAAAGGGTGTCGGTGCTTCTGTATGCAGTAAAACGGACAAAGGCCGCCGAAGGAAGCTCGATGCCGATCGCAAGTGCTATCGTGTAATATATTGTCAACCCAATTGCAGTTATGGAAATCGATGAGACAATCCTTTTTGTCCATGGCGCATCGTAATTAATCGATATAATGAATGCCGAAAAAAGACCTATTAACGCGCCCGATATGGGCGGTCCAGATAAAGCAAACGAGATAGTCATGGCAACCGGATACACCCAATATGAAAGGGTCCTTATACGGGAAGGCTTTCTTTTAGTGCCAAAAAACACCTGCATATAAGTTGCAATGGCCGGTATAACGAATACCGAACCTATGAAATATATTGCAATGTAGATCATTCCACTAGACCCTCCGTCGTCTCATAATCGCCGAGTACCGTTTTCGCATTGCATCTCTTCTGTTTTTGCTTATGGGCAGGGGCGTTGAGCGGCCCATTATATCCAATGTGCCATAATTTATCGCCATTACAAAATCATAGTTGACGACAAAGGAAGCGTGGGTAAAAAGGAAATCGAAATCTGTTAGCTGCTCCTCGTACACGTCTTTCAGCGTACCGTAAAAACCGTCTTTGCCACCGTCGCAGAGATGTATGATCACTTTGCGGTCAAGGGCTTCCAGATAGACGATCTGTTTTATCTGCACGCTGTGCAAGGTGTGGCCTTTCTTGTAGAAGAACTTACCTTCACTCCTGGACGATGCGGATACTTTCAGATATGTTTTAACGGTCTTTACGATTTTCTCGCGCGTAAGGGGTTTTATGAGGAAATCCATCGGGCGAATTTGAAACAGATGCATGGCAAATCTTTCCACCCACGAAATGTAGACGATGGAAACGGCGTTGTCCTTAAAGACTTCCCGTATCAGCCACCCCACTTCCACGCCGTTCATTTCGTCTTCGGAAAAAGCGATGTCGAGGAAAATCAAATTGTAGCATGCGCCGCCTTTCAACGCTAGGCACAGTTCACTCGCGGAAAAAAAACCGTCGATTTCATGCGTGATCGCCAACTCGTCGAAAATGCTGGCCAGTTCAAGCTTAAGTTCGGTGGTTGTTTCTTTTTCGTCGTCACAGACTGCAACTCTTACCATGAGAATTCATTTTACCACAAATAGCGGATAGTGAACAGCGCAAGGCGATGTGGCCGAGTTACCAATTACTGCGAGAACTTGGTCAATTACTGCAAAAACCCCGATTTGGCCTTTTCTTTCGTTTGTTTTCTGGTAGGCTTTGTCTGTAAGAAAAGGCAAACCCCCGGAATCGAAAGCTGTCTTGGCGGACCCCCGCGCGTTGCGCGGCGTATTTCGATCCAGGGGGCTTGTCATTGTATCCGCTCGAAGGAGGGATAGCAATATGAAAAGAGCAAGATTCTGGAGGACGCTTGCGGTTCTGACGCTGGGCTTTGCGGTAATGGCGTGTAGGAGCCCGACAAACCAACTGCCGGAACCAGCAAGCATCAGCCTGAACGTGGCGACCGCGCACGACTTCGGCACTGTACAGGTCGGCTACACCGCAATAGCGCCGCTTGAGGTAACGGTAAGCAACACCGGCGGCCTCGCAACAGGCGAACTGACCGTTGAGCTTTCCGGCGACAACCCCGACTCCTTTACGGCGTCCTATATTTCGCCAAGCAGCATTCCAGCCGGCGGCATCGCGACCTTTACGGTTGGCCCCAACCATGATCTGCCGGTTGGCACGTATACGGCCATCGTGACGGTTTCCGGCGAAACGAGCCAGAGCTTTGTCGTGTCGTTCGAGGTCACCGAGGACACACCCGATCCGACTTTCGGCATAAGCCTAAGCGCGGCGGCCACCGAGACCTTTGGTCCTTTCCAGGTCGGTTACCCCGAAATAACGCCGCGTCCGATAACGATAACCAACATTGGCACCCAGCCCACAGGCGAGCTGACCGTCGAGCTTTCCGGCGACAACCCCGACTTCTTTTCGGCATCGGCCATTTCGCCAAGCGATATCCCGGTAGGTGGCACCGCGACCTTTACGGTTGGCCCCAACCACGACTTGCCGGTTGGCACGCATACGGCCACTGTGACGGTTTCCGGCGAAACAAGCCGAAGCTTTACCGTGTCGTTCCAGGTCACCCAGGACGCACCCGATCCCACTTTCGGGATCAACCTGAACGTGGCGGCTACGCATGGCTTTGGCACTGCACAGGTCGGTTATTCCGAGATAACACCGCTTGAGGTGACAATAAGCAACATTGGCAACCAGCCGACAGGCGAGTTGACCGTGGCGCTGTCTGGCGACGGATTCACAGGCTTTACCCTATCCGCAACCTCCATCGCTAGTATCGCGGTGGGCGGTGCCGCGACTTTCACGGTTGGCCCCAACACTGGCCTGCCGACGGGAACACATACCGCAACCGTTATGGTTTCTGGCGTCGCGGACATAACGAGCCGTACTTTTGCCGTGTCGTTCGAGGTCGTCGGCGAAGGTAAGGGTCCCGGTGAACCCGGTCCCGGTGAACCCGGTCCTGGTGAACCTGGTCCCGGCGAGCCTGGCCCCGGTGAACCTGGTCCTGGCGAACCTGGCCCTGGCGAACCCGGTCCCGGCGAGCCTGGCCCCGGTGAACCTGGTCCTGGCGAACCTGGCCCTGGCGAACCCGGTCCCGGCGAGCCTGGCCC
>Ga0209755_10003643_pt1 | contig 19069 bp, 11 predicted proteins | sample TergutCo191P1_FD_187301 | JGI IMG/M metagenome (GOLD analysis project Ga0209755, IMG submission 187301) | Cornitermes sp. P1 segment gut microbial communities from Petit-Saut dam, French Guiana - Co191P1 (SPAdes) (version 2) | ecosystem: Host-associated > Arthropoda: Insects > Digestive system...
AATTGATCTTGGCGAAATGGGACAAACCGCGCAGGGTTATGCTAAAGAACTTACTCCGGAACAGATTGAATTGCAAAGAAAAGCTCAGGCGAAAATCTGCGCTCAGTCTGATATTGTAATTACAACCGCAAAAGTATTCGGACGCAAAGCGCCTGTCCTTCTTACAAAAGACATGACTTCGCAGATGAAAAGCGGCTCGATCATTATTGATATGGCGGTTAAAACAGGCGGAAACGTGGAAGGTTCCGATCCGGAAAAAGAAGTTGTCCTTGATAACGGCGTGCGTATTATAGGAGGCGACAGTCTCGAGCGTTTCGTTCCTAAAGACGCGTCGAATATGTTCTCGGGGAACATCACTGCGTTTCTTGGACATTTTTGGGATGCGCAAAACAAATCTTTCCGTTTTGATCCAAATGATGAAATTCTTCGCGGATGTCTTATAACATCCGATAAAAAAATCGTACATGAAAGTTTTAAAAATTAAAGAGGTGCTAAATTGAATACGATTCTTCTTTTATTTATATTTGTAATCGCCGCGTTCCTTGGCAAGGAATTAATTTCCAAGGTTCCGTCTCAGCTTCATACGCCGCTTATGTCGGCGACAAACGCAATATCGGGCATTACTGTCGTTGGAGCGTTAGTTGTTTGCGCAGTTTCTACAACGGGAACTCTCAGTATGATTTTATCTTTTATTGCAATAATTCTTGCATCCATCAATGTTGTGGGCGGATACATGGTAACAGGAAGGATGCTTGATATGTTCAAAAAGAAGGAAAAAAGCAAATGATCATTAATCTTGCATATATAATCGCGTGCGTCTTTTTTATTCTCGGCATTAAAAAGCTGAGTAAACCGGCAACGGCAGGTCAGGGAAATTTTCTGTCTGCTCTCGGTATGCTGATAGCAGTTGTCGCTGTTTTCTTTGAGAACTATGTTGTTCAATCTTGGAATTCGTCGGACTGGCTGCAGAACGGCTATGCATGGTGCTTTGCCGCCATTGCAATCGGATCTGTTATAGGCGCAATTTGGTCTAAGAAAGTAAAAATGACAGGAATGCCGGAGCTTGTCGCTCTTTATAACGGATTCGGCGGGCTTGCCTCTGCGTTAGTTGCATTTTCGCAGTTCTATAATAATCCGCTTGGAAACAGCGTTATTGCGTCAACGGCAATCGGCATAACAATCCTTATAGGTGCGCTTGCCTTTACAGGATCAATGCTTGCGTGGGGAAAACTTTCGGAAAAAATCACAGGACGCGCGATTGTATTTAAAGGGCAAAACTTTATAAACATGCTTTTACTGTTAGCTGCAATTTGTGCAATTGTTATATACGCGGTTCCGGGCATCGATTTTCAATTAAAGTTTTATTCAATTCTTGCGTTATCAGGCATCTCGCTGATTTTCGGCATCATGTTTGTTCTGCCAATCGGCGGCGGAGATATGCCTGTTGTTATTTCGCTTCTTAACAGCCTTACAGGTTTGGCGGTTGCCGCGGCAGGTTTTATCATTTCCAATACGGTATTAATTGTGTCGGGCTGTCTTGTCGGCGCTTCAGGCACGATCCTTACCTTGATTATGTGCAAAGCAATGAACCGTTCAATCGGAAATCTTTTGTTCAGCGGATTTGGATCTGTTAAAGTTTCTGCCAAGAAAGGATCCGGCGCCGAGCCAAAGGCAATTTCGACAGAAGACGCTTTTATGATTTTAGAATCGGCAAGATCTGTTGTAATTGTTCCGGGGTATGGCATGGCAGTCGCTCAGGCGCAGCATGCGGTAAAGGAGCTTTCCGAACATCTTGAATCAAACGGAGCCGAGGTAAATTACGCGATTCATCCTGTCGCAGGGCGCATGCCGGGTCACATGAACGTTCTTCTCGCGGAAGCCGATGTTCCTTACGAACAATTAAAAACCATGGACGAAATGAATCCCATTATGGCTACTCAGGATGTGGCAATTGTAATCGGCGCAAATGACGTTGTTAACCCTGCCGCAGAAAATGACAATTCATCGCCTATTTACGGCATGCCAATAATCAAGGCTTATGAGTGTAAAACAGTGTTTGTGTTAAAGCGCGGAAAAGGACACGGCTTTTCGGGAATCGAAAACGACCTTTTCACCATGCCAAACACACTGATGATTTACGGAGACGCCAAGGCGACCATATCGACGCTTGCCGGTGAATTTAAAGCGGAGTAATCAGCCTATTCCCCTTTGTGCAAAAAAGTTATAAACTTACCATATTATATGAAGTTTACTGACTTTAACCTGCACCCCGATTTACAAAAAGGTATCGATGAGGCCGGATATATAAATTGCATGCCTGTCCAGCAGCAGGTTCTTTCCCATGCTTTTGGAAATCATGACGCAAAACCTTCTCAGGATTTATACGTTCAGTCCCAAACGGGAACGGGCAAAACTGCCACTTTTTTAATCATTATTTTTCAGAGGATGCTCACGGATGATACTTTGCGAAATCGCAAAGCGATGATTATGACGCCGACAAGGGAGCTTGCGGTTCAAATCGAGGAAGAAGCAAAAGTGCTTGGCAAGTTTCTTCCGTTTAAAACAGGCGCATTTTATGGCGGCGTCGGCTATGCCCAGCAGGAAAAACTGCTTCGCGATAACGCGCAAATTCTTGTCGGCACACCGGGACGCGTGCTCGATCTTAACAAGTCCGGAAAAATGAATTTAATGGAAATTTCTTTTCTTGTTCTTGACGAAGCCGACAGAATGTTCGACATGGGCTTTTATCCCGATTTACGAAAACTTATCAAAGTGGTTCCTTCTTCTGACAAGCGCCAGACTTTGCTTTTCAGCGCAACGCTTAACGCGTACGTAAAAAATCTTGCGTGGGAATATACAAAGACGCCGTTTGAAATTGAGATTACGCCTGAGGTTGTCACCGTAGAAGAAATAACGCAGATTCTCTACCATGTTCCGTCTCAGGAAAAATTTCAGCTTTTACTCGGCATCTTAAAACGCGAACAGCCCGAAAGCGCGATTATTTTTTGCAATACAAAAAAGCACACAGAGATTATCGCAAAAAGATTAAAGCATAACGGCTATAAATGTGAATTTATTATCGGCGATTTGCCGCAGGTTAAACGCCTTAAAATAATCGACGACGTAAAAAACGGTAAAACAAAAATGTTAATTGCAACCGATGTTGCGGCAAGAGGTCTTGATATCGAAAGCCTTGCGATGGTTATTAATTACGATGTGCCCAGTGAAGCTGAAAATTATGTGCATCGCATCGGAAGAACCGCACGCGCGGGAAAAACGGGGAAAGCGTTTACGCTCTCCAGCGAACAGGATGTTTACGAACTACCTGCGATTGAACGCTATATCGGGAAAAAGATTCCCTCCGAGATTGCGATGCAGGAACATTACGAAGAAGACAAAAGCGCAGGCGTGCGTATACATACGGATGATTATTCCCGTGGAGATCATGAAAAAAGAGGTTCTCGCAAAGACGCAAAGACGCAGAGAACGCCAAGAGAAGATAAAGAGAAGAATTTCTCGCCAAAACGCAAAGATCGCCAAGAACGCCAAGGAAAAGAAAAGAAGTTTTCTCACCAAGATGCCAGCCGAAAAACTCAGGATAAGCAAAGGACGCAGAGCAGAAATAATGATTTTAAATCTTCTTCTCAGCGGCTCGGCGGCTCCGCGAGCGGATCTTCTCAAACAAATGATTTATCGCGGCTTAGTATGGAAGAACGGATGGCGCATTACAAGAAAAAATACGCTGGAAAGCCGCCTGTGCAAAGCGAAAAACAAAAGCAGCCTGCGCCTGAAAAAACTGTTCAGAAACAAATTGTTCAGGAAAAAATTGTACAGGAGCAAGCCGCGCCAAAAAAACAAGGAATACTTTCAAAAATAAAAGGATTATTCGGAAAAAAATGATTACTGTTACAGATGTTAGTTTAATTTTTGGAGAGCGTACTCTCTTTAAAGACGTTAATTTAAAGTTTACTCCCGGAAATTGTTACGGGATTATCGGCGCGAATGGATCTGGAAAATCCACATTTATAAAAATTCTCTCAGGCGAGATTGAACATGATAAAGGCGAAATCTCCTTCGCGAAGAATCAGCGTATTGCCGTTTTAAAACAAGACCACTTTGCATACGAAGAATTTCCTGCGCTTGAAACTGTCGTTATGGGTTATCCGAAACTTTACGCGGTGCAAAAAGAACGTGAGGTAATTTACGCAAAGGAAGATTTTACAGAAGAAGACGGTCTTAAAGCGAGCGAACTTGAAGCCGACTTTGCAGACCTTGGCGGATGGGAAGCGGAAGCGCAGGCAGGGCAGCTTCTTTCCGGTTTGGGTCTTGACGAAGTAGACCACGGCAAATTGATGGCGGAATTAGACGAAACAAAAAAAGTGCGCGTACTTTTAGCGCAGGCTCTTTTTGGAAACCCCGACATTCTGCTTTTAGACGAACCGACAAACGGTTTGGATTTGGAATCGATTCAATGGCTTGAAGAATTTTTAATCGATTTTCCGAATACTGTAATCGTTGTATCACATGATCGCCATTTTTTAAATTCGGTTTGCACGAATGTCTGCGATATCGACTTTGGAAGAATTACGCCGTATTCGGGCAATTACGATTTCTGGTATCAGATGAGCCAGATACTGCAGCGTCAGGCGCGCGACCAATTAAAAAAACGAGAAGACAAAGCAAAAGAATTAAAAGAATTTATACAAAGGTTTGCATCTAACGCAAGCAAGGCGCGACAGGCAACAAGCCGCAAAAAAGTGCTTGAAAAACTTGACCTTGACAATGTTCCCGTAACAAGCAGAAAATTTCCCTATGTTGGATTTAAGCCCGATCGCGAAATAGGGAATAATGTGCTTCGTACTGAGAAGTTAAACTACACTTTTGAAGGCAAAGCTCTTTTGAAAGATTTTTCGCTGACTATAAACAAGGGTGATAAAATCGCGTTTGTAGGAATAGAGCATACTTCAAAATCCGCTTTTTTTGACATTATCGCAGGCGACAAACAAGCCGAAAGCGGTGAATGCTACTGGGGGCAGACCACTTCATTTTCTTATTTTCCAAAAGAGAACTCGAACTTTTTTAACAGCGATTATTCCATTACAGACTGGCTGCGTCAATATTCACCCGATCAGGATGAAACGTATGTGCGAAGTTTCCTTGGACGCATGCTTTTTTCGGGCGAAGAAGCTTTAAAACCTGTCAATGTATTATCAGGCGGCGAAAAAGTACGCTGCATGCTCTCTAAAATGATGCTCTCAGGCGCAAATGTTTTAATCCTCGACGAGCCGACAAACCACCTTGACCTTGAAGCAATCACCGCTCTTAACGAAGGACTCACAGCTTTTCCCGGCGTAATTTTATTTAATTCTCATGACCATGAATTTATTAATTCAATCGCAAACCGCATAATCGAAATCCTGCCGCAAGAGGAAAATGGCGAAAGATACATTGACCGCATGACGCAATTTGACGATTATTTGTCAGATACTAGTGTGAAGCAGCTTCGCGCTCAGGTGTATAAAGAAGGAAACAAACGCTTAAACATTTAATTTTTAAAGACAATAAAGCGCTGACCTAGATAGTTTAACCCCGTAAATATGCACATACCTGAAAAAAGAGCCGCGTTTTCGCGGAAGTTTAAAGAATAATCACTTAAAAGAATGTTTATAAAGTGTTTTGAAATACCGTACGCGATTAAATATGAAAACACAATAGTAAATATGAATGAAACGATCATAAATACAGACCATTTTTTTACATTAAAAGTGAAATATTTATTCAAGAAAAAGCTTAATATGCTTGTAAACGTATAATTGCAGGCAGAAGAAGTCCAATAATTAAAATGCGCTAAATTATATAATAAAAACATAATTGTTGAACCAACTATGGTATTAGTAATTCCAACTATTATAAATTTAAATAATTTTTTATCAAAAATATCTAATCTTTTCATATTTATTCTTCATAAATCCTTTTTACCTTTTTACCAATAAAATAATACCCTATTCCAGAAGGAGTTTCGGGTTCTCCAGTTGAAATATTAAATTCTTCTATTACTTTAAAATTTTTATTATTAAACTCAACTATAGGAGGGAAATTTTCTATAACTACATAAAATTCATTATATGGCGAAGAATTTAATTCTTCATAATCTTTAATAAAATAATATTTTTGGTCGTTATTTAAATACGGAACCAAATTTCCATATTTCCATACTGCCGTATAGTTCCATTCTTCAAAATAATACATATAGATATAAACAGGTATTTGTGTATTCTGCGTAAAAACATATTGAGCCGGTTTATCTATAAACAGGTTTTCAATTTTATTTTTATTTAGCGCGCCAGGTAAAAAACTAACGCATAGAAGAATTGCCGCAATTACCGCCATTTTACGTGATTTATTAAACATTGAATAAATTAATATTACAGGTAAAATAGCTAAAAACGGATATATAGGCATTCCATAACGAAGAACTTTATATGGAGCAATTATTAATGTAACAAAAAGATAAATGATTGCTGCAATGAAAATAAATAATGCATGTTTTGGGATAACAAGTTTTTGTTTATAAAAAATAATGTATCCTGTGCATAAAAGGCACACGATAATAGTCTGGATTGTAAAAAAGTGATTTGTTAACATGGAAAAAGCCGTAATTATGGAAATTTTTAAGTTTTCAAATATGTTAAAAGATAATGTTCTTATTGTTTCTGTTCCGCGATACGATTTAAAACCGTCAAAATATTTTGGATATAAAATAAAAGTGATAATTAATCCCAATATTAAAATTAATATATAAAACAAAATATCTTTATAATGTTTTTCTTTGCATTTTTTAATAATGACATATAATCCCAATAAACCAATAAAAATTACAGCATAATAACCTGTTAATAAGGTAATACCGGTAATTAAAGCAAGAAGGAATATTTGTTCATTTAAAAAATATTTATTCTTATTTAAAAGATTGTTATCTGAATCTATAACCTTAATAAAAAGATAACATAAAACTATAAACATCATTTCTTGTATTTGATACGGCCTTAAAAACATTGTATTTGAAATTGACGCTGTTGATAAAAAAGCGCACAAAACAGCGGTATATTGAACCAATACAGAATCGGGAAATAAATGCTTTATTAATAAAAACAGAAAAATAAACGATACTGTAAAAATAAGCAAATTTAATATTGCACCCCTAAAAATAATAGGTTTAATATCAGCGGACTTTATCCCAATCAGTGAAATACGCAAAATTGTATAATATAGATTCGTATGAGGCGGGTCACGATTATCCTTCCACAGTGATTTAATGTCGCCTAACGCATCTTTTATGCTATTGCCGCCTATAAGACTTATTTCTTTTATTTCCCTGCCTGAATATTCTTTATCGTACTCATAATTTTTTTTCGTTATATAATCACTGTAATTTGCAAGCGCTAATGTCATACCTTCATCAACATGGAAACCGTCTTTTTGGGTAAACATAAATATTCTGATTCCAAAGACAACAGCAAAAACAGAAAATAAAATAATTATACTTTGCAGACTCTTTTTCATTTTGACTCCTTAATAATAAAATGCGGACGTTTTTTAACTTCTGTATAAATTTTAGCAGTATACTGTCCCAATATCCCTGTTGTAAAAAGCTGAACTCCTGAACAAAAAAGAATAATGCAAACTGTCGATGCCCAGCCGATTACAGGATCGCCCCAAACAAGTCTTCTTACAATAACAAACGCTATTGATACAAGTGACGCTAAAAAAAACATAACTCCCATAAATGAAGCAATTGCAAGCGGTTTAGAAGAAAAAGCGGCAATACCGTCAAGCGAATATAAAAATAATTTCCAGAAAGACCATTTAGTCTCTCCTTTTTTTCTTTCTATATTAACATATTCAAACCATTTTATTTTAAATCCAATCCATGGAAAAATACCTTTAGAAAATCTGTTTCTTTCATGTAGTTCTAATAGCGCATTAAGATAAATTCTATTCATTAATCTAAAATCTCTTGCACCGTCCGGCACTTCAATATCGGCGATATTTTTCATTATATTATAAAATCGACGCGCAAAAAATGAACGGATTACAGGTTCTCCTTTACGGTTTACGCGCCGTGTGCCTGCGCAGTCAAATTCTCCCGAAGAAACGGCTTCCAGCATATCGGGAATTAATGAAGGCGGATCCTGTCCGTCTGCGTCAAGAATCGTTGTATATTCACCCTGTGCCGCTTGCAACCCGGCAAACATTGCCGCTTCTTTTCCAAAATTACGCGAAAATGAAATATAATGCACATTATTATTTTCATTTGAAATTTCACGGATAATATTAAGAGTATTATCTTTTGAACCATCATCTATAAAAATAATTTCGTAATTTTTATTAAATGTATTTAACATATCAATAATTTCTTTATAAAATATTGTGATGATTTCTTCTTCATTAAAACATGGCACAACAATAGAAATATTAATTTTATCCATAATGATTATTCCTTTATTCTTCTCTACCTAAATAATATAACCATATAAACAGCAAATATCGAAATAAGAATACCACCTTCCCATCTGTTTATTTTTCCCTTTGTTAATGGGAGCATGACAAGCAATAAAACAATTGTAATTGCAAAAAGCCATATCATATCTGAAAGAAACAATGTATGGTTTTGAATTTTTATGGGATGAATAATTGCCGTTACTCCCAATACTCCTGCAATGTTAAACAAATTGGAACCGATAATATTTCCTATTGATAGATCGGCTTCTTTTCTGAATGCCGCAACCAATGAGGAAATTAGCTCGGGCATACTAGTTCCAACCGCGACAATGGAAATTGCAATGACGCGCTCGCTCACTCCCCATTGAAGCGCAATTTCACGCGCTCCTTTTACAAACCAGCCTGAGCTGAAATACAATCCTACAATTGCGGCAATTATCATTAAAAGAGCAAGAATCGGTTTAATTGTCGGAGGTTCGATTTTTTTTGCTTCTATACTGCTTTTACGCGATTTAATAACAGACCAAACCGTATATGCGATCAAAATTACGACAAAGCAAATGCCTTCCAATAATCCAATTACACCGTTTAATCCAAAAACGAATAATAAAAGCGTTATGGCAAACATTATTAAATAATCAAAACCCAGCGCCTTATTGCGGATTGGAATGGGAGAAATTAGTACGACGATCGCTAAAATACATCCAATGTTGGCAATGTTTGATCCGATAATGTTTCCAAGAGCGATGTCATGCGCATTTTCTAAAGCGGCATCTATACTGATAAACATTTCTGGCGCGGATGTTCCATACGCTACGATGGTAAGCCCGACAACTAGCGTGCTGATTTTAAAATAACGGGCGATTTGAACGCTGCCTGTGACCAAAAGATTACCGCAGATAATAAGTACGCCAAGACCCGCCGAAAGATAAATATATGGAATAAATGGAGCCATTTTGTAATTTTATCAAAATAAAAATAAAATGATAAGATGGCAAACATATCAATCAAAAGACATTTCTACATTTACATTAATCCCGGATGAACGCCCAAGGCTGTCTATCACAGAAATATTCCAGCTTCCGGCTTCCGGTGTCCAGAGCAGCCGCTCTCCAGATTGAACCTTTCCAAGAAATTGCGCATTGACAAACCAAAAAAGTTCTTTGGAATCCTGATCTGCAGAAGCTGCCAAAACAATTCTGTTAAACCGGCTGTCCGCAGCAAGAGACGGGCGAATAATATATGTTGTTTTTGCAAGCGGAGAAATAATCGAAGGCGGAAAACTTCTGCCTGCCATAATATGCGAATCGGGTGAATACGGCGGAGGCAGAAAACGCGGAAGCCCTGCTTGTGCAAAAATTTCTAAAATGTCGGTTGGCCAAAACTCGCGCACTTCGCTCCTTATATGAGAACCTTCGTTTTCATTCGTTCTGTAACCTGTCCGGGTATCTATAAAAATTCTTCTGTGTATTCTGCAGATGTTAATCGGAGAAATGCCGGGGATAAAAAGCGTTTCTGTAAGCTGAGGACAATCGTCATTGGAAATGTCTCCCGAAACCGCGCAAACGTCAACTTTTTTTACATCCGTAGGCAATGAAGGATGCGCAAGAAGAGATTCATCGGGTATAGTTGACATGATCGCGTCTATAATATTAAAACCCAAAGGCGCCGCACTTCGCCTTCCTACAAAGACGCTGTTTCCCTCTCCATTAAAGTTTCCAAGCCATACGCATAGCACATAACGATCGAAAATTGCGACTGTCCATGCGTCCTTAAACCCAATCGAAGTTCCCGTTTTAAATGCAACCGGCGCTCTCCTTCTGCTTGTATTGTGCATTGCATCAGGCGCAGGATTTCTTTCCAGCATATCCATTGTTATTGCGGCAGCGGCATGAGTCATTATTCGTTTGCTTCCCCTGCTTGGGTTTATGCTGCGAAAAAAACGCAATTCATTTTTTATTCCATTATTGGGAAGCGCGGCATAAAGGCTTGTGAGTTCCAGCATTGAGATATCCGCACTGCCCAGAACAATAGATAAACCGTAATGATCTTTTTCATTTAATCCGGATACGCCCGATAATTTCAGAAAATCATATAAATCCGGGGATTTAATTTCGCGCGCAAGCTGTATGGCGGGAATATTTCTGCTGTCTGCAAGAGCGTACCATGCAAACACAGGACCCTTAAACGTGCCGCCGAAATTATCGGGGGTATACTCGCTAAATGAGACTTGAGTATCCTTTAACATTTTCTGCGGATGGATAAGTCCCTGCTCCAAAGCAAGTGCGTAAATAAAAGGCTTTAATGTAGACCCCGGAGAACGCTTGGATGCAAAACCGTTTACCTGCCCCTGTATTTCATCATTAAAATAATCTGCAGAACCAATTGCAGCTAACACTTCCATGCTGGTGTGATCGATAAGCAAAATGCTTCCATTATTGATTCCCCAGCTTTGGTTGCGAACAAGAAACGAATCAAACTCGCGCTCGCAAATATCCTGTAAGGAGGAATCAATGCTTGTCCTGTAACCTTCCTGAGGTATTGTATTGGTTTTAAGGTATTCTGTAAAATGCAGAAGACGGCGCGGAAATTTATTAACCAAATATGGAGTCATATCAATCTCCGCTTCCAAAAAAGCGTCTTTTGGATTTTCTTTTACCCATGAAGAAAATAATATCCTTCTTGCATTTTTTAAATCATCCGAAGCAATTTTATTTAACGGCGCACGTTTTACAGGATTCTGCGGAATTACTGTGAGGGTTAAAATTTCCGAAAGCGTAAGATCCTTTACATCCTTGCCAAAGTAAAACCACGATGCCGCAGGAAAACCTTCTATGTTGCCGCCGCATGGAACAAGATTTAAATACGCTTCAAGTATTTCCTGTTTGGAAAGGCACGCTTCAAAAAAAAGCGATGTAAAACTTTGCGCAGCTTTTCCGCTAATATTTTTTGTATAGAGTCCGTAACGAAGACGCGCTGTCTGCATTGTAATGGTAGACGCGCCGATGCGCCTTTCTTTTTTAATATAAGTGTCCCAAAACGCCCTTAACATGGACAAAAAATTAATTCCTATATGGCCATAAAAATATTTATCTTCCTGAAGCAGAACAGCTTCTATTAGCTCGGGAGGAAAATCTGAAAGAGAATATTTCAATCTGAATTTGTCATCTGCCGTTAAAAAAATATTTAATAGTTTTCCGTCTCTGTCAAAATATGCTTTTGAAAAAGAAACATCTTTATAAATATCATAAAAAATTGAGTTATAAATTAATACGCCTGCAAAAATCAGGATGAAAAAAATAATAATTATTAACAGCCATTTTTTCTTCATCCCGATCCGCTCTATTTGTTAATTCTAATGGGTGATTGAGGCCGAAGCGCCCAAACTGATTTATCGTATAACGCTTCTGCAAAAAGCGGCGGAGTTGTAAAAACGCCTGAATTTACCGCTCTTGCGCGATATGTAAAAGAAGAAACCCTGTTTGTCACAGTTCCGTAGATCACAATTCTGTCTTCGCGGATATCAACATAATCTGGCGTCCATGAATTTCTAGGCAGATTTCTTATCGAATCAGTTTCTGTTTCAAGTCCTGCTGGAATTAAATCAACTATCGCAACATCGCGGTATTCCCTATCGCCAAGGCTTCTTAAATTAATCCTTACAGTTACAATATCGCCAATCTTGAATGCGCTTGCGGTTCTTCCCGACTCGTCCAGAAATTCCCTGAACACTTCGATACCGTTTTTTATTTCCGCTGTAGGCAGTTCCCTGTCGAATCCCGCGGCAGTTATCTGATAAAACAAATTAAGATTATCGCGGTTTTCCAAGCTGATCTTTGCAGCCTCTGCGGAAAACGGAACTGTAAACAATGTTGTCCCGGATGGCGCAAGGTCTCTTCGCTGATTGTTTTTTAATATTTCCTGCACTGTGAATCTTCCCGTAACGGCTGTCGGCACCGCTTTCATATAGCTGTCAATCGCCATAAGCGCATGATTAGCTGACAATGTTGTGTACGCCTGTCTCTCCATTTGAGAAGCCATATCTGTAAGCAGATTTTCCGATATATCGCGAAGACGCGAAGGAAAGTGTCTGGAAACAATGTTAAGATACACGGCATGATACATAAGCTCATCAATATAACGATAACTGTCATTTCTTGCCATTGTTCTTGTTACCATTGACAACATCGCAGATGCGTCGGTTGTTCGTTGCAGCATTGCGTAACTTCCCGCAAGATATAATCCCGCAAGTCCCGTTTCCGTCGCCGAGTTACGGCTCATATCCCTCTTTAGAGATTCAATCAACTGAGTTGTAATAATTTCGTTTAACGTTAAAATATAAATTGCATAGGAACGCGTTGTTAAATCGTAAAGCGAACTGTTCGATCCTTCGGCGATACTGCGGCAAGCCTGAAGAATTCGCTGCATCAGCGCATTTGGAACAAAATGCCCCGCCTTTCCGGCTTCCGTTAAAAAGTGAGCTGCATAAACTGTAAGCAGCGGATCATCGTGCGACCTTGGAGTCCAAATGCCGATTGCGCCGTTTTCTTTCATTCGCGCCTGCAGCGCATTTATTACATTAGCGATTGAATCGTTCGCCTCGGTTCTTGAAAAACCCAAATCCCTGAACAACTGAGGATAAAGGAACGGGAACGCCTGACTTACAAGCTGCTCGGAACAACCATACGGAAAAGTTGAAAGGAAAAACGAAAGTCCTTTTGCAAGTCCCATCGGCAGATACGAGAGAGCTGCATTTCTTGTGTGAAATTCCTCGTAAATATTTCGATCTATCGTAACTTCGGCGCTTCTGTTTTTAATCACGCCTGTATAAAGCGACACTCGGTAAGGCACTGCAGGACGCACGCTTAAAAATGCAGATAACTGTGAAGTTTCGTTATTATTTGATGCAGAGAAACGAATTTGAGCGCCGCCAAGCGGACCTGCTGCCTTAACAGGAATTGTCAGCGTGTGATCCCTTCCTTCCGCAATTTGCAGATTAAATTCGGTGTTACCCGTGATCGTTAAATGTTCCGACGGAAAAACCGATAAGCGGACTCTGCCGTTTTCTCCCACCCCTCTTTGGAGATTTGTTACGGTAACGGAAATATCGAACTCATCGCCGGGAGCCGCCATCATAGGCACATTGGGAGAAATAACAAAAGCGCTTCTTACAAGAGAGCGATCATCGTTTGCTCCAACTGCGCTATTGTTAACTGCAACCGCCATTACGCGCAATGTACCGTTAAAATGATCCGGCACCATGTAACGAAGTTCACGGGTTTCAGGCCCTGAGTCAACTATTCCTGACCAATAAGCGACAGGAACATTTTGCCTTCTTCTGAATGGATTTAAATTTCTTGAAAGCTCATCGTAGCCTCCGCCTCCGCCCATTGCCGCAAGACTTTGAAGAACAGAATACCCAGGAAGCACCATATCAAGTATTTGCGCGGTGCGAACCTCCAGCGCTCTCTTTCTGAAAAAGAACGACAGAGGATCGGGCGTTCTGTATGATGCCATTTGTAAAATTCCTTCATCAACCGCATACACAATTATTTTTCCTCTTTGCGGCGTTGAATATCGAATAACAAAATCCTCTCCCGGTTTTGCTTCTGCCGGAATATTTAAATTAATTCGATTGGTGCGGTTCTCAAGACTTATCGAAAAAGGTACGGCTCCATAACTTAAAGGCGTCATGAAAATTTCAGGCGAACTTTGCGACCTTAGATATTGGACATTAATATATGCGTTTCCTTCCAGATCGGAAGGAACTGTGATCCGCTGTATTGATGTTTCTGTGCTGCTTGTAAACCAGCGATATGCATAAACCCTGTCTCTTTCAATAGTGATAAGTCCCGAACCCGCATAGGGAGCCTTGATCATTAATTGAATTTCTTCGCCGTTTCTAAAATCGTTTTTATTCATTGTAATTTCAAGCTGAGCTGTCCTGTTAAGGCTTCGTTGTACATTTGTAGTTCCCGCTACGCTGAAATTAATCGAATTAAATTCAAGTTCGTCCAAACCGGTTATCGATATTTTATAATTTCCCGGATTGTTGGTGGGAAGACGATAATCAAAACCGGAAGCAGGTATCGAAATCTGCCGCGTAAGAACAGGATATTCTTTTTGAATCGATTGATATTTATAAACGCCGCTGGGTTCGCGCACAAGAGCGGAAACATAACGCAGTTCAGTTAGGGTAAGCGTTAAATTATTCACGGCGGATCTCTGCGCCTGCGGATTGATTGCGATAAAATTTAAAACCCTGACATCATTTTGATTTATATAAGACAAATTTCCATCTGCTTTATACCCGATAAGATATGGAAGAGGACTTACAAAAACCGCCATTTGCGTGGAAACATTGCGTCCGCTTCCTTTTTCGAAAGCTTCCGAATAAAAATTAAGACGATATGTGGATCTCTCGAATTTTGAAAGATTGATATTAAATTGCGCAATTCCGTCGGCATCAGTGTTTATGTTTCCTAAAAATTCTTCATAATTGTTTCTTGTCTGATACGGATCCCTAAAAGTATAATCCCTGTACTGCCTGAAATACTGATGACCCGGCACAAGACCAATTTGAGCTTTTACTTCATTTCCGACAGCAGCAGTCCCAAAAAGATTTTTAACTGTAACGCGCGCTTTAAGTTCTCCCGGAGAAATCCATCCATCCTGAGGCGGCGGATCAAATACAGCTGTAACATTTAATGTATCCGGTAAAAATTCTTCCACTCTTACTGTTTCAGAACCAAGAAATACATGCGTTTCGCGTAACTCATTTCCCTGTCTTACTTCCCGAATAAGATAAACAGAAGCCGTATAAATTCCTGTTGGCGACCAATTCTGCGTAGTAAAGCGCACATCTTCGATTCCTTCATTGGATAATCTGATCCGTCTGTTAAAAATTTCTGCGCCCCTTGGATCTGTCACTTTGAATTCCAGCGGAGTTCCTGCAGTATTCACTGTCCAATCTCCGCTTTTTATAACAAGTCCGAACCTGACTTCGTCTCCTGGACGATAAATGCCCCTGTCAGAAAAAATAAACGCATTAAGCGTTCTTGGATCCGCCGCGCCGTGAATTCCGCCGACATCAAATGAAGAATAATCTAAATTACGTCCCGAAGCGTTAAACGCCATAAAAGACATGTCCTCTCCGGTACGAACAGTATAAACGACAGGAGCGCGTTCATTTCTGAACGCCGAACCGAAAGAAGGAATGCGCGCGCGTCCTCCTGAATCGGTTATTCCGCTGAAAATCGGGTTTCCGTTAAGACCCAGCACCTGTACAGATGCGCCCTCAACAGGGTTCCCGGAAGCAATTGACTGCACGAAAATATCCCGGCTTGAATCTGCGGAAGTTTTTACAAAAAATCCCAAATCGGTTATTATAATCAGCCGGCGTGCGCTAATCTCCTCGTCTTTCGACTTAACAGTAAAAATAAAAAAACCGTGGCGTAAATTTCTGTCAGGTATATTTTCAAGATAACGCGAAAAATCAAAAGAAAAATATCCAATGTCCTGGTCGCTTGCAACGGGAACCGAAGCGGAGCTTCTGTATTGTTCGGTTATGTTATATTGATTAAAATTATAATTTAAAAAATTTATATTGCTAATATCTCCGTATGTTTGTGAAATTAAATGATTGATATCATCAGGTCTTATCCTTCCTATTTCAAAATCAACTTCGCGGACTCCTCGGCTCATAATCGCAAGCCGTCTGTCACCAGAGAACGCAAGAATCGAGCCTTGCGATAATATTTCCAGCTCTTTTGGAAATTCGCTTAATTGTATAACGGTATCAAAAGGCTCTGCAAGAACAAAACCTCCAAAAAATCTTGTGCCTGCATTAAGTTTTACATAAATATACATTCCGGGCTGCGCGTTGAATTTCCAGCTGTTAAGCGAACTGAATTTTAATTCATTGGGATTATGATCAAGGCTAAGTTTTCTTGACCGGTTTAAAATTTCCGGAACTACTTCAACATTATTCCAATGATGATTTTCATGAGCTTCAAATAAACCGGGTATTGCAGGCATATTTACAGGCAACACCCATGCGCTTATATTTTTAGCAAGCTCCTCAGGTTCGATAGTTCCCTGTGTATTCATAATCAAAACTTGATCAAAAACCTGCGATTCATTTTTAACAAGCTCATGGGTCATATCAATAACCCTTGCATAAGTATTCATGCCGGGGATTTCAACGGAGACTGTTTCTCTTCTTGTTGTTCTGCTTGATCCGCTTGCGTCCCTTACTCCCTCTGCAATAGTCATTTGCATTCTTTCGTTTCTTGCTGGCATTCCCAACGGTTCTGTTACAATATATATAATCGTATTTTCTTCTTCATTGCTCATTGTAAATTGATAAATTTGTTTTTTTAACGAGCCTGAATCCGCGTTAATACTCGGTTCTATTTTTATATTTCTTTCCAGAGAAGCAATGTCTACAGGATAGTTTGATCTTATTGTAAAAAGCGCGCGTCTTATTGAACCGTCTGCGGGATCAATATAAAATTCCCTTTGGCTTACATTAAGCGCAAATTCTTCAGTGTTAAAATTAAAACTTTTATTTACTTTAATATGTGCGGGAAAAAATTTTTTTGCAAATGTTACTGTGTAACGCGCGCCTATCTTCCAGCTTTCTTGCGCGTTAAAAACAAGAACATTGTCTCCCTCCCATTTCCATGTTCCCGCTACCGGCGGATTTATTGTGATTTTTCCTTCGGGAACTTCCTTATCCATCATTTCTACAGTTGATGCTGAACCATAAAAATTTACGGAAAGCGGCCTTCTCTGTTCTGGATTTCCTGTCGTATCAGGAGGAGTTACGTTAAACGAAACATTAATTGGCACAGGTAATCTTGATTGAATAAATTTTATCGATATAATACCAACAGGAATCAGGCATAAAAATGCAATTACGGCATAACAGCGAATGCGTTTAGTAGTCCATTGATTAATAATAAAATCTTTTGCCTTTTTAATAAATTTTGGAATAGGTCCAGTTTTAAAAGCCTGAATTAAAACATATAAAAACTCAGGAGGCGTGTATGTGCCTAAATAATATTTTGCAATCTGTGCCGCGCTTCGATTGTCCTTTCTTTTTATGGGAGCACAAGGTTCGTTTCTTACTGTTTTAAGCAACAAAATACTGATAATATCTATAATAAACCAAAATTGGAATAACGTAAAAATTATCGCCTTTTTTTTATTTATTTCGTTTTCATTAAATAACAGCCGTATATAAGCAATACTAAAAACCGATGTTCCTAAAAGCAGCAGATATAAGAAACCAAGAAAGAAAAACCATTCTCTTCCTATTAAAAAAGCATTTGAATATACAAATAATTGTAAAATCCAAAAAATTATCGCTCCTTTTTTAACAAGCCGCGCGGATTTAACAAGCATTTCTTTCTCTTTTTGCTTTACAAGTTTTATAGATTTAAAAATACTTGCTATAGATATTCCTAAAAACCAGCAAATTGAGAGTAAAAATAAACCTAAAAATAGTAAAAAAGTAACTCCGGTATAATGCACTTTAACTATAAAAGTTAATACTATCGAAAAGACGGTAATCGCGCTTAATGCCATTAATTGCAGTTTTGCCATATTATTCCTCTTTAATATATTGAATAAATCGGGTAACTCTGCCATTATATCACAAGGAGACCAAATTGAAAAGATGCGAATGGTGCGGCGACGATGAGCTTTATGTTAAATATCACGATACAGAATGGGGCGTGCCGGTTTACGATGACCAAAAACATTTTGAATTTTTGGTGCTTGAATCCGCGCAGGCGGGCTTAAGCTGGATTACGATTCTAAGGAAACGCGAAAATTACAGGAAGGCTTACGACAATTTTGACCCAAAAAAAGTTGCCCGCTATACTGAAGCAAAAAAAGAAAAATTGCTGGCAGACGCAGGGATAGTCAGAAACAGGCTAAAAATTGAAGCTTCTATTAATAACGCAAAACATTTTTTGGAAATTCAAAAGGAATTCGGCAGTTTTTCAGATTATATCTGGAGCTTTACAAAAGGAAAGCCTGTTACAGGCAAATACAAAACATTAGGCGAAATTCCTGCAAGGTCTGAATTATCAGATGCGGTTTCCGCCGATTTAAAAAAAAGGGGCTTTAAATTCCTTGGCAGCGTGATTATTTATTCGCATCTTCAGGCAACAGGCATTATAAACGACCATTTGACAAGCTGTTTTAGATACAAAGAAGTTAAAAAGCTCTGATGGGACGGATATAATGCGTTGCTTTATATCCGTCAATACTCTTTATAAAAACGTCATTTTCATTTTTAAAAAAATAAAATGATTCATATTTGTCTGATTGTGATGAAGACCAATAACCATTTAAAGAATCTAAATTCAACATTGAAATTTTGCTTTCTAAAAGTAATGAAAGCTCGTCAATGCTTGGAAGGAACCATGTATCAACTTCATTAAGGTTATATGCCCGCGCGGCGGCATAATTACCGGATGGATTTCCCATAATTGCTATAATAAGTCTTGTGTTTTTCATACCACTGCCTATAACATTTAATGTACCAGGTATTTCC
>Ga0209755_10003644_pt1 | contig 19064 bp, 9 predicted proteins | sample TergutCo191P1_FD_187301 | JGI IMG/M metagenome (GOLD analysis project Ga0209755, IMG submission 187301) | Cornitermes sp. P1 segment gut microbial communities from Petit-Saut dam, French Guiana - Co191P1 (SPAdes) (version 2) | ecosystem: Host-associated > Arthropoda: Insects > Digestive system >...
TTTTTTTTTTTTTTTGATAAAATATACTTATACACTTTAACAGAAAGTTAATAGTTGATGCGCGAAGATGGCGCTTCAGATTAACAAAGTGTTAAAACGGAAGTGGTAAGTTACATTGAACAATGAACACTGAACATTGAACAATGGTTACACCCGCTAGCGCGGGAAATAAATTAAAACAAAACTGTCACCCTGAGCGAGGGACAGGGTCTAGCGAAGCGGAATTCGGCTTCGCCTAGATACTTCGCTACGCTCAGTATGACAACTAAAGGGGAGGAAAGTTTATGGGGAACAAAAGAGTTGTGGGGGAAGGCTCACAAAGTGTTACAAAGCACAAGGGTAGTGCTGCTAAGGTTAAATCTAAATGGTTTAGTAGGTTAATGGTGCTAGCGATGGGGCTAGTTTTGTCAGTTGGTGGGATATTGGGTGCTGTTTTATTTGTGTCTGACAGTAAGCAGAGTTATGAGTTAGGTGAAGCAAATGTCGTACGGGCTAGGGATATGCAAATTGGAGACTACATACAGAATTTTGGCGGTAGAAAGTGGCGAGTAATAGGCTTTGATACAGACGGAAGTGTAACGGGGCAAGTAGGTGCGCCGCTTTTAAGGACTGATAGTTTAGAGCCACCGCACTCTACGCTACTTGGTGATAGGCGCGGTAATAGATTTCACAGTACTAATGAAAATTTTTGGGCTACGTCTGAATTAAGGTCTTTTTTAAATAGCAGGGCTGATTTAGGTGCTGGTGATTTTACGTCTGATGGTTTTTTAAGTAATTTTACTGCGCGCGAACAAGCGGCAATTATACCGAATGTAAGACTAGAGACAACTAGGTCATCAGCACTCAACAATACTAGGTATCAAAGCGCTTTAGCTGCTGGCCAGATAGAGGCTATTGTGGGTAGAAGTGCCTTTGCGCCGTCTCCGGCTTTTCCTTCTTCTTCTTTTAGCAACTGGCTAGAAAATACACACGATAGGTCTCATATATATGTTCACCGCGACACAGTATTTATTTTATGTATGCACCAAACCCTGTTGCTAAACAATTTAGGGCTAAGATATGGTAATAGAGCAGATGATTCGAATGCTAACAACCCACAATTTATTGAATATAATTTTATGTGGGCTAGGGCGAGAAATACTTCAAGGGGTACTACTGGTTACGGTAATGCGGATAGCCAGGTGCAGATTTCGTGGTTGCGTTCGCCCGGTGCCAATAACTCAGTAACCTTTCTGTCGCCGCGCAATGGGGTGGTGCATAGTGGTGGTGCGTCTGAAGCTTTTGTATCTAGCGGAATGCACTCAGGTCTGCGTTCTTTTGCTCCGGCTTTGTACATATCTCCAGACGAAGTTTTTAATGTGGCGAGACAATCTGCGGTATCACGCAACGAGCAAGAGGGTTTTAGAGTGTTTCAATTTACGGGACCAAGCACGCCAACAAATCTTAGAATAAACGGAAGCACAATAAGTTGGAATAGAGTTGCTGAGGCTAGTGGGTTTCAGATAAGGCTTGGAACAACGGTTGTTCATACATTAGCCTTTGCAACAAGTTTTAATTTAGAGAATATTCCTGTTGCTTACTTAGCGGGCGGGACAACGCATACAAATATAAATGTAGTAGCAATGGCAGGTTCGCAGTACTCTAATCCCAGTAACAATGTATCGTGGGCGAGAGTTGGTACGCTTGGCGCGCCTACTAATGTTAGTGTTACCGGAAGTAATTTGGTTTTTACTGGTGTTGCTTATGCGACAAATTATAGAATTTATGCGCAGCGGTTGAATGCTGGCAATTGGTATTATATGCAAACAATAAACCACTCGGGCGCGCCTACAGCACAACAAAGTTTTGACGTAATAAATTGGGCAAATACTAACGACCGCGACGGTACACGTTTAAGTGTTGGCAACAATAGGCTTCGTGTTGTTGCAGTATCTACAAATGTGCTTTGGAATGACTCGGCAGCGACTGAGACAGACTTTGTAAGGGGTGGCGCGGTACACAGCGTGACAATAAGCGGTACGCAGAACCTAACGGTTGCGTGGCCGCGCCCGGATAGCGTAGGTGGTATGCCTACGGGGCAGTTGAGTGCGAGTATTGTGCAAGTTTATGGGACTAATTCTGGTGTTACGTGGTCTAGCGTTAACCCGGATATTGTTAGCGTAGACGCCCTTAGCGGCGCTATACACGCGGCTTGGCCTAGCGGTATGAGTATGTGGGAACTTAGCCAGCGCACAAACCAGTTTACGCTTATTCAGGCGGTTTCTAGTGTTGGCGGTGTGGTTGCAGAGTTTAGAGTTGATGTGTTTTTCCAAACGCCGCCTGTGCCGGTAGTTGCGGGTATTAGCGTGAGTGGTGGTGTTAGGGCTTTTGAGGTGGCGCATTGCGGGACGCAACTTGTGGGCGGTGGTTCGCTGAGTAATGCGACGCAGTTTGTGGCTACAGCGTTTGGTTATAATCTTGCGGGGGCAGGTAACGTATTTACTTGGGCTTCTAGTGAGACAGACGTTGCTACAATAGACGCGGAAGGTAGGCTTACAGTACGTGGGGTTGGTATTACGCGTATTACTGCAATTAGTAGCGTAGGTAATGTACCGTATGCTTTCTATGTGACTATTGTTAGGGACGGCACGGCTGTTGCTACGGGCGTGAGTATTTTCTGTGATAATGATGAGTTTGTAGAGCGTCGCATAGGTATTATACCGGGTGATAGTTACGGTTTTATAGAGATGAGAGCAGTTATTGAAGGGTATAATATAACTAATCAACTAGTTACGTGGACTTCTAGTTGTGGGGCAGCAATAGGTAACCCGAGTGAGTTTTTGAGTATGTCGCTTACGGAAAGCGGTATTAGGCTTACGGGTAGAAGCACAGGTGGACCATTTATAATAACGGCTACGCCGGTTGGTGCGGTTGGTGCGGTTGGCACGTTCAGAATTTTTGTATACCAGTTGATAGAACCGGAAGTAACGAATGTTAGTGTAGCAATGCCGTCTATCAGCAGCCTCGTTATACCGCTTGCTAGACCAATTTTGACTGCAGACTTACCAAGCGTGCAATTAATTGCTGCGGTAAGTGGAGTAGGCGGTGCGGCGGCTTCAAATGTTATTTGGACGTCTAGTTGTGGCGCGAAAGCGGGGTTTGGAGTTGAAAATATTCAGGGGCAATTTGTTGCTTTTGTTTTAAACACAGTAAACCCGAACATCGTGACAGTAATCGCGCTTGATAGGGGTCAGACGGGCTTTACTCAAGCGGTTACTATAACTGCGACATCTGTAATTACGTCAAGTGTATATGACTCGCGCGAGATTAGTGTAAAGCAAGCGGCGGTTACGGGCATTAATCTTACGACAGCGGTAGGCGGACAGACGGAAGCAACACTTATTATTCCGTACGGCTACACAGATATAAATGCACGCGGCAGCATAGACTTACGCGCACTTGTAAGCGTTTCTCACGCTTCAATTTCGCAAGAAATTAGGTGGGTTGTATGCACGCAAAACATTGTGATTTTGGATAACAAACATACAATAGCGCAAGGTGATAACCTTATAAGTGCTTTAACACTTAGACCAGTTAGCGCAGGAGTTGTGACTGTTAGGGCAGTAGGTGTGTTGTGTGGAACGGTTTCTAACGAGTTTACGCTTGAGATTGTGGAAGAATGTAGGACGTCTGTTAGAATAAAGGGTCCAATTGTGGGTGTATTTGGATATGAGATGTATATAGTTTGGCCCCGCCCGGACGATATTAGTTTGCCGGTTGCACAACTTTGGGCGACCGTTGGTGGCTCTTTCGCAAGGGCATCAAGCCTTGTGTGGACAAGCAGTTGCGGTGGTGATGTGGTAGTATTTTTGGGTAGTAATGTGGGCAATATAGTTATGCTTAGGGCAGTAGGAGAAGGCGTAGTAACGATTACGGCGACCCAGCCAGACACAGAGTTTGTTGGCACATTTATAGTCGCAGTAGACAAAGCAAGGCTAGAAAATATAGAGATTTTAGGTGATGGTGTAGTGCGCGAGCATACGGCAATGCTTATACCACTAGTGTACAACGACGGTGTATACACGTTATCTGATGTTGCCCAAAGACAAATGCTGGAGTTGAGCCTAGGCATAATCACGCACGGCGATGTAACAACAGATTTTGTGTGGACTTCAAGCGACAACAGCGTTGTGAGAATATTAGGTACGTATGTTTGTTACGAAACGGGCGATGTTAACGCGGGCAAAATCACAGATAGGAATGGCTTTATAGCAGTACTGCCTTATGGTGTTGGCACGGCAGTAATCAGAGCAACAGCGACAGCAGACCCACGTTTTTATGCAGAGTTTACAATATTTGTTACGCGCGGCACAGCAAGCTGTGTTATACAAGATGGCATCTTAGACTTGCCAATAATACAAGAAGGCTATGTGAGAATAATACTAGTATGCGAGCATTACTTCGGCGGGGCGCGTATGAGCCACCAAGACCTAAGCCTACAGTACGCGCTAGAGTTTGTTCTGCCGCAGTTGGAAGTAGATATATACGGCGCAATATTCTTTGGCTGGAGTCTGTCGCGCGGTGGCAATACTTTACAACCTTGCCCAGAGACAGAGCAACTACTTTTACCGCTTCATATGCTAGACCTAGAAGCAGGCTTAGACACACTATTGTTGTTTGCAGTATGGTATATACCTTACGTGCCAAGTGAGAGCAACGGCTCTAATCTAGCCCGCAACATAATAATCGGCACACTTTCAGTAGCAGGCGTAGGCGCAGCCGGCACAGCAGGCTACATCGCCCAAAGCAAAATAAGAGCGCGTAGAAAGAGCGAAGCAAACGAATGGGGACTAGATAACTAATTATCAGGTATCAAGTAACAATTAACAAGTAACAAGTGTTACACCGCTACCGCGGGGAAAGATTGACTGCTAACTGTTCAAATGCAAAGCATCTAATGGTTTGTAACAATTCATAATTCTGAATTCATAATTCTAAATTAACCAAAAAAGGAACGCGAGAGATTTCTCGCGTTCCTTTTTTGGTTGCGTTATTCTGAGAAGGTTTTTATTGATTGTTTTACTAGTTTTGGGTCGGCGTTTTGTATTGGGTACATTCCGTTTTGGTTCATATATTGGAATAGGGCAAATTGGTTTTCGCCTACGCGCTCTGATGTTTTAGTGACCATTGCGCGCATTTTCTCACAGTTAGACTCTTTGAAAGCCATACCGGAAAGTGTCATAATATCTTTTAGATGTGTTAGAACATCTGTTAGCATAAGTTTGTCGTTTAGTTGTTTTACCATAGTGATTTTACTCCTTAATTTTTTTTCGCTTCGCTCAGGGTGACATACCGCTTCGCTAGATTCTTCGCTTCGCTCAGAATGACATTTTTGCATAACAATTTAACATTCAACATTTAACATTTAACATTGTTAGATGTGGCTTTCTAGATATTTTAGAATGTCGGTAGAATTTTTTTCGCTTTGTTTTATTATGTTTTTGTAAAGCGTTTTGATTTGTGGCTCTTTTGTTAGTCCGCTATAGTGGTTTGCTACAGCCCTTATAAGTTCTTCTTGATTTAGAAGTTCGTTTAAGTGCTGGTAATTTTTTAATGCAATCATTTTTTATCTCCTTATTTTATAGAATTATCGCGAAGCGGGTGTAGCACCCGCTAACAAATCATATCATAAAAGAATTTCCTTGTGCAGCGTAGCGGAACAGAAATTCGTTATGATATGATTTGTGTGGTATGATTAGGTTATTGACAACGCGAAGCCGTGTTATACAAAGTGTTGCAAAAATAAAATATTTGTGGTATAATTTAAGTATGAGAGAAATTAGCAAGCGTGGGTCGGATAGCAAAGCGCAAAGGTCGGCTAGCAAGCCAAAGGGTAAGCCTAAACCAAAGCCTAGGGCAAATGCTGATGTGGCTGTTGTGCCTAGCAAGCGCCGATTTACTAGGCGCAGAATAATTATAGCAAGCGTGCTTTGTATATCGATTATACTTAGCAGTTTTTTTGTTTACTTGGCTTTTTTTATTCCGCGCGGAATTTGCCTATCGGTATGAATATTGGGCGAAGCCATTATTATTTTAATAGAACGCTTATGTTTAACGATGTTATGAAAACGCGGCATCATTTGCGTACGCGCAACGGCTGGCACTTCGAGTTGAATGTAGACCTTGCGGAAGATGGTTATCCTGTTGGCATAAATTTTACTGATGGCGGTGAGTACGCCGTGATAATTTTAATTAACAATATCTATAGTGGCGACTTTGTGTTTTTGTATGAGGGGGACGGTGACTTTGAGTTTGTTGGCGGTATGGAAGTTATATCGCGCGTGCCAAACCAAATTAGGCTTAAGTTAACAGAGCCGCTGCAGGCTTATTTGCTTAGGGGGGAAGACCATCGGTGGATTGTTATACGGCGCTCTTGCTACGCTAACAGGGTTAGAAATACGCGCCTTATCCCCGTGCGCTATTTACATAGAGAGCATAGAATGCCGCTTTTTAGGAATGACTTTTTAGATGGGCTAAGACCTATGCACAACTTGCGGTTTATGGACGCTGTTGATACTAACGGGTCTAGACAAATGCATTGGGAAGACCGCCCACGAATGAATGACTGGACTTACGATGTGAACGGCTTGCCGCTAGAGTATCTAATTAAACTTGCTAACGTAACAAACTCTAACGCGTGGTTTTGTGTTCCGCATATGGCTACAGATGACTATATTAGGCAAATGGCGCGCCTTATAAGAGACAACCTTAACAGTAGTCTTAAAGTTTATATAGAGTTTAGCAACGAGATTTGGCACACGGGCTTTGAGCAAGGCAGGTGGATGGACGGCGGGCTTTACGGCGCGAGTGATAGTTTGCGGGCTAGCCTTGCACATATAGAATATACTTACGGCACAGTTTGGAATGATAGGGCAAGGCACTTACGCCAAGCCTATTTAATGGAGCGCGTGTTCAGAATTTTTGAAGCCGAGTTTAGCGGGCGTTATAGAAATAGGCTTGTTACAGTTGGTGTTAAGACACATTTGCATTTGCCCTTTATGCAACAAACCATAGATTTTTGGAAGGCTCGCGGAACTATGCCCGATGCTATTGCAAACTCTGGCTATTTTAGTTTTACAGAGTACGACCACAATAGATGGATGCAAAACCCATCCGCTATTAGTGCTGATGATGTGCTGGACGCTGTTTTTGCGCGGTGGGAAGAAATAGCCACGGGTGTTAAAGAGATGAGCCAACTTATAGTGGCAAGCGGTGCGCGCCTTATTGTTTACGAGGGTGGGCAACATATGCAGCCGCATAATCAAGGTGTGTGGCCGTATAACCAAGCGGTGTGGGACTCGCAAATTCACCCGAGAATGTACGAGCTTTATATGAAAAACTTTAGGCTGCACGCGAGTGTTGGCGTAGATTTATTTATGCATTTTAGTTATATAGGAGAGAGACAGTCGCAGTGGGGCAGTTGGGGCGCTTTAGAAAACACGGGCGATACGCAAAACAGTCGCCGTGGTATGCGAGATGTATCCCCCAAGTTTGCGGCAATACTAGATGCTAACTCGCGCCGAGGGATTTTAAGGTAGTAAAAGTTGTGACCTTTTACTACGCGCCATAGGCTGTGGAACAACTCTTTTAAAAGAAAACTATAAGGCAAACGCGGGGTTTTGCTTGACTTTTTTTTGCAAGTGTAATATAATAAAAGTATTAAAATATTTTGTAATATATGGGAGTGTAAAATTTTATGAGAAAGTTTTTGAGAAGGACTATGTCTACATTTACTGTGACAATGTCTCAGCGTCCTGTTGTTATGACTGTAATGCTTCTTGTGGCGCTTAATTTGTTGGTGTTGGTTGGTGCGGCGGTTGCAGCAATTTTGTTAGCGCCAGACGAGTTTGACAACTTCTTCCACGCGTTTGTAGATGTTGTCAGTTTTTTAATTATACCTGCTTTTGCTGCCGATGTTGAGAATATGGCGCTGTTAATTATTGCTAACATAGTTGTTGTTGTTGGGCTTGTGCTTTTTACGGGTACTATAATTGCTATTGTAACAACTATGCTAAGAGAGTTTATCTTTAACAAGGGCAAGGCAAAGGGCAAACTTAACTTGAACGACCACGTTGTTATATTACGTTATAACGTAGAAGTGCCGGCAATACTTATAGACTTGATGAACAGTTGCCGTGAAAAAACAGTTTTAATTTTATCAGACAAGCCGCGCGCTTACGTACTTGCAGAACTATCTGCAAGCCTTGCAAACTTAAAGGTGAAGCCTAAGGGTAGGCTAAGGCTTTTGGTGCGTCAGGGCGAGCCATCTAGTTTAAGCGAACTAGAAGAGATAGCCCTTACAAACGCAAGTGGCTTACTTATAATGAACGACAGCGTAAGTGAGGGGAGTAGCGACCAACTTTGTAGTGCAGACTATGCAACGCTTAAACTAGTGTTAAATTTAGCAAGCATAAATTTTAAGTCGCGCATTCCGATAGGGGTTGAGACAAGCACGATTGGGGCTGCTGATATTATGCGCCGTTTGAAAAACGAGATAGATGGCTTGCACGACAAAGACATTCAGTTTTTCTCTCATAACAGAAAGTTGGGGCAGTTTTTAGCAATTGCGGTTAATTGCCCAGAGTTATCGGGTGTTTTGACCGACTTACTCTCTTACAAGGGAAGCACGTTCTACCCAATAGAAAGAATGACAAGAGAGACCTACTTAATGCACTACGGGTTAGGTTTACCAACAATTTATTTTGACGATAATATGTTTGTTTTAGCAGAGAGTAAAGCAGACGCAACTAAAAAAAGAAGCAGGGCTTACAAAACTGATAGGGTTTTAAGAGTGAGTGAAAACTACAAGAAAAAGCAACTGCTAAAACTATTTATAATAGGCGAGAACAAAAAGCAAAAATATATGCTAGAGAGTTTGCTGTCCGACAACCCGGGTATGCAAGTTAAGCATTATGGGGTGGGCGAGATAGAGCGCTTTGCGACAGACTTATCGCGCGAGGGCTGTAGCCTTACTACTGCTGTAATATTTTCTGATGATACAGTCTCGCCAGAAAAATACGATGCTAACGTGTTTTTAACGCTGATAGAGTTATCTGCAACTGTAGGGATTGAGGCGCGCCCGTTTACGATAGTAGCCGAAATACTAGAGCCAAATAACCAAAAGTCGTTAGAGAAGTTTAACGTGCAAAACATAGTTGTGTCTACAAAACTTATAAGTTTGTTTGCGGCAAGGCTTTTAAGTGATATTAAAGCAGAGCGCTTTTACGAAGAGATTTTCTCTTACACATCAGACAAAATGAATGTGAGAGTATCTGAGGCAAGTGAGATTTTTGACATAACAGAGCCTACAGCATTCTCATCTTATGCCGAGTTTACACACGCTGTATTCAACGGCAACGGCAAAAAACTACTACCGCTAGGCATAATCAGAGATAACAAAAACATCTTTTTCACAGACCAAGACAAACCACAAAAATTCACACTAAAACCAAACGACAAAATAATCTACAGCAAGTTTGAGATTAGTGAGTAAACTTATTTACAAGAGAAAAAAATATGAGAAAAACTATGAGAAAATTTAAAAAGATAATTTTAATTTTAGTGCTAACTATTGCATTTGGCATTTTTGTTGGGTGTGATAATAGAAGTGGTGATAGCGACTTAAATAGCCTTTCGTATTTTCAAGGTGTATTTTTGCCCGACGAGGCTGGTAAAAGAGACCTAGTAAGTATAGCAACTATATCACAGCGAATGGAATTAGAAGAATTTCTAGGTGAGGGTGCTAGTAGCAATTTAGATATTATATTGTCTGTTGCGTGGATGTTCCCCTTTACAGCGGGGCATAACATTGTTAGTGCAGAGCATTTTTGGTTTTTATATGAAGAGTATTTGTTAAGCGCTATGCAAGAAGAGCCAGATTATTTTAAAGAACATTTTAACGTTATAATTTACAACGAGCGCTTTTATTTTATGCTTTATAACACGCAAGTAGAGTTTACTAACGGCAGATTTGTTATGCAGTATATTTATGACGATACATTTCAACTAGAGTACGATTTTTATGCTTCATTTGTTGTACGTAATAATGTGCTTAGTATGAATTTGACTTTGGGTGTGCCTTTTTTAGAGTACGATTTTTATGCAACCATAAATTTTGTGCTAGACAATAGTTTTACAATTACTAAAAGTGCGGCGCCAAGATTATTTTCGGGTACATATGCTATATCGTGGAGCAATGTAGAGAGTGCGCAAAAATTTGTGGTTTATGCTTATGCAAATGGGCAAAGGGTAGATGAGTTCGAGCGCCAAAACCTTACGCTTTATATAATCTCAGTTTTACGCGATATAGCAAAGGTGGCTGATGTAAACTTTTTTGTAAGGGCGTCGGGTGCTTTGGTTGATATAGAAAACAGACAAGTTTATGTATCGTCCCCCCTAAGCCAGCCGGTTGTGTTTTCTATTACTGAAGTAAATATTATAGAAATTGACCCGCCGTATATTTTATCTGCAAATAGCCAGCAAATAACTTTGAATTCACAATTATTCAATTGGTATAATGTTTATATCAAAAGACCAAATATGCACGACTTCGAATTTTTATTGAATGCATCGTGGTTTGAAGCCACAATAGATATAGATGCTTTAAATATTAACGAAGGCTATTACACTTTAAGAATAGTGCGCATAGGCAGTACAATAACTACATTTGTAGATGGGGTTTTAACAAAGTATGCAAGTTATTCACAGCCAGCAGAAATTACTTTGATAGGGGTTAGCTTAACTGCCCCAACTAATGTAAGGCTGCAAGGGCGTTATCTAGTGTGGGATAGTGTGGGCGGCACTAACACAAACTTTTTAGTTACTTCTAGTTACACAAATCACGCAGATGCTAAAGTAGGTACAAACAGAGTTAATATAGCAGAAAAATTTCCGCTTACTAGTAGTGGGTCTATAAATATTACTCTTAGTGTTAGTAAAGTTTTGCTTGATACTTCACAAAATGTTATAACAATTTTAAACTCTTTGAGTGTATACGAATTTAGTTTTATGCTGTTTGCTAGCCAACAACCAACAAATATAGTACTAGACACACAGCTTAACGAAATTACTTGGCAAGCGGACACAAGTTTGCCTAATCAAGCAACTTACACAATAAGAATAGGCGAGACAGACTTTGTGTTTTCTGCAAGGGCCGGTCGCTTTAGCATAAATTATTTAGGGCTAGAAAATGGCTTACACTCTGTATCTATTCGTAGTAACTTACTATATCAGCATAATCTTTTAATTTTGGACTCAGATTTCACAACCCCAATATCGTTTGTCATATCGGGTATACTTTTAACAAGCCCAACAAATTTAATGTTAGATGGTCGTTATTTAGTTTGGGATAGTGCATATTTGGGGCAAGCAGATGTTAGTTTTGAGATTAGAGATTTGTCAAATAACATATCTTTTATTTCGCCAAGCAACAGAATAAATGTTGTAGAATACTTTTTTGAGCAACTAAATGTGTACGCAACAGATTTAAATATTGTTATAAGAGCCGTTTTGCCAAGTTATTTAAATACAGGGCTAGAAGTTTTTCAAAGCAGAATTTGGAGCGTTAGTAAAAACATAGTTATACATCAATTTTCAGCCCCAACATACTTAAGGTTAGACACACTAACAAACGAGTTTGTCTTTTTAAGTGGTAGTTTGCTTGCTAGGTCTTACACGCTTGTTATCGGTGGTATACCTTTTAACATATATTTGCCACTAGACCAAATGAGAACCGACTACGAAATAAGAGTGTCTGTTAGTAGTTTAATAAATGGTGCATATAATATAGTTGATGGCTTGCACACAGTAAAAGTAAAAGCAAACGGGTTTTATTCTTTGCCATTTGCTAATCTGTCTTTAATTTTTCTAAGCTCAGATTTTTCTGAACAAATAGAGTTTTTCGTATATCGGGCATAAAATTGCAAAGTTGTGAACTCTGTAAATTGTGTACAACTGCTAATTGCAGACTGTTCAAAAGTTTTGCATTTAATGCATACAGCCGTTTAACATTTAACATTTTGCATTTTACATTTTAAATAATTATGCTAAAGTTAGTTGATATTGTAAAAGATTATAAGTTGGGGAAGGAAGATTTTACGCGCGCTTTGGGGGGTGTGTCTTTAGAATTTGGAAGCGCGCAGTTTGTTAGTATATTGGGTCCGAGCGGGTGTGGCAAAACTACGCTTTTAAACATAATTGGTGGGCTAGACCAATACACAAGCGGCGACTTAATTATTAACGGCGTATCCACAAAAAACTATAAAGACAGAGACTGGGACGCTTACCGCAACAGCACGATAGGCTTCATTTTTCAAAGTTATAATCTTATTCCGCACTTAAGCATTTTAGAGAATGTTGCTATTGCGCTTAGTATCTCAGGTGTTGGTCCGATAGAGCGACACAGGCGCGCAAAAGAAGCGCTTATAAGTGTTGGGTTAGAAGGGCATTTAAAAAAGCGCCCAAATCAACTATCGGGCGGGCAAATGCAACGCGTTGCTATAGCAAGAGCGCTTGTTAACGACCCTAAAATACTAATGGCAGACGAGCCTACGGGCGCACTAGATAGTGTAACAAGCGTGCAAGTTATGGAACTTATAAAAGAGATATCCACAACGCGCCTTGTTATAATGGTAACCCACAACAGAGAACTAGCGCTAGAATACAGCGACAGAATTATAGAGTTGAAAGATGGGCTGGTAGTTAACGACGAAGTTTTAAACCAACAGGTAGAGCAAACCGAGAAGCAACTTGCTAGCGCGCCAATAGATTATGCAGAAATCGAGCAAGCAACTGAAGTAGCAGATAATTTAACAGACACACTTTTGGATGATGACACCAACCAACAAGAATTTTTTGAAGGGGGTGCGGGGGGAGATTTTTTACAAAAAAATCGTCCCCCCGCAAAAAAACTTACAAAAGAAAAACCAAACCGCACGGTCTCTATTTCTATGGGCTTTTCTACCGCGCTTAACTTAAGCGGTAAAAACCTACTTACTAAAAAAATTCGCACAGCCATAACCGCGATTGCAGGAAGCATAGGCATTATAGGCTTAGCACTAGTACTAGCCTTATCGGGCGGGCTTAACCACTATGCAACACAAACGGCAAATACAACCCTTGCGTCTTTCCCGCTAAGTATGTGGGAGCAAACAAATGAACAAATGCCGGGCGGTGGTGGTCGCCCCATACCAGAAGAAGAATTCGAGCAATTCCCCGATACAGAAACCCTTTACGTTTTTGATAGGGAAGATTTTAGCCCAGAACTTCACTTTAACAACTTTACAAACGAGTTTGTAGAATATCTGCAAGGGCTAAACCCAGAGTTATTTCACAACATTAACATAGCGCGCGGGCTTAACCTTAACGTGCTTGTTAGGCGTGATGCGGGGCTTCAAACAGATATACACCCAACGGCTTACGGCTGGGTTAACACAACATCGGGCTTTAACTGGGGCGGTAGAAGAACGGGCAGTTTTTTCGAACTTCCGCAAAATCAAGACTTTTTAAATTTGCATTACGAGATTATAGAAGGGCGTCCTGCGCTTGAAAAAAACGAGACAGTAATAATTGTAGACCGCTTTAACAGGATAGAGCGCAATATATTAAACAACTTAGGGATAGACTATAACGAGAATCACGCATTTTCTGATATTGTGGGTAGGACTATGCGCGTTGTGCATAACAACGATAGGTTTATTTGGAATGGCTATAGAACGCTTCCGGGCGGTATACAAGTGCCGAACATACAAAACCTAGGCACAAGCTCAGAACAATTTTTCGACCCATCACCAAACGCGACAGCACAAGCACAGCGCGCGGTCTTATACCAAAACCCAAATAATATAGAACTAGAAATTGTGGGCATAAAGCGTATTATTAGGGGCGGTGTTGTAGATGTACTTCCAACGGGCGTTGGCTTTACAACAGAACTTATAGATTATATGCTTGAGAGCGCGGCTAACTCTGATATAGCGCTTCTTCAAGCGCAGTATCCGTTTATAAATTTAAGAACCGGCTTGCCATTTCCAGCAAACCCGCTACAGTTTGAAAGAGAGTCGCGCCTTGAGATGCTTCGCGTTGGCACGCTAACAAACCCAACGGGTATACAAATTGTCCCAACGTCATTCTCAGCGCTTCACGAGATAAGGGCGCATATAAGGGCTTGGAACGCACGACAACCCTCACACTACGACCACATACTATACAACAACATAGCAGACGAAATCACAGACTTACTAGAGATTTTAATAAACGCGGTGACAATAGTTTTGGTGGCGCTTGTAAGTATTTCACTTTTAGTATCAAGCATAATGATAGGCATAATAACATACGTGTCGGTTGTAGAACGCACACGAGAGATTGGCGTTTTAAGAGCCGTCGGGGCGCGCAAGAAAGATATCTCGCGGGTATTCAGCGCAGAGGCAGTACTGATAGGGTTCACATCGGGGGTTTTTGGCGTGATTATAGGGTGGCTTCTCACATTCCCGTTTAACTGGATAACAGCGCCAATGATAAGCGGTGAGACGGGCGTAATGGTTGGGCGCATAGCACAACTTCCGTGGTGGCAAGGGTTGCTTCTAATAGGCGTATCCACATTTTTAACACTACTAGCGGGCTACATTCCAAGCAAAATAGCCGCAAAAAAAGACCCAGTTGTAGCGCTAAGAACAGAATAACTCTATGAGTTGAGAGTTGAGAGTGTAGAGTTGAGAATGGTTGTGCGAGACCAATTGCAGACTGTTCAAATGTTAAGTTATTTAAGAGTGTAGACATTCTCAAATCTCAACTCTACACTCTCAACTAAAAATATGAATAAAATTTTTCTATACACAGATGGCGCTTGTCGCGGCAATCAAGATACCAACAACGTTGGCGCGTGGGCATACTGTTTGGTTTTTGGCGAGAGCGCAGAAAACACAAACGCTAAGCACACAAAAACAGACAGCGGCTTTGCCAAAAACACAACCAACAACATAATGGAGTTAACCGCCGTTATAAAAGGGCTAGAAGCGCTAAGCAACAAAACAGCCTATCCAATACTAGTTTACTCAGACAGCAAGTACGTAGTTGAGGGAATAACAAACTGGTATAAAAACTGGCAAAAAAACAACTGGCAAAGAAAAGAAGGCACAAAATGGACTGATGTAAAAAATAAAGAACTGTGGCAACGCCTCGTAAACCTAAAAAACCAATGCACAGACATAAACTTTATCCACGTATACGGACACAGCGGAATAGAACTAAACGAATTAGTAGACAAACTCTGCAACACCACAATAGACAACGCACAAAAACAGTTAAGTTAAAACCCTTAACTGTTTTTTAATGACCTAGGAAATGTTAGTCTCAAGCGAGAGAATTTCGCGAGGCAAAATTTTTTTTATTATTTCGTTGTTTAATACAAACAAATAATTTATACTACTCACGAGTAGCCTACTCGTGAGTAGTATAAATATAATTTTAAAAAAGCCACGGCAAAAAAACGTCGTGGCATCTTTTAATTTTAACACAAAACGCCATTCAATTTAAACAAATAAATTTGTGTTTAATTTAATACATAAAAGTTTGTTGTTAATATTTGTTAAAAGTTTGTTCATACGCTTGACTTTTTTTTTTTTTGATAAAATATACTTATACACTTTAACAGAATGTTAATATACGGCGCGCTGAAGATGCGCTGAAAATTAACAAAATATTAAAACTAACATAATAAGGGGGAAGAAATTATGGGGAAAATTTCAAAAAAGTTTAAAAGGTTAGCAATACTGGCGCTAGGGTTTAGTATTGCTTTAGCCGGTGTACTGGGCATAGTACATTTTAATAGCGGTGGTAATATACAGCAGGAATATGCATATGCAAATCTTAATACTAGAAGTCTCTCAGTAAATGCCAGCGGTGTTGTGAGTTGGGATGTAAGTATTTCTGGAGGAGCTTCGCTGTATATAAGGTCTGTTAGAGTGGTTGCTAATGGTAGTATAGTTGGAACCCCTGCTATTGACTTGGAGATAAGGAACAACAGAAATAGTATAGGAGTTAGGCACCAAGGTACGTTTCAGTTACCAATTGCTAATTTGCGAATGGGCGAAAATCAGATAACGTTGCGAGTTGAGTGGGGTCGTATTGAAATGGATAATGTTACTCAAATGAATGCCTGGTGGAATATTACAAGCAGAGAGACACAAATAGTAACATTCACTAGGACTTCCACACTTGATACGCCGACAAATGTGCGAATGGATAGTAATACTCTTAGGTGGAATAGTGTTGGTGATGCTAATGGATATAGAGTATATCGTGATAATGTTCACATTTCTAATCCGGGTAATGTGACGAGTTTGAATTTGGTGGGACTTGGGGTTGCGGGTACTATGCACACTTTTAGCGTGTCGGCGACAAGCATGGCTAGTTACTGGCATACATCTGCTAGGGGTGGTTCCGTACAATGGGGTCAGTTGTCGGCGCCGGTGGTGAGTGTTAGTGGCACGACTTTGAGTTGGGGTGCGGTAGGAAGTGCTACTGGATATAGAATCTATAGAGATGGTACTCATATATATACGCTGGGTGTGGTGACGTCTTTCAATGTGCTTGGGCATATTGCTGGTGGCGGGGCGCATAGTTTTACTGTAAGGGCTGTGTCTACAGACGCTAGGTGGGCTGATAGCGCTTCGGTGTCTAACTTGGCTGCGCCGGCTAATGTTGTAGCGAATGAACACATTCTTAACTGGAGTGGAGTTACAAACGCGACGTACTACAGAATATATAGTGGAAATGTGTTTGCGGTGCAAGTTGCGCACGCGGGTGCAGGGATGGTAGGGCAGGCATTTAATTTAGCAAATTGGGCGGAGAATTACGACCGTTACGGTTCTATAATATCAACAGGCATAAATTCTATAAAAGTTGTAGCAATTGCGCCGGGGTTTCCTAACTCTGTAAACTCGGTTGCTACCAATTTCACACGTGCGGCGGCGGTGCATAGTATTAGTTTGGGTATGCCTGATGGGGTTGTGGGTTTGCAGATTACTTATCCTGTGCCGCCGGCGTCTCAGCGTGCGAGTGCGCAGTTGGTTGTTGATGTTGTGAGGGTTAGTGGTAGTGATAGTCACCTTTATTGGTCTACTAGTTGTAATGGGACTATACTTACTGTTTCTAGTGGTGGATATGTGCGTGCGGTTGCTGTTGATAGGGGCCATTCTGATACTGTAATAGTTACGGCGCGTGCGCGCGTTAGAAATACGGCTAATCAAGAAGTTTCTCAGGAGATTGCCATATACGTTATTCAGCAGCCATATGCCGGACCGATTGTTAGGGGCATTGCTGTTACCGGTGACCATACAAGTGTTATGGAGATTGCTAACAATGGGGCGTTGCCGCCGGCTAGGCAGTTGGGCGTGCAACTGATTGCTGTTAACGACCCAAATACTGCGGTTACGTGGTCTATTAGAAGCGGCGCGAATTATGTATCTATTGCTCAGAGCGGGCAAAATGTTACGATAAATGCGATTAGGGCTGGACAGGCTGTGCTTCGTGTAACAAGCGTACAAACGCCTTCGCAATGGGAAGAAGTGACCATACGCGTAACACAAAACAACACGCCGCAAGCAACAAGTGTAACAGTTAGAGGACCAAACAACGCGGTTGGCACGACAGCCTTACCGCACCCAATTCAGATAGTGCATAACTTTGTTGCGGGCGCGACTACTTTGCAGTTAAGCGCAAGTGTTACGGGGCATTTCAGCCCAGCACAGACAGTTTCGTGGAGCAGTTCTAACACAGGAGTTGTGCAAGTAAACAACGCAGGGTTAGTGTCTATTAGGGCAGCGGGTGTGGCAACTGTAACTGCAACATCGACTGTAACGCCTTCAGTTACGGGTACGTTTGTAATTAGCGTAATGCAAGACTCGCCACCACCGAGCGTATCGGGCGTAGGGGCGATAGGTAGAACGGCTAGCGAACTTGTAATTCCGCTTCCGGCGACCACTCAAACTTTGTATGTTCACACAAGCGTTTTGGGCGCACACGGTGGTCAGAACACAGGTATAGTATGGGAGACATCTGATGCGGCACGCGCAACAGTTACGGAAGTTAGTTTTGTTGGCGGGGTATCTACGGCGCGCGTAACGGCCGTTAGTGGAAGCGCAGCGGGCTTGGCTGTAACAATAACAGCGCGCTCTGTGCTTAACAATGCTTTTCATAATTCTACAAACATAACAATATTCCAAGCGGGCTTAGCGGGCATAAACGTAAGTTTGGTGGGCGGCGCGACTGCTGGAAGTTTAACAATTCCGTATGCGGTTGCAGATATAAACGCAAGACCAACCCTTACGCTTATTGCGACTTTCGACTTGTCTGCGGCGGCTCACTCGGCTTCTATCTCACGCGATGTGACGTGGGTTGCTACGCCATCTAACCTTGTGCAGATAGATGCACAAAGCACGCCGGGCGCAGCAGACCGCCGTGCAACAATCCGACCGCTTGCGGCTGGTGTGGTAACAATCACGGCTGTAGGCGCGCATTGCGGGACAATCTCGGCAGTATTCACGATGGAAGTTGTGCAGGCGCAACCAACATCAATCAGAATATTAGGACCGGGGGAAAGAGAATTTTATTACGAGACTACTATAGTGTTGCCGCGCCCAGACCACTTGCTGTTGCCGTTCATTCAACTAGCAGCAAACTCTGCAACGGGCGCTAGGGCGGTTGTATGGTCTACGAATTGTGGTGGAGCAGTTCTAGAGCGTTTGGCATCTAGCGAGCAGGTAGCAGAAGTTATTGCAAGCTTTAGGGGTATCGGCGCGGGTGTTGCGCTTGTAACGGCATATCACCCAGCATCTGGTCACAGCGCTACGTTCAGCATAATTGTAAACAAGGCAGATATTTTGGGTGTTGAGTTAAGCGCGCCAAATAACGCGACTTCGGCTTCGCTTTTCGTACCAATAGTAAGTGTGGGTAGCGGCGAGTATGGCTTGCCGGCGCTTTATAGCAGAGAATATATTGTGTTGTCTGCAAATGTTATGGTGCAGACAACA
>Ga0209755_10003645_pt1 | contig 19057 bp, 16 predicted proteins | sample TergutCo191P1_FD_187301 | JGI IMG/M metagenome (GOLD analysis project Ga0209755, IMG submission 187301) | Cornitermes sp. P1 segment gut microbial communities from Petit-Saut dam, French Guiana - Co191P1 (SPAdes) (version 2) | ecosystem: Host-associated > Arthropoda: Insects > Digestive system...
GCACTTTGGACAGCGGTTTTAGTCTTATCCGCTACACGCCGCTTATGGAAGGCTCACTCAATACCGGCTGCCGGGATTTTGCCGCTGTAAAAAAAAGCCTTGACGGATATATCATGAACGCCTTTTACCGCCCCATGCTTAACGAAGAATGGGACAGGCTTGAAAAGGCGAAAAGTCACGGCGGCCCCTTCCTGCTTGGACTTACCATTCCCTTTCCAGGCTGTCTTTCCGGCGCGCTGGTTTGCGCGGAATCAGCAAAGAAACGCTTCGGTTCCGCTGTTCGTACTGTCGCGGGGGGCGGGTACGTGAACACGGAACTTCGTTTCCAAAAAACGCCCGAACTTTCCGCTTACTTCGATTATGTTTCCCTGGACAGGGGCTACGGCTCCCTGCTTTCAATTCTGGAGCATCCTGATGCCGGACAGGACAAGGCCGCTTTGGAAGATGAAGCTGCGCGGTCAACATTCCCCGATTATTCGGCGGTAGATTTCAGCCGTTATCTTTATCCGGCGGACGATGCTAACCCCATGCACCGCCTCTGGTCTGACGGGCACTGGCTCAAGGCTTACCTGGCCCACGGCTGTTATTGGCATTCCTGCGCCTTTTGCGATGTTACCCTGGACTATATCAAAAACTTCGTTCCCGTTGACACGGCGGCCCTTTTTGCCCATTTGAAGGACCAGGCGGAAAAAACCGGCGTCCGGGGCGTTCACCTGGTCGATGAAGCCGCGCCGGTTTCCTCCCTTTTGGAGTTTGCACTGCTCAACCGGGAAGCGGAACTTCCCCTCAACTTTTGGGGCAACATCCGTTTTGAAAAGGACTTTAGTCCGGATGCGGCGGCCATCCTTGCCGCAGGCGGGCTTACCGGCGTTTCGGCGGGACTTGAGGTCGCCACGGAAAGGGGCTTTAAGCGGCTTGGCAAGGGCATTACCCTTGAAAGCGCCGTGAGGGCCTGCGCGGCTTTTAAAGAGGCGGGAATTCTGACGCATGCTTATCTCATCTACGGCTACTGGGATGAGGATGAGCAGGAAATCATTGACTCCGCTGAAATCTTGCGTCAGCTTTTTGCGCTTGGACTTTTGGATTCCGCTTTCTGGCACAAGTTTGTCCTTACCCGTCATTCGCGCATTTACGCTGAAAAACAGCGGGGGCTTCATCCATGCCTTGCAATAAAAGATGATCCCGGCGGCGAATCAGGCGGCATTTTTGCCCTGAACGATCTTTCCTTTGAGGGCGAGGAACAATTCAACAAATATTCACAGTCGCTTGAAATGCTCCTTGGCGCGTGGATGAGCGGCGAAACAGAAACACCGGTAACAGAGGCTTTTCCGTTTAAGGTAAAGCCGCCGTCAGTTTCGCCTAATCTTGTGGAAGAGCACTTGAACAATTACATGAGCGACCGGGATTCCGGAAGAGAAGCGATGCCGGGGAATGACAGCAATGTTTTGTTTCTGGGTTCGGCTCCCCGGCGGAGCGGCAATGTTCTGCGCTGGCGCTGGCGGCTCCAGGAGCGGGAGCTTAAAGCGGGGAACGGGGAAGAAGCGGAGAAACTCGCCGGTCTCCTGGAAACTGCGTCCAGGGGCAATGGTTTGGCGGCAGGGGAATTATATGCTGCGCTGAAAGAAATCGGCGGTAATGAATTGGCGAAAATAAGCTGGGCGCGTTTAAGGGAAAACGGTTTGGCGGTTTATCGTTAGCATGCGGTTAGTGAAACTATTCATGCGCTGAGTTGTGAATTAGGGGGTTTTTAAAAAAGCACAGTTAATTTATAATGGAACTTTCTACACCATTGCATGCACAGCGAAGTTTTCGGTCAAGGAGGTAGACATGTCCCTATCCCGAAGAGAGTTTATGAGAAAATGTATAACTGGGACTGCTGCTGCGGCTCTGGGGGGTGCTGGTTTTGCGACGAACCTGTTTGCAGGGGGAATTCCTGACAGGGGATTCGCCCCAATGGGGGGCACTGCCTGGGGGCCAACAAGGTATATTGACCTGGAACGCTCAGGCGAACTTGAGCGCCGTGAGCGCGCGCTTTGGGCTTTGTACGATCCTTGCCGCCTCTGCCCGCGCCTGTGCGGGGCCAACCGTTCGGCTGGCAGAGCGGGGGCCTGTTCCGCCGCCGGAAGCTTCAGGGTTGCCTCCGCCGGCCCTGACTTCGGCAATGAAGCCCCAATACGCGGTATACGCGGCTCCGGGGGGGTCTTTCTGTCCAACTGCAATTTGCTGTGCGTTTTCTGCCAGAACTGGCAAATCGCCCACCGCGGGGATGGAAGGCAGACCAGCCATGCTGAACTCGCCAACATTCTGCTGAATCTCCAGGACAGGGGCTGCCACAATGTCAGTTTTATTACGCCCACACATCTGGTGCCCCATCTTGTAAGCTCGCTGCGGATTGCCATAGCCAGAGGGCTGCACGTGCCGTTGTGCTACAACACCAGCGGCTACGATTCGCTTGAAGTGATGCGGCTGCTTGACGGCGTTGTCGATATTTACCAGCCGGACTTTAAATATCAGGACTCAGCCATTGCCGCCCGTTTCTCGCAGGGCGCGCCCGACTATGTTCTCCATGCCGCAGCAGCCATAAAGGAGATGCACCGGCAGGTCGGCGGCATGCTCCAGATGGCCGGCGGTATTGCGTACCGGGGGATGGTCGTCCGTCACCTGGTTATGCCGGAAAACCTGGGGGGCGCTGATGTTTTCGTCCGCTGGGTCGCCTCCGAACTCGGCACTGATACCCATGTCAATATCATGGGTCAGTACCGGCCCATGTTCAGGGCGAACGACTACCCGCCGCTGAATCGGCGGATTACGCAGGCGGAGTTCAGCCAGGCAATACGATGGGCGCGTGAAGCAGGTTTGGTGAACCTCATTAATTAGCCTGACAAAAGCATCCTGTCACGAAATCATCATCAACGCCATGACTTTCGCGTCCCCAAGGATATTGTCCAAAAGGGCATACTCGTTGGGCTGATGCGCCGTGGTGTCCATGCGGCACCAGACAGCGGAATCAATTCCGGCGTTGCGAAGGAAGGCCGCCACGGTTCCGCCGCCTATGCCTATGGGCTTTGTTTTAACGCCGTAAACCTCTTCCACGTTTTTGGAAAGGAGTTTTACCAGCGGGGCATCGGGAGAAGTGGCGATGGATTCCTTCTGCTGTGCCAGCGTGTAAGTGATGCTTACGCCGTGCTTTGCTTCAACTTCGGCTTTGATGCGGTCAACTTCCTGCAACACTTCGCTTGCCGGATACCGGGGCAGTATGCGCATGTCATAGCAGATAACATCTTCGCCGGGAATGGTGTTGATGTTGGGCACGTTCGCTTCTTTTTTTGTGGGCTGGAACGTGGAGTAATCCGGCTCAAAAAGGGGATCTTTGGCTGAAAATTTTTCCGAAAGGCCGTAATGGAGCCGCAGCGCCAAATCCGCGCCGGCCAGGTGAGCATTGGCTCCCTGATCGGGACGGGAACCGTGGGCCTGCAAGCCCTTTGTCGTAAACTTGGCCCAGACAAGATTTTTTTCCGCAATCTCAATGGAACTGCCGTCGCTGTCGCCCCCGTCGGGGATGATTACCATGTCTTCCTTGCGGAAAAGATTAGGATGGGTTTTCATGATCCAGCCTATACCGTAGTCGCTCCCGTTTTCTTCATCTGCGACAAAAAGCAGTTTCACTGTCCGCGAAGGTTTAAGTCCCTGTTTTACAAAAGCCAGCGCCGCAACTACCGATGAAGTAAGCCCCTGCTGGTTATCTTCCACACCCCGGCCTATGACCCGCTTGCCCAGGGGAGTCCCGTCCGCCCGTTCGCCGCCTTCGGCAACAACCAGCGTCCAGGGATCGGTTTTCCACAGCGAGGCTTCCCCCGGCGGAACCACATCCATGTGGCTCATTATCCACAGGCGGGAACCAGAATCGTCCGCGCCGGGAATCGTGGCGACAAGGCTTGGCCTGACCCCGCCCTTGGCCCGGCTGTCCGGGGCATCGTAGCGTTCCTGCTGGGTTATGCCCTGGGCTTTTAACCAGCCCGCAAGAAACTCACATTTATCCAGTTCGCCCTCGCCGCCTGATTCAGGCGAAATGGCCGGACGTTTGCAAAGTTCGGTTTCCAGTTCCACTGCCAGATCACTGGAATTGTCGATAAACTCAAAAATCTTTTCTTTCATTGCATGCTCCCTTTGTACACCTTCCAGGTGCTTTGGATTAAGGTATCTATGTCGGAATGTTCCGCTTTCCAACCCAAAAGTTCCCGCGCCGTTTTGGCCGATGCCGTAAGGGAAGCCGGGTCGCCGCTGCGGCGTCCGGCAATGGCTGCGGGAATGGGGCGTCCGGTAATGCGGCGGGCGGCTTCCAGGACTTCCATCACCGTGGTGCCAGTTTCGCTGCCCAGGTTAACGGTGAGGCTCTTGCCGTTTTTGCTGATGTAATCCAGGGCGGCGGCGTGGCCTGAGGCAAGGTCGTTTACGTGGATATAGTCCCGAACGCAGGTTCCGTCCCTGGTGTCGTAGTCGTTCCCAAAAACCGAAATCTCCTTCCTCATGCCCGCAGCGGCTTCCATTATTACCGGAAGGAGGTTCGCCGGATTTTGTTCCAGGCCGGTGATTCTGCCTTTTACATCGTAGCCGGCGGCGTTAAAGTAGCGGAGACTGGCGAAACGTATGCCTTTGAGTTTGTCATACCAGTCCATCATGCGCTCGATTTCGAGTTTGGTAAAACCGTAGAAGTTCTCAGGCTTGAGCGGGTGGTTTTCATCTATGGGAACATACGCCGGTTCGCCATACACTGCCGCGCTGGAAGAAAAAATCAGGTTTTTGATTCCCGTTTCCGCCATGGCGTTAAGAATGTGGACAGTCCCATTCATATTGTTGACAGCATACTTTTCCGGCTTTGTCATTGATTCACCGGCGGCTTTGAAGGCGGCAAGGTGTACCACCGCGTCAATGTTCCCCCGGCAGGCGTCAAGAAGGCCGGAGTAGTCCATAATGGTGCCGTAAATAAAGCCGGCCTCCGCGAAAAGGTTTTCCCTTAGACCGCTTGAAAAGTTGTCGAATACCGTTACCGTGTGGCCCTGGTCAAGAAACTCGCGCGCCACATGACTTCCTATATAGCCGGCCCCGCCAATAATTAAAATATTCACTGGGAACCCCGGCAGCAGTTTTTGTATTTTTTCCCGCTGCCGCAGGGGCAAGGTTCGTTCCTTCCAACTTTACTGAAAACATGCTTTTGCTGGGGCAGTTCCTGCGGGACTTCCATATCTTTGCTGTGCTCTTCCTCTTTTTCCGCCTTTTTGAATTTTTCCTCGTTAAACCATCCCCATTTTTCCAGTTCCCGTAACGCATCCTCTATATGCGAATCATCCGGTTTGTACCTGGGATTGTTGAATTCCTGCACATATTTTTCGCTGTCGCCGCAGAGGGATTTGTCGATCCCGTCTCTTTCGTAAACGGTCTTTACATCGTCAATTAATTCTTCAAGCCGGTGCCTTCTGACACAGGCCGCAATATCGCTAAGCACTATAACATCTTCGCCGCTTGGTTCTCCGGTATACACTTTGTGGATGAGGTGACGGAAACACCCGACAATTTCTTCCCGGCTCAAGTAGCCGTCAGCATAATGCAGACTCCAGGCTTTTAGCGCCATTGCCCGCGACCACGGCGAAACAGAGCGATCTTCGATAAGCTTGGGCAGAAGGAAAGCCTCCCCGTTAAAGGTATCGCGAAGCATCCCGACATACTGATCGAGGAGTATATCGCCCCAGAGACCGTCGACATCGCCCTCGCTATAACTTATAAGGCTGACCAAACGGGAATAAACCTCCGGAACCCGCATCTGGGCAAGGAGCATGGCCGCCGGAACATGGCTGTCCTTTTCGCCGCTTATAAACGGCTTGGGGTTATTTATGGCCTCGTCAAGAATATCCATAAGCAGAGGAACAAAGTCATTTTTTCGCCCAAGTATCTCCCGGCACGCACGTTTGCCCCAGAGAGAATGGGCTTCGAGAAGTAACACAATTTTTTCGTCGGAAAAGCCAGTCAACATTTTTTCCTCTATACCCCTGAAGTATACTACACAGCTAAAAAGCGGACAAGGTGTCTTGCGTGAATTGTAAAAAATTCATATCTTAGTTACACAGTCTAGTCAATAGAGGGATGGATATGGAACTTGTTAAAACCGGCAAAACAAAAGATGTTTATAAACTACCAGATGGCAACTATTTGCTCAAATTCAAAGACACGGTTACGGGCCACCCCTCAGGCGAGTCCGACCCGGGCGGCAATGTTGTTATAGGCTCGGTAGCGGGGGTGGGCTCCGGCGCGCTTAAAATGTCGGTTTATTACTTTGAGCTTTTGAAAAAGCATCAAATACCCACGCACTATGTAAGCGCGGATTTGGCAAAAAACGAAATGATAGTCCAGCCGGCAGCGGCTTTTGGAAAAGGCCTGGAATTCGTGATGCGGTACAAAGCAGCCGGAAGTTTTGTCAGGAGATTCGGCCTTTACTGTACAGAAGGCGAGGCATTGCCGCATATTTTTGAGGCAACCCTGAAAGACGATGGCCGTGACGACCCTCCGGCAACAGTTGATATCCTTGTGGCGCTTGGGCTTTTAACAAGCGCCCAATACAGCGAAATACACGACCAAACAATACAAGTCGCCGGCCTTATCAGGGAGGATCTAAAAAACCGCGGCCTTGAACTTATCGACATTAAGGTCGAATTCGGCATGGTAAACGGCAAAATCGCGCTTATAGACGAGATAAGCGCGGGTAATATGCGCGTGTATAAAGACGGCAATAAACTTGATTACCTTGCCCTCTCAGGTTTGATATAAGCACGGAGCCGCAAAGCGCCTGATTACAGCCCAAGAATCGCCCTTGCAAACGCAAAGAAAATGATAAGCGAAACCGCATCCACAATGGTGGTGAGCAGAGGCGTTGACATTACAGCCGGGTCAATTCTCAGGCGCTTGGCCAAAATGGGCAGAGTACAGCCCACGGTTTTTGCCATAAGAACCGTGCAGAACAGGGCCAGAGTAAGCGTCAGACACAGCTTCCAATCCTGGCCGGTCATAAAATAAACCCGAATAAAGTTGACCAGCCCAAGCCCAAGCCCGCATAACATTCCGACGCGGAGTTCTTTCCACAACACGATGGCAAGATCCCTCAAGCGTATTTCACCTACCGCGATACCGCGGACAATCATGCAGGAAGACTGGGAACCGGCGATACCGCCTGTATTCATAAGCATGGGGACAAAACTCATGAGTATGGGCAGAACCATAAGCCCGTCTTCAAAATTCGAAATGATGGTTCCGGTTATGGTTGCCGAAAGCATAAGAATCAGCATCCACACAAAGCGTTTTTTCGCGTGCTGGACAATGCTTGTTTTAAGGTACGGCTCGTCCGAAGGAACAATGGCTGCCATTTTTTCAATGTCTTCGGTGTTTTCCTCAACAATGATGTCTACGATGTCATCAACGGTGATAATGCCAACAAGCCGCTGGTCTTTGTCAACGACAGGCATGGCCAAAAAGTCGTATTTTTGGAACTGATCGGCGATTGCTTCCTGGTCATCGGTGGTGTGCGCGAAAACAATATTTGTCTCCATCATGTCGCCGATACGCTCTTCCGGGCGGGCAAGCATCAATTCCTTGGCAGTGATAATACCAACCAATAGACGGTCATTGCGTATCACGTAACAAGTGTAAATGGTTTCCTTGTTAAGGCCGGTCTTGCGGATGGTGTCAAAGGCTTCCTGCACCGTAGCGTCTTCGCGCAGGGCGATATACTCGGTGGTCATAATGCTGCCGGCTGAATCGTCGGGGTACTGCAGAATGTGGTTGATGATTTTCCGCTTCTCGCCCCGGACGTTTTTCAGCACCCGCCTGACCACAGCGGCGGGCATTTCCTCGATAAAGTCTACGGCATCGTCAACAAAAAGCGTGTTCATGATTTCGCCGACTTCCGTATCGGTAAGCGCCTCGATGATGGTCTGCTGACGGTCGCTGTCCATGTAGGTGAAAACATCGGTGGCAATGGCCTTGGGCAAAATCCTGAAGGTCTGGATACTCTTTTCCTTGTCCAGCTCCTCAAAAATTTCAGCGATGTCTGCGATCTTCATCTCAGAAAGCAAAGATTTCAGCTTTGCCATGTCATGATGATCACTTTTGATGATTGATAAAATCTCTTCTTTGTTCATGGGTATCCCTATGGTTTTATGCTCAGTATTTAAAGGACACCGGACTTTTTTACTAAAAACTTTTGTGCGGAGATGCCTCTTTAGCGGTAGGCAGCGGAGTTTCCTGGCAAGCCCGCAGTATTGTTCTTACTACCGTAAGGGTCATCGTCCGTGTCATTGGCCGTACGCAAGCTCACCGTTAACCTCCTGCTGTTGATTTGAATTTTTATTATTATTTAAATTCGACTTTTTGTCAATTGTGTGTAGAACTAACGTTGGTTAGTTAGTTTTTTTATTCAAGCCGCACAAAGTTCACACTCATAGAAGAATTTTACCACGAACGACACTAACGTCACGAACCCGTAGCAAGAAAACCTTTCGTGGCATCTCCGTGGATGCGCGTTCGTGAGGTTCGTGGTTAAAAATTTTCAGTTATTATCTTACTGATCATGCGTTTAGCGTACGTACTGTCTTGTTTTTTATGTCCTTGCCGATATAATGGAAAAAGAGTGAAACTATGAAAAGACCTATTTTAGTTGTTTTGGCCGCCGGCATTGGAAGCCGCTACGGCGGAATCAAGCAGATGGAGAAATTCGGCAAGCACGGCGAAGTGCTTTTGCATTATTCGGTTTTCGATGCCCTGCGCGGCGGTTTTGGGAAAGTGGTGTTTATCATCCGGGGCGACATTGAAAAAGATTTCAGGGAAACCGTGCTTGCCCGCATGGAAGGAAACGTACCCTACGAACTGGCTTTCCAGGAACTGGACAGCCTTATCCCGCCTGACATTTTTGCACAGGCACAAAAAAACGGCAGAACCAAACCCTGGGGAACAGCCCACGCCTTGCTCTGCGCCGCCGAAAAAATCGACGCGCCCTTTGCGGCAATAAACGCCGATGACTTTTATGGAAGGGAAGCCTTCGCCGCTATGGGCGAGTTCCTCTCCGGAAATGACCTTAAAGACGGCGCCATTGTGCCCTATAAACTGGAACGCACTTTGAGCCCTATGGGCACCGTTGCCCGCGGGGTCTGCGAAGTTAAAGACGAGTACCTTGTCTCCATAGACGAACTTATAGCCATAGAAAAAAAAGACGGCGTCATTTTCAACACCGGCCCCGATGGTTCCAGGCAGGAGTTAAAAGCCGACACCCCGGTTTCCATGAATTTCCTGGGCTACCCGGACAGCATACTGCCCAGATTCAAACAGTATTTTGACGAGTTTATCGCGGAACACGGCAAAGAACTGAAAAGCGAATGTTACCTTCCCAAAGCGTCGGACTGGTTTATCAAAAACGGCTACCTCAAAATGCGTTCCCTTACCGCGGACGCACAATGGTTCGGCGTCACATACAAGGAAGACAAGGAAGCGGCAATCAAGCGCCTCCAGGAACTTACGGCTCAGGGGGTTTACCCCGCGCCGCTCTGGTGAGGCGAACGTGATGGACAAAACCATTACCGTTATACGGCAGTCAGATGCCCGCAATTCAGGCTATGTTCCCGGAACAATGAGCGAACGGATAGCGTTGGTGTGGCCCTTAACGTGCGAAGCGGTTTCTTTAAGCAGGAAGTACGATGCTGAACAGCGACTACAGAGACATATTACGCGCATTATCAGAAAGAAAGGCTAAATTTCTTCTGGTTGGCGCGTATGCCATGGCGGCTCATGGCTACCCCCGCTCTACCATGGACATAGACCTTTGGGTTATGCCCGATCCTGAAAATGCCCTTTTGGAGTTTGAAGGTGCCTTTTCCCGCTCAGACATAATTGAAATTGACGCTATTTCTGTTCACGTCCTGTCAATTCCCGATTTAATCAAAAACAAGCGGGCTACCGGGAGAACAAAAGATCTGGCTGACGCGGAGCTTTTAGAAGAGGCCCGATAACGCGCCTTCCAACTCCAAAAGGCTGCGCTTTTTCTCCAGGCCTCCGGCGTAACCGGTAAGGCTCCCGTCCGCGCCCAAAACCCGGTGACAGGGGATAATGAGCGAAATAGGGTTATGCCCCACTGCCCCGCCCACGGCCTGGGCTGACGCTTTGGAGGCAAGCCGGGAAGCGATGTTCCCGTACGTTGTCGTTTTTCCGTAGGGGATTTCCAGGAGCATTTTCCACACGGCCTGCTGAAAATCCGTTCCTTCAGGCGCAAGGGGAATCGTTAGTTCGGGATTTTTTCCGGCAAAATAATCCTGGAGCCAGGACTTGAGAGCGGCGAAAACCGGGTAGTCCGGGGCGTCAAGCCAGGTTTCAGCGCCGGGCGGGAAGTATTTCTGTCCGACAAACCAGAGGCCCCGGAGGGCATTGTCTTTCGCGGCGGCCTGTATTGCCCCTAACGGCGATTCCAAAACACAGGAATGTACCTGATCTTTGCTTTGCATGGTTCACAGTATAGCATAGAAAACCGCAATAATATACACTGTGGACATGATAAGAGCAATGAACCTCAAAAGCGATGCGGCGGCAATATGCGCCATTTATAATTATTACATAGAAAACACGATTATCACATTTGAAGAAACTCCCCTGCAGACAGCGGAGATGGAAGACCGCATACAAAAAATCAGCGAAAAGTACCCTTACCTTGTTTGGGAGGATGAAGCCGGTGAGATAAACGGCTTTGCCTACATCAACACATGGAAGGAACGGAGCGCGTATAAATATGCGGCGGAACTTTCGATTTATCTGAGGCATGGCTTTCAGGGCAGGGGGATGGGAACCAAACTCATGGAAGAACTCCTGAAAGAAACCCGCAAAATAAAGATCCACAGCCTCATAGCGGGAATCACCATTCCCAACGAAAAAAGCGTCACCCTTCACGAAAAATTCGGCTTCAAAAAAGTCGCCTACTTTACAGAAATCGGTTATAAATTTGACAAGTGGATTGATGTAGGCTATTGGGAACTTCTCATAAATTAGCTCTGCCCATTTTTCTGCCGCCCAAAAACAAACGAAACGGCAAAGCCCGTAAGTGCCGCCAGTACGGAGAACAACACCGCCGCCCCGCTTCCGAATCCTCCCGGAAACAGAACAATGAGCGATCCCGCCACCAGCCCCAAAACCGCACCGTAGGTTTCTCTGGGGGCTTTTACCAGCAGATACCGAATTAACGCCGCTCCGGCAAAAAGCCCCACTACCGTGCCAATAGCCATGGGTATAATGATCGTAATGTTCAAATCGGAAACAGCCTGAACAACAGTCCGGTACAAGCCAATGACAAGGAGCAAAAACGAGCCGGACGTGCCGGGGATGATCATCGCCAGTGCCGCAAGTGCGCCCCCCGCAGCGAGGAGCCCAAACAGCGGCGGCGTCAGAACGGTGTAAGCAGCCGCTTCTTCCGCGGGGCGTAACACCACCATCGCCGCCATAAGCGCAAGGGCAACGAGGCCGCACACCATTGCCGCAGGAGCGGGCAAAACCGAAGGCGGCTGCCGCACCCGGCGGTACACCATAGGTATACTGCCTGCGATAATCCCGATAAAAAACCAATAGGTAGGAACCGGGTGATTGGCGAACAATAGGGTAATTACCCTACTAAAGAGAAAAATTCCAGTAATCCCGCCAACGACCAACGGAAGCAAAAACGCCCATCCGGCGGCAATCTTTTTGATATTCGGCGTGATAAGCGCTATGAGACGGTCGTATACGTTAAACACCACAGCGATGGTTCCTGCCGAAACTCCCGGAACTACGGTGGTGATGCCCAAAACAAGGCCAATCGCGGTTAGTTTTATCAGCTCCATAGCGGACTATAGCACAAGTCTGGCAGTATGGACAATTCCAGCGGCGGGGCGAAAAAAGAGTAAAAGGCTGGCTAGATACAGCGCCTTCATAGCGAAGGTGCGTGAATGTGAAAAGGTAATCAATATGCTCTATTTGGGCTAAGGCAGACACGGGCAACCACAAGAAATTGGAGAAAAAACAACGCCAAATGGCAATAAAATCATTGACAAATCGTGCTGCGCCATATAAATTATGTAACGTACACTTCAAAGGAAGTGGGGTGAAAATCCCCCGCTAGCCCGTAACTGTGAAAGGGAAGATTCCGTCAAAGACGGCCACTGGGTAACCGGGAAGGCCGATGGAAAAACCGCCCTCAAGTCAGGAAACTTTGGTATACGCACCGCCCCGTATGGGGTTGGCAACTTTTTTCTTAGCTTCGAGGAAAAAGCCTGAGAAAAGCCGTATTTACCATTACAAGGATCTCCTGTCCCCGCGTGGAATGTTCGGCGTTTTGACCAACGCAAGGGCGTGGCCAAGGCTTGCGCCCGGCGGGTTCCCTTCTTCGAGGCGGGAGCGTTTTATGTCTCAATTAAAATTGTTCAATGCTGGTTCGCTTCGCCGCTTTTTCGTGCGGGGCATCTTCGCCATCCTGGTCCTGCCCCTCGCGTTTTTGGTTATGGGGTGTACAAACCCGTCTGCGCCCGATATTGTGATTTTAAACCCGGGTCAGGAATGGGTACGGGATAATATTGGCACAGGAATATTTAGAAGCCAATTTTTTGCGGACCACGGTGAAGAGGTCACTATTACTGATACCACCTTTCGGGCGAGTTTTGTGGGTGGTAATATCGTGCATGTAGAGCTATGGAACCAAACAAGCGGAATAATTTTCATAGAGATCGTTGATTCATACAACTGGGACTCTACTCCCCGGTCAGGCTTTACAGGTTTTTGGTTTGGAGAACTAGATCCGCTTACTGCATTTAATGGCAGTGAGGCATTTAATATGGCCGGAAACGACTTCCCAACTTTGCAACAGGCTAGAAATGTCTTTATTCCAGGCGCACTAGACACTTTTTTCGGAATTAGGAATTCCAGATTTGTGAGGCAACTATAATTGAAACGACAAGGCCGCCAGGCCGCAAAATTGTTTGCGGCTGTGGCGCTGTTAACATTTTTCCAGTTTTCTCTCTTTGCGGATGACCTGTATGATGACGATTTGTGGGACGACTACCTGTGGTTTGAATCCGACATGGGGCTTACCATAGTGGGAACGGTAGAGACAACCCAGCACATGGAAGTCATCACCAGGGAAGACATCGAACGCCGGGGCGCGGCGGATATTGCGGATCTCCTGCAGCAAACCCTCGGCGTGAATATCACCCGTTACGGCCCCCGCGGTAACCAGGCGGGCATATCAATGCGCGGCTTCGATTCGCGGCGGGTCGCGGTTCTTATAAACGGGATTCCCGCGAACTCGCCCCTTGATAACAGGTTCGACATTTTTCAAATCGACCCTGCTTCAATAGAACGCATCGAGGTTATCTACGGCGGCTCGGATTCGCGCTTTAACGTTTCCGGGGCGCTGGGCGGCGTTATAAACATTATTACCATTGGCAGGCAGGAGCCGGGGCTGCGCATCGGCGCTTCCGTTTCCAACACCTCCGTAATGCCGGGGCAGTATTTCGGGCGGGACGGTCAAACGCACGGCCCACATATGCGGGACTTGTTCGACGCGCAAAATCTTTCCCTTTCGCTTTCCCGCGGCGGCGATGTGCTTTCCGTTATGGCAAACGTCTTTTTCAACCGTGCCGAAAACCATTTTCTTTTCGAGGATTCACTCGGCTTTACCCGCCGCAAGGACAACAACGAAATGTGGGATACCGGCGGCACAGCGTCTTTTGTATGGCAGCTTCCAAACCATGTTCAGCTCATCTCGTCTTCGCATTTTTATTACGCCGACAAGAATATTCCCACTTCCGGCTTTTCAATGTTTTATGGCGACCTTACGGATATTATCGGCAGGCAGAGCTTCATGCTGGAAATGCCCCGTGCTTTTCACGATGACCTGGCAACCGAGGCATCCGTTACATGGAACACAAATCGGAGGGATTTCACGGACGCAGGCGGCACGTTTTCCAGACACGATCAGCACACAGTTATGATTATCAACCGTTGGAGCTGGTACGCGAACGACGCCGTAACTTTAAGGAGCGGCTTTAACTACAACTTTACCCGCCTGGATTCCACGGAAATGGGAAACCGCAGCAGGCATGACGGCGGCGTATCGCTGACAACGGAACTAAGGCTTGGAACGCGGTTTTTTGTCGTACCGTCGATCAAAGCCGCGATTACCAGCGGCAGGACTACGGAAGTCGTACCGGTACCAAAACTTGGCCTTTTGTGGAACATAAACGACACCCTCACGCTGCAGAACAATTATTTTCGCAGTTTCAAATTTCCCGCCTTTCAGGATCTTTACTGGGTGGGCGGCGGCGGCATCGGCAACCCCGACCTGCTTCCACAAGATGGCGTGGGAGGCGACCTGGGGCTTACGTGGAATCCCGACAGGCGCTTCATGTGGGAAAACGTTTTTTTCGCCCAATGGACAAGGAACTCTGTGCATTGGTTTGAAACCGCAGGAACATGGCGGCCAGAAAACGTGGGCGAAGCCATGTTCCTTGGCCTTAGCAGCAGCATGCGCTTTGAGCTGCCGGTATCCTTTGGGCCGGTGCAAAGAATTATTGCCTCGGTTTCGTACCACTACTTGCGCAGCTATTTGATGGCTTTCGGCTTTACCTTTGCCGACGACCAGCGCATTCCATACACCCCGATGCACACCATCAGCCTTTCGCTGGATTTCCCGTGGGAGACCGGTTCGTTTGTCATATCGGGCCACTTCGAGGGCACACGCTATGCAGACCGGGCAAACCTTATCGCCCTGGAGCCGTATTTTCTTCTTAACGCTTCTTACAACCAGAGGCTCGGCCAGAACCTAACGCTTTTTGGATCGCTGAGAAACATCCTGAATCAATCCTACGAATCTTTCGCAGACCACCCCATGCCGGGAATCAGCCTGACCATCGGAATGAACATGACTTTTGGGAATCCAGCCAGCCGTTAAAAGCCGATAATTTTAATTTGCCACTTTTGTCCAAATTCATTATAATTACATTAAGAGGGTTACTTATGGCAGAAGTCAACACAAACCGCGTCCCAACAAATCATGAGGATCCGTCCAGGACAGCCATCGAAGAAATCTGGGCGATACTGCGTGAAACCGCCGAACAGCAGAAACAGTGGCAAAAAGAATGGCGGCTGGAATGGGAGGAGCGGCAAAAGAAAGCCGAGGAAGAAATCAAAAGGCGACAAGTAGAAGCAGAAAAGCGACGAGCGGAAGCTGAGGAAGAAGCGAAAAAACGGCAAGCAGAAGCAGAGAAACGCCAAGCGGAAGCAGAAAAGCGGCAAGCGGAAGCCGAGAAAGAAGCCGAAAGGCGGAAAAAGGAATGGGAAAAAACCGAAAGGGTTGTGCGCAGAACCAACAAGCAATTGAGCGATTTGTACCGCCGCTTTGGTAAGCTTGCCGAACACCGAGTTGCTCCCAGCATTCAAAAGCGCTTTAACGAATTGGGGTATCATTTTAACGAGCTTCGCTCAGGCGGCATTAGAATTTTTGACGAACAGGGAAAAACCAAAACTGAAATTGCCCTTTCGCTGGAAAACGGCGAAACCATCATGGCGCTTGAAGTAAAAACAAAACCGGCGATAAAGGATGTGGAGCACCACATCAGGCGGCTGGAAATACTGCGCGACCACCGGCGCGGGCTTAACGACAGGCGGACTATACAAGGCGCGATTGCCGGTGCCATATTCGGCCCGGAAGAAAAAAAGGCCGTGGTCGAAGCCGGACTGTATGTGGTTGAACAATCAGGTGACACCATGAGGATAGACGTGCCGGATGGCTTTGTCCCCCGCGAATGGTAGCGGGCACGTTCAATCATTGGCAAAAAAACAGCCGCCATTGCTGACGGCTGTTCAAAGCGTTTCTTTACAACTCCTACCGATCTGTTAAACCCTTGGGCGGCCCCAATATTTCGGCCATGATTACCGCCTGTTTCATCGGAGAAAGGTGATTCAGGTTTAAAGAAAACCCTTCCTGCTCCTCTGGAGAAAGCGTCTTGGCCGTCCCTTTAACCGGGAATAACTTGTCGATATTGGAAGGCAAGGGCGGGCTTGTGTCCTTTTTCAGGGCGGGGGCTTTCGTCAACAAAGACGCGGGTTGTTTCTTTGGGGGCTGCCTTGCCGGTTTTGGTGTTTTGGGAACCGACTGGGCAGCCGCCTTTTTGAAATACCCCAGTTCATCATCATCGTCCTTTTCCTCAAAGTGGAGGGCCGCCACCTTGGGTGGTGGTGGCGGCGGTGCCTTTTTCTCCTCTTTGCTTTTTCTGGCCTGGGCGACTGTGCGCCCAATAAACACTGCCAGAGCAATAGCAATAAAAATCACATTTGAGAAATTCTCAAACATTCATCGTCTCCGTTAGCGGCCCGCTGGGGGGTTAGGGTTGGGAGGGTTGCCGCCAGGATTTCCTGCGGCCGGTCCGCCTCCGATAGAGGTACGCATATCCGTGTCAGCCTGAATGTTCCTGAGCCGGTAGTAATCCATTACTCCCAGATGTCCGTTCTTGAAAGCCTCGGCGATGGCCAGGGGGATTTCCGCTTCCGCCAGAACGACTTTGGCGCGGTTTTCCTGAACTCTGGCGATCATTTCCTGTTCCTGGGCAAGAGCGGCGGCGCGGCGTTTTTCCGCTTCAGCCTGGAAGCGGCGCTTGTCAGCATCGGCCTGATCCGCCTGGAGTTTGGCGCCTACGTTCTCGCCGACATCAACGTCAGCGATGTCAATGGAAAGGATTTCAAAGGCGGTTCCCGCGTCCAGGCCCTTTTTCAATACGGTCTTGGAAATGTTGTCGGGATTCTCAAGTACGGTTTTGTAGCTTTCCGAAGAACCGATGGTGGTAACGATACCTTCACCAACGCGGGCGATGATGGTTTCTTCTGTAGCACCGCCGACCAGCCTTTCGATGTTGGCACGCACGGTAACCCTTGCTTTAACGCGGAGCTGAATGCCGTCTTTTGCTACGGCATCAATGGTGGTTTTCCCTTTGCTTGCGTCCGGGCAGTCAATGACTTTGGGGTTGACGCTGGTGCGTACCGCTTCGTACACATCGCGGCCGGCAAGGTCAATCGCTGCGGCCCGTTGGAAAGGCAGGGGGATGTTGGCTTTGTTGGCCGCCACGAGGGAGCGGCTGACTTTGTACACATCGCCGCGGGCCAGAAAGTGGGTTTCCAGCATGTCGCTGGCAATATCAATTCCGGCTTTGGTAAGCATGATTCTGGAATCGACAATAATCCCCGGAGTTACGTGCCGAAGCCACATACCGATAAGTTTTCCCATGCCGACATGAGCGCCGGACAAAAGCGCCCGGAGCCACAGCCCGAAAAAGCGGAAAAACAAAATAAGAAAACCAAGCGCGATTAGACCAATCAAGATAACCAGAAAAAAAGTAGGCAACGCCAATTCCATTCCCATTTTACACTCCTTGTGCTCGTCTTACGATAATTCTATTCCCCCGCACGCGGGTTACTACAATACTTTTGCCCTCTTCTATAAATTCACCGTCAGCCTCAACGGTATGAACCCTGTCTTCTATCAGCGCCCTGCCTGCGGGCCGCAAAACCGAATCGGTTATACCGGTTTTCCCGACCAAAGCAAGGAAAACTTCTTCATCTTCCGAAGCCATGCCGGAATGGGGTGAATAAATGCTGCCGGCGGGTCTGCTGGCTTCGTAAGCCTTCATTGCCGGGGAATCCGGGTCAGGGCCGCCGGCGGTTCCGGTAATGGCGGCCTTCAGCATAATTCTGTCAAACATTCTGAGTTTGGGCCCCGCAAGGGCAATTATCACAATGCCAAAGATGGAAGCCACAAAACTGATAAAAACAATCATGGCGTTCCGGCCCAACATCTGCCATTCCCAATCGAATTGGGGGATGACAAAATCCTGCATTGATAATACCAGTGAAAGGCCTATTAAAACAACACCCGAAATACCGATCACACCGAATCCGGGCAAGACAAATATCTCAACCGCCAGCAGCCCCAGGCCTATCAAAAAGAGAATGATTTCCACGGAATCGACACGGCCCAAAAGGGCGCTGGAGCCAAAAACGACGAGGAAGGCCATGACGCCCGCTATACCCGGAATGCCAAAACCGGGTGACTGGAGTTCCAGAAAAATCAGCACAAGCCCGATAAGGATAAGAACGCCCTGCACCGGCCCGGATGTAAGGAACGAAACGATTGAGTCAGCCGCGCTGGGAAACGATTCGGTCAGTTCCCCGGTGACGCCAATGGAGGCAAGGAGGCTGTCGCGGTTTTCTACAAGTTCCACGATAAGGCCGTAGCGTTCTGCTTCACCGGCGGTAAGGGAAAGCAGTTTCCCCCGTTCGGAGATTAAGCCCACACGCTCAATTACCGGCATCCCGCCTACGACATCCCTTTCCATGCGCAGTAACTCATCGGAAGTTACGGCTCTTGTTTCGCCGTTAACGGTAACTTCCCAAAGTTCTACATCGAAATCAACCATTGCAAGACCAAGCCCTATGGGGTGGCCGTTGCGCTCCGCCAGGGCTGCCATTTGGGAACGTACCGCGGCTACGGTTTTTTCCCCTGCGGCTGTTGCACCGTCAGGGCCGGCCAGAACCGGCGCGGCGGCCCCTATGGAAGTCCCCGGGGCCATAAAGATATACTCGCAGGCAAAAGCGATAAGCGCCCCCGCCGACCAGCTTACCCCTATGGATGTTTCGCTTGGGGTAATCCACGCGATAGTCCGGGCGGTTCTTACGGATGTAATAAAGGAGGTGATCTGCAAGGTTGCGTCCACCCGTCCGCCAAAGGTATCTATTTCAAAAATAAGATAATCCGCACCTTGGGCCAAGGCTCTGCGGGCCTCCCGTCGAACAAAAGCCGCAGTGGACGGCTCAATGTCCCCGTGGATGGGGATGAGCCACGCCTTCCCCCCTCCCTCAGAAGACTGGGCTACTGCCAGCACCGGAATAACAAGACAAAGGAAAAGTACAAATCTATAAACTTTTCGTACAGGACTCATAGTAATAGTGTAACATC